>Ga0209635_10000422_pt1 | contig 28570 bp, 27 predicted proteins | sample DeeMarSWOR230_32_FD_187463 | JGI IMG/M metagenome (GOLD analysis project Ga0209635, IMG submission 187463) | Marine sediment microbial communities from White Oak River estuary, North Carolina - WOR-2-30_32 (SPAdes) (version 2) | ecosystem: Environmental > Aquatic > Marine > Intertidal zone >...
TGCTGGAGTTGGGCTTATTGTCGGCACATTGATTAAGAACCTTCAGGGCGCAATTATGACAGGGGTCGCCATTGCAGTAATAACACCTTTCTTATCAGGCCTATTTGTTCCATACGAGGCCCTGCCGGTGCCGCTTCAGACATTTGCTCGAGTCTATCCCATTTCCTCAGCACAGGCATCAATCGTACACTTACTGGCCGGACCAGATATGATTGCGTATAATCCTTTAACTTCCAGCCAGATAACTCTCACTATAGCTCTTTCTTTTGCACTTCTCGTTGTCGGTACGGTCTTATACTCAAGACTCGGTTGGAAGCTCGATTAACTAATCAACCTCTCAAAAATGAGAGTGAGTAGTCTTAGCTGATTTCAGCACATTGTAAAACGTGGCTTATTGACAAATACTGCCTAGGCGGTAAAATATACAGATTACAATTTTGGAAAAGCTAGCCTCATACCATATTGAGATATAGAGACATTGAGAGGGTAATCTCGCCTCAAACAATTCGAGTTCCATTGGGCAGCGAGACAAAGTGAAAAGAGGAGACCGAACTGTTATGGCAGAAGACACCTGGCAGAACTATAAAGAAAGGAGACATTCCCAAATAAAAACATTAAAAGAACTTCTCAACAAAAACGCCCAGATATACTCAGACAAGACGGCTTTCATCTTTGAAAACAAGCGCTACACCTTTAAGCAGGTTAATCAAAGAGTTAATAGCATCATAAATGCCTTAGCTAGCATGGGGGTTAGAAAAGGAGACCGGGTAGCCATATTGGCCTATAATTGCCCTCAGTATTTTGAGGTCTTTAACATTGGCAAAGCCGGAATGATTTGTGTGACGCTGAATTATAGGTCTGTGGGTAGGGAATTAGTCTATTTGATAAATAATTCTGAAGCCAACACCCTGATACTAGAAAAGGAATTTGTCAACACTGTTCTATCTATCCGCCACGAGCTCGGTGGGGTCAAGAATTTTATCTGCCTCGATGCGGCTGTGGATAATATGGCGAGCTATGAACAGTTAATCAGCAGCTTCCCCCCCGATGAGCCGGTGGATGAGGTAGAAGAGGATGACCCCGTCTGCATCATTTATACCAGCGGTACCACGGGACGACCCAAGGGAGCTGTTCATACTAACAAAAGTATGATAGCTGAGATTATGGTGCCCCACCGCGACCTTAGCTCTAATGATGTCGCCCTATGTGTGATGCCCTTCTTTCATGTTGGCGGCTCTGCAGCCTATCTGTTTCCCGCTTTTGCCCATGGTGCCACGATAGTAGTTCATAAAAAATTTGATGAAATTCCAATTCTGGAGACTATCGAGAGAGAAAAAGTAACCTATACCTGTTTAGTACCAGCGATGATCATCCGATTGTTGGACCACCCAGATTTAGATAAATACGACCTCAGTAGTTTGCGCACTATAGCCTACACCGGAGCTCCAATACCTTTTGAAGCGTTAAGGCGTGGTGTTGAGCGCTTTGGCAAAATCTTCTTCCAATTGCTGGGGCAGACTGAAACCCTCAATCTAACCGTACTTAAGAAAGAAGACCATAACATAGAGGGGTCAGCCAAGGAAATCAAAAGATTAGAATCTGTAGGTAAGCCGCCCGGGGAAGGTGAGGTCAGGATTGTTGATGGGCAAGGTCGCGATGTCCCTGTAGGTGAGGCCGGTGAAATAGTGGCCCATAGTGACCGAATAATGAAGGAGTACTGGAAGTTGCCGAAGGAGACTGCAGAAACAATAGAGGATGGCTGGTTACACACCGGTGATATGGGCAGAATGGATGAGGATGGTTATATCTACATCGTGGACAGGAAAAAAGACATGATAATTAGTGGTGGGGAGAACATTTATTCTCGAGAAGTGGAAGAGGTACTATATACCCACCCTGCAGTACAAGAGGCGGCTGTGGTGGGAGTACCTGACGAAAAGTGGGGTGAATCGGTAAAGGCGGTAGTAGTCTTACGTAAGGGGATAACGGCTACTGAAGACGAGATAATCAATTTTTGCAAGGAGCGTCTGGCAAGCTATAAGAAACCGAAGTCGGTAGAGTTTTGGGATAGCTTGCCTATGACCGGCAGTGGCAAGGTAATGAAAAACGAGATAAGAGATAGATATTGGAAAGGATACAAGAGAAAGGTCCATTAGCCTCTATGGCGTTAAAACAATAACCCCAACTTCATGGGGAGGCATCCTGCTCGACGGGTCATTTCCATTCGCCTTCACCATTATATCTGTAAAAAACTAGCCATGTTATGGGCCCCGATGAGAAGGAGCGCAGCTCATTGTTATGGCAGAAGAAACGTGGAAGAATTATCAAGAAAAGAAGCACTCTAGGCCACCACCATTAAAAGGCATCAAAGTACTCGAGGTCTGCACCCTGATACTAGGGCCTTCGGGGCCAGGTTTTGCAGCAGCGATGGGTGCCGAAGTTATTAAGTGTGAAATTCCGCCTTTGGGGGATACCTGTCGTGACATGACTCCCTTTGGCTATCTATTTAGGGGGTTCGGGCCGGTGTTTACCCACACTAACCCCAACAAATACTGGGTTGGCCTGGACTTGCATAAGACTGAAGCGAAAAAGGTATTTTTGGAGCTCGCCGCCAGGTCTGATGTCATTGAAGAAAACCTGAGACCAGGCGTGATGGAGAGCTGGGATGTTGGCTACCGACAAATCAAGGAGGTTAATCCAGGCATTATTTACATCGCCAAGAATGGCTTTGGCCAGTGGGGGCAATATGCCACCGAAAACAGGCCTTCCAACGATGGTGCCTCCCAGGGATTCTCCGGATATGCCTGGATGTCAAGCTTTCCTGACCAACCGCCGCTTAAGAGTCGCATATACCCCTGCGACGACTACGGCGGATTGATGGGTGAACTCACGGTACTGGCCGCCCTCCACTATCGGGAGAGGACAGGCAAGGGACAGTACATCGAGCTGTCCCAGAGTGAAAATATTATGCGGACAATGTCCTGGGTCTGGCCATACCAGCAAATTACGGGCAAGGCAGCCATGCCAGCCGGCAACCGGGACGTATCTATATGCCCCGCCGACACATTCTATTGTGCCGATGGTGCTTTTGTAGCTATAGCCGCGCCCGCCCCAGGGGAATTCAGAGGCCTGTGCACGGCTATGGGCAGGCTGGAACTGGCCGATGTCCCCAGATTTAAAGACCATCTGACTCGATTGCAGGAGGATAACACCGCTGAAATTCTCAAGATTGTCGCCGATTGGGCAAGAACCAAGACTGCCGGGGAGATCAAGGAACTGGCTGAAAAGCACGGCTTTGCTGCATCCCCTGTCTATACTGCCAAGGATGTGGCGGAGGATAGACATTTCCGAGAGCGAGGCTTTATAACTGAAGTTGACGACCCTCTCCTCGGTAAGTACCACAGCTATGAATTCCCGGTGATGATGTCCGAGACCCCACCCAGGGTTAAGTGGTCAGTGAGGCCGGTAGGCTTTGACAACGAATATGTAATGGCACATGTTTTGGGCAAAAATGAAGACGAGATAAAGCATCTATATGAGTGTGGCGCTCTGGGCAAATGGGCTGATGTGCCGGGACGCCGACCGCCATCCGGCTGGGATGGCAAGACCGGGCTGAGAACGTCGAAGAACTTATCACAGCCAGTAGCTGAGCTTGATTTCTCTAGTTCACACCAAGGAAAGAAAGAGAAAACAACCTGGGCAGATTGGGTAAAGGAGAGAGATAATCCCAGAATTGCCCATACCAAGCCTGAGGCTCTGGATGATATAACCGTTCTGGACTTGAGCTATAAGAGCTTCGCCGGGTGTTATTGCTCTTCGCTTTTAGGCGAGTTTGGTGCTAAAGTTCTGAGAATAGAACCCCCTGAGGGCGATTTCCTCAGAACCTGCACATCCTATGGCATACTGTATAAGGGCGAAGGGCTTAACTACTTGACCGAGGGCAGAAACAAATTTCACATTACCCTGAACCTGGAGAAACCTGAGGGTAGGGAGATACTCAAAGCATTGGCAAAGCAGGCTGACGTGCTTATAGAAACATATGGCCCTGGAATCATGGATGGGTGGGGTATCGGCTACGAACAATTAAAGGAGATTAACCCCAGGCTGATATTTGCTTCGATAACGGGCTATGGGCAGTTTGGACCTATGAGCCGGAGCCGAATGCCAGACTACGATAATATAGCTCAGGCCAGGTCAGGGATACAGTCGGGCACAGGAGAGGTTATGCCCGAGGGCAAGAGCTATGATGAATGTCCCTGGGCAGTTCCCACCAAGGCTGGCCCCTGGATAGGTTGGGCCCAGCCGGGGACATTTATGGCGGTTGGTATTATGGCCGCTTTACACTGGAGAGGAGTAACCGGAGATGGACAGGCGCTGGATGTGGCCACGGCCGAGGCTTACGCTCGTTTTGATGATTACGCTGCGTTGTGGTATGAGGGGGCTGGTGTTGTTGCTGAGCGCTTCGGCAGCCTAGATACTGCCGCCTGGCTATACTGCTTTGCACCAACCAAGGATGGCGCTGTTTTTCTGGGGGGCTTGAGATTGGAGATGTGGCAGGCCTTTGCCGATATGCTCGGGAAATGGGATGAGTGGGGCGCTGCGGATTGGGCGAACTTGACAGTTTTTACGGAAAAAGAAGAGCAATTGAAATGGGCACCGTTGGTCTTTGCCGAGACGCGCAAATACACCAATAATGAATTGATAAACATGTCAGTAGAATATGCCAAGAAGGGCAGGCTAGCTCCCATTACCACGGTGGTGGCACCGGTTTGTTCTCCACAGGAAGCGATGGAAGATGCCAACTGGTTGGACAGGGGAATGTTCACTCCGGTCAAAGACCCTGTTTATGGAGAGTTGGTTGTAGCTCAGGCGCAACACAAAATGACCGAAACGCCTATAAGGACAAAGTGGGTATGCCGACCGGTAGGTTATGATAATGAGCATATCTATCTCAAATATCTAGGGTGGGAATCGTCCAAGCTAAAGGAGCTGAAACAGAAGGGAATAATTTAAAAGTTACCTCAGTCTCTCAGCCTCACCTTGTGTTAGAAGTCGATACTCTCTCCAAGCCTAGCTCGTATTGGAAAAGACCCTGGTTTTCCTAAATCAGGTATTTTCAATTATAATTGGTGGAAACCGAAATGCCGAAGGTTGAACAAGAAACCAAAATCGAGCCTTATAACCAATATAGGAAGGAAGACAATAGCGTTATGCGGCGCTATTTTATTTGGACTATCGGCTGCCAGATGAATAAGGCAGAATCCCAGCAAATAGCTGGCTACTTAGACTCTGTTGGCCATCAGGCCGCGACTTCTTTTTTCAATGCCGATTTAGTGATTCTCAATACATGCGTGGTAAGACAAAGCGCTGAGAATAAGGTTTTAGGCACCCTGGGTTTATTGAAAGGCCTAAAAAATAAAAATCCCAATCTCCAGATACTTGTTACCGGTTGTTTGGTCGATTCTGACACCCAAGAACTGAAGAGACGATTTCCTCACGTTGACCTCCTATTTAAGCCTGGTGATTACCAGGAACTAATTGACTGGGGACAAAAGAAAGGCATGCCTGTCGAGCGGAGATTGCTTCGCTACGCTCGCAATGGCATCAGCGGTGCCCCCTCGCCATGCGCTTTCATCCCCATCATCCAGGGCTGTGATAATTTTTGCTCATATTGCATTGTCCCCTACAAGAGAGGAAGGGAGGTGAGTCGTCCTCTGGAGGAAATAGTTTTTGAAGTGGAGGAGGTAGTAAGACGAGGCGTAAAAGAGGTAACTTTGCTGGGGCAGAATGTTGATTCTTACGGACACGATTTGCCCGGGCATCCCGACCTTGCTGATTTGCTGAACAAATTAGGCCACATAGACGAACTTGCCAGGATTCGCTTTCTGACAAATCATCCCAAGGATATAAGTCTGAAGCTCATTGACACTGTAGCTTCTCTAAACAAAGTTTGTGAGCACCTGGAGCTGCCTGTTCAGGCTGGTGATGATGATATACTGAGGGCTATGAGGCGAGGGTATACCGTGGAACGATATAGAGAGCTTGTTTACACCATTCGCCGCAAGATCCCTCAAATATCTCTGAGCACAGATATAATCGTTGGCTTTCCCGGAGAAACAGAGGAGCAATTTGAGCACAGCCTATCTCTGGTCGAGGAAATGAAGTTCGATGTTATTCATGTGGCGGCTTATTCTCCTCGCCCTGGCACAATTGCCTGGCGGGAATACCAAGATAATATTCCTTCGGAAGTGAAGAGGGAAAGACTCCATAAGATTGAAGAGCTTCAAGCGGCTATAGCTAGCGAGATTAACTCACAACTTCAAGGCAGGCAGGTGGAAGTGCTGGTAGAAGGCAAGAAGAAGGGGAAATGGTTTGGGCGCACCCGGAGCAATAAGCTGGTTTTCTTTGAAGATGATGGCGACTGGCTGGGCCAATTAGCGAGAATCCAGATTAAGAAAACAAGTCCCTGGTCACTGAAAGGACAAACCAAGAAATAGTAAAATGAAGGAGGACACATGGAAGAATTTTTTCAAAATTACGGAATGATCATCATTTTAGTAGGACTTTTTGCCGTTATGTATTTCTTGATGATCAGGCCAAGGCAGAAGCAACAAAAACAACACGAGGAAATGATGAAGGAACTGAGATCGGGGGACAAGGTGATTATAGCTGGCGGGATTTATGGACAAATTGAAAGTCTTGGTGAAGATACTGTAATTCTGAAGATAGAATCAGGAGCAACAATGAGGGTTGCTAGAAGCAGTGTACTTGGCAAACAAGAAGTTGAGGAAACTGGTGGGGGAGTATTTTGACATCAGGAGCTTGAGGCATCAGGTGGTCACCATCAAACAAGTTTGGAACGTGATGCACCCTTGAACCCTGTTCAGTCTTTGTGAGACTCTGCACTTATGTTTCCCTTTTGTCGAAGGGAAGGTAGAGTAAATGAACCATTATAACTATATTATAGTTGGCAGTGGCATTGCTGGGCTTTATATTGCTTTGCTCGCTATAGAACGGGGCAGCGTCCTTATCCTGACTAAGGGAAGCATAGATGACTGCAACACCAAATATGCTCAAGGTGGCATTGCTGTTGCCATGGGCAGGGATGATTCTCCCGAACTCCATTTCAAAGACACTATGGCGGCCGGAGATGGTCTCTGTGATGCCGAGGCAGTGCGCATTTTGACTGATGAGGCTGCTGATTGCATTGCTGATTTAATCAAATCCGGAGTGCCCTTTGACACCTTGGACGGTGAAATTACCTTAACCAGAGAGGCAGCTCATAGTGTGCCGCGCATTATGCATGCCGGCGGAGATGCCACCGGGGAGCACATCGAGGTTACCTTAAGTCGCCGTGTTCGCTCCACTCCCACCAAAATCTTGGAAAATTGCCTGGCTGGCGAAATTTTAGTCCAGAATGGAAGGGTAACTGGCGTAAGGTCTCTCGATTGCCGAACTGGCTCTGTGGAAGAGTATGGCTGCCAGTTTCTCATCTTAGCTACTGGTGGTGCCGGGAAGTTGTTTAAATATACCACTAACTCCGATGTGGTTACCGGCGATGGGATAGCTTTGGCTTTTGAAGCCGGTGCTGAAATAAGCGATATAGAATTTTTCCAGTTTCATCCCACTGTTCTTCGCCTGCCCGGAGTAGCTCCTTTCCTCATCTCTGAAGCGGTCAGGGGAGAGGGTGGCATACTCAGAAATGTGGAAGGCCATCGCTTTATGCCCGATTATGTTGCTGAGGCTGAGCTGGCGCCTAGAGATATAGTAGCCCGCAGCGTTGTCTATGAGATGAAGAAAACCCACAGCGATAGAGTATTTCTGGATGTTACCCACTTGTCACCTCGGTTAATTACCACCCGCTTCCCCCACATATATCGCTTTTGCCGGGACCACGGCCTGGATATCACCAAAGGGCTTATCCCCGTCGCCCCAGCGGCTCACTACCTTATGGGAGGGGTGAAGGTCAATACTTGGGGAGAGACAAATATCCAGGGGTTATTTGCTACTGGCGAGACCGCCTGCACTGGGGTGCATGGTGCTAACAGGCTGGCATCAAATTCTCTGCTTGAGTCAGTTGTTTTTAGCAAGAGGGTAGTGCAAAGGACTGAGATAGCCACATCTTCTCAGAGCAGTCAGTCGCCAGCCGCCAGCCGTCACCACTCTCTCTCCAATCGCAAGCCGTCATCCACTGCCCCACCACTTAATTTGCCCAACCTGCAGTCTCTGATGTGGGATAAAGTAGGAATCATTCGTTCTGGTAAAAGCCTCGAAGAGGCGGCAAACATTTTGGCCACCTGGGAAGTCCTCCTATCTCAACCCAGTGACCGCCCCTCATATGAACTGAATAATTTGGTATTATGTGCCCGGCTCGTGACCGAAGCAGCTTTGCTCCGCAAAGAAAGTCGTGGCGCTCACTTTCGCACAGATTTCCCACAGACTTCGCCTGAATGGCAGCAGCATATCGTTTTTAGGAAAAATGTCAACAAGTAAGCCCCAGATTGAAGAAATCATCGACCGCGCTTTAGCTGAGGACCTTGGTAAGGGTGATGTTACTACCGAGGCCTTAATATCCGGCGACCAGCAGGGGACTGGCTTCATTGTGGCCAAGGAGGAAGGCATCCTGGCCGGCACAGAAGCAGCCAAACAGGTTTTCCATCGGGTTGACCCGGAGTTAAAGGTGGAGATTCTTCTAGAAGATGGGGCTGGAGTTAAGCCGGGCAGTAAAGTGGCCAAAGTGTCAGGCAGCATTGCCGGCATTCTTAAAGCGGAGAGGGTAGCCCTAAATTTCCTCCAGCGCTTGAGCGGCATTGCCTCGGAGACCAACCGCTACGTGTCAAGAGTTGAAGGACTGCCGGTGCGCATTATGGATACCAGAAAAACCACCCCGAGCTGGAGGTCGCTGGAAAAGTATGCCGTCAGGGTAGGCGGTGGTGGAAATCACCGTATGAATTTAGGCGATGGCATACTCATTAAGGATAATCATCTGGTGGCGCTCCGTAGCCAGGGATTGAATATCAAAGAGATTATAGCCAAAGCAAGACAAAATGCTCCACAGCGGTTGCCAGTCGAAGTGGAGGTCAGGACTGTGTCAGAAGCTTTAGAAGCCGTTGAAGCTGGGGCAGATATCGTTATGCTTGACAATATGAATCTTGAGGATATGCGTGAGGCGGTAAAATCTATTAACGGCCGGGCTTTAATTGAAGCCTCGGGTGGAATTAAACTTGATAATGTTCGGGCTGTAGCTGAAACCGGCGTTGATTTTATTTCCATTGGCGCCCTTACCCACTCCGCCAGGGCTTTAGATATCAGTCTTGAGCTTGAAACTCAATGATTTTAGCGGGCGCTCTTTTCGGCAATAACCAGATATCGTTCCGGACCGTCCTCGAAGTGGGTTACCTTAAAACCAGCCTGCTTTATCAGCTCTTTTAGCTGAAATTCATGTGGCAGAAGGTGATTGGCGACAACGCCACCAATGGATTGATGAAGCTGGTTAATCATCTTTCGGCTTATGGTATGGCAGATGACTAGCCGGCCATTATTTCTGAGCACCCTGGCTATTTCCTTCAATGCCCTGGTTTTATCGTCAAAATGAGGAAAGACACTGTTGCATATAGCCAGGTCCGCAGAATTATCAGCCAGGGGGATGGCAAGAACATCAGCCTGGGCAAAATCAACTACAGGCTGGAAGTTTTTGGCCTTCGCTTGACATAACATTTCCGCTGAAAAATCCAGGGCTACAATTTTTCCCTCATCGCCCAGCTCTGCGATTAGAAAGGGTAGAAGGACGCCCGTACCGCTGCCAATATCAAGAACATAATATCCATGTTCGATGCCCAATTCCTTAACGATGTTGCCAAGACAGTTCAACCTCTCTCCGGTAAGCTCTTGATCCCAGGTTGGGGCCAGTTGGTCGAAATATTCTTGAAGTTGCATGTCTAACCTGTTAATGGAATTTGCTGCCATCCCTTCACTTTTCTCTTAGGGGAGAATGCCGTTGCCAGGCCGAAGATAATAGCCGAAGTTATCACTATGGCGGCACCTGAGGGAATGTCAAGCAAGTACGAGGCTGCGAGTCCAGCCCAGCAAGAAATAACACCAAAAGCAACAGCGATAAGGAGCATCCGCTTTAAGCTATAAGTGAGCTGATAGGCAGCGGCTGCTGGATTGAGAATAAGGCAATAGATAAGCAAACCGCCAATGCTTTGCAGCGAGGCAGTTATAGTCACCCCGGTGGAAAACAACAAGCCGTAGAAAATGACCGTCGCTGGTATGCCCACGGCTAGAGCTACCTCTCGATGGCAAATCACTGCCTGAATTTCCTTATAGAAAATGACCACCAGCCCAACTATTGCGCCTGTTATAGCGGCTAAAAAGATGATGTCCTGTTGCGTGACGGTCAATATACTCCCCCAGAACAGGTTTAAGGCTTCAGTCCTGGCCCCGGGCATCAGGCCCATGAAGAGGAAAGCAAGTCCCAGCATCAGGGAAAAAATAATACCTATGGAAGTATCAGGATTTAATTCCCCACGGTCAGCCACGGGTCCGATAATGGCTGCTGAGCCCAGGCTGAAGAGCAAGGCACCAATCAAGGGGTTAAACCCCAGCCAGAGTCCCAGGAGCGCTCCGGCAAAAGCAGCGTGGGCAATACATACCCCGATAAAGGAGAGGTGCATGGTAACTACGAAGACGCCCACCACAGAACAGGTTATGCCGCCGAATAACCCGGCCAGAATGGCATTCTGCATGAAATGGTACTGTAAAATAGAAAAATCCATTCCCGCACCTGTCATTATGTCTGAACTGGAGCAATCTCAGCTGGTACTGAGACTGGAGCTCCGTAAAGCTGACTTAGCACCTCTTCACTGAGCATTGACTCCGGGCTACCTTGCTGCCATATCTTGCCATCCTTCATTAAAATCAGTCGCTGGCAAATGGGGGGCAGCGTTCTAAGGTCATGGGTGACAAATAGGGTAGTCGTATGATACTCCTTGTGAATGAGTTGTATCAGGCTTAAGATTTCGCGTTGAGCTTTTCGGTCTATTGAAGCTGTCGGCTCATCGAGAAGAAATATCTCAGGCTGCTGGACTAAAGCTCGGGCAATAGCTGCCCTTTGGTATTCGCCCCCGGATAGATGTCCTATTGGGCGTTGGGATAAATGAGCCATGCCTACCATTTCCAATACCTCATCCACTGTTTTCCATTGAGCCCGTGTTGGCCGACGGAATAGTCCCAGGCGACCGTAGCAGCCTACCATTACCGTCTCTCTAACGTTGATGGGCAACCTGGGGTCGATATTTTCTACCTGAGCCACATAACCTATGCGCTTCCTTAAATTAATGCTACTTCTCCTATTTAGCCGCGACCCTAATACCCAGGCTTGTCCATGGACCAGTTTGCCCAGGCCATTAATTACTGTGAGCAAGGTAGTTTTGCCGGCGCCGTTAGGTCCGATGATGCCGATGAATTCTCCTTTCCCTACCTCCAGAGACACGCCCTGTAAAGCCACATCTTCCCTGTAGGAAACTACAGCGTCTTGAATCTTGATGACTATATTATCCATATTGTTCCTCCCATTCATTCAAAGCTTCCAGCAGTAAATCAACGTTCTTATCTATTGTCTTCTCCCAGGTTTCGGTGTTTTCGAAACCGCCGGGAAAGTTGGATATGGTTACCTGAATGGCTCCAATATCCTGTGCCATAGTTTCACTTGCCGCTGTGGCACCACTCTGGAGATTGTCGATGACTAGAGCTACGCCAGCGTCTTTAGCTTCGGTTACCAATTGTTCCACATCGGCCACACTTAAGTCTTCAGGCCGACCGTAGATAGCCACGACATCAAACCCGGCCCACTCTACAAATCCTTTTTGCATGTCAGCGCAGATTACCTTTACCTCCCCTAACCCGGCTCCCAATAATCTATCTTCTACATCCTCTCCCTTAGCTAAAATAGCTTGCGCCCTTTCTGCAGCTTTGCCCTGATAATACGCGGCGTTCTCCGGGTCTATCTCGCCCAGGGCCTGAGCAATGTTGTCTACTGCTTCAGCTTGGACTGCGGGTACCATCCAGTTGCCTGTAACATTAATAACCGTGACGGTAAGGTCGGGGTTTTCTGCAGCTTCAATCAGTCCAGTGACATTTTCGTAATTTTCTTGCCAACTGTGGATGAAAAAGGCCTTGCTATTGGCTAGTGCCACAATATCGCCTGGCTTTATATCATAATGTCCCGGACACACACCTGGCGGTATAAGGGTGTGAGTTTCCACCTTGTCGTCAGCTAAATCCTCAATAATGTTGGCAATAAGTGAGCTCCCTGCCATAATATCAGCCGAAGGTTGGGCACAGGACAGAAACGTCATTAGAATACCCAGGAGCAATATTACCGAGAAACCTATCAGGATTTTTCTTCTCATGAATTCCTTTTTAACACTCCATGCATGTGCAATTAATTGCAATCAACAGATAAAAAAATTAATCCTCTTCCAGTTGTATTTGAGACTTCAAGAAGTCTATCTGCCGCACCTTGCCCTGGAAAACCTTCCTTTCTCCAAAGAGGGTCTCCACTTCTACTCGCCGGTCAGCAATTGTCATGCGTGCAATGTCCTCCACAATCGGCTTGTCACCTTCTTTAGCCTCATAAAGTTTAGCCATACACATCCTAGTGCCTCCCCTTGCTCTTTGGTAGAGCCTGTTTTGCTTTCGTTAGCTCGTTGCTAGCCGCAGCCATCTTGGCGGCTGCTTCCTGTAACTGCTGGGCTACCTCAGTGGACAGCGAGACAACTTTATCAGCCCAATCACGGAACTCTTTTTCATGCTCGCTGTTATGTTCAATCCAATAGTCAAGCAGAATGCGCAGTTTTTCTTGAACGTCATCCATAGCAATGCTTCTATTTACAATGTTTGGTCAGGCTTTGTTTCCTTTTTTCCTACGGCACCCGCTGCACTCCCCTGAAATGGCCAGGTGCCTTAAATCAGCATCAAATCCGTATTCCTGAAGCAAGTTATCCTTTAACAGATATAGTGCGGACTCCTCCAGGTCTATTACCTTGCCGCAGCTACGGCAAACGAGATGATGGTGATGCCCCTTCTCGGCAACATGATAGCGGACACGCCCTTCGCCGAAGTCAGTTTCCGTAACTAAATCTAATTTCTTCAGTAGTTCCAGAGTGCGATAGACAGTGGATATATTGGCATAGGGATAACGACTATGTAACTGCTCATAGATTTCTTCAGCGCTGATGTGCTTGTCGGCACTATGAAGTGCCTCGATGACCAGCATGCGTTGGGGAGTTAAGCGGTGTCCCTTTTCTAGAAGAGTTTCGTGGCAGCTCATTGCCGGAGGGCATTATAACAGGAAAGCAAAATTATTGCAACAAGTTGCTAATGCAATTAATTTCCGATAGCTTCGGCAGGTTCATGGAATGGTAATGTTGGAAAAACTTTGCTAGCTTGTTTAACTGGTATTTTCTGTATATTATTGAAGCGGTTTTTATGTTAATACATATTTGGAATGTTATTCCTGAAGCGTGTCTCCGATCAGTTTGAAGTTCAGCAAAAAGCAATTCGCGAGAAATGGGAAAAACAAATGCCTCTTAAAAGTTAAAAGACCAAATTGATGAATTAGCAGAAGACCCTACCCAATACGGTGACAGTTTTTTCGTGCCTAAGAAAGCTCGTTGGGGGCACATATTACCAGCGGAAAAGTCTTGGTAAGAAAAGAAGTTTAATAAACGCCCTCCTCATCTAAGGTTTTTGCCTTCTCAGGCTTCATGGCTCCTTCAACAGCATAATTTAACTCCAAAAAAGAAGGGTAGGTTTAGGGTTGTTACTCCTCGAGTTGTATAGAATAGGGGGCTCCAAATACCTCAAAGGCAACAGTTTCCTTTATTGCTTTAAATCCGCCATGTGGAAATCCAGCCGGGGTGAATACGTACGTTCCAGGCCCCACCTTCCTTCCTTCAACTTCCAACTCTCCTGATATGCCATATGTATGGTGGTATGTTGAATGTGTATGTCGCGGAACCTTCACTCCCTCTTCAATCTTGACCAAGCGTGCAAACTCGCCGGTAGCCTTAACAACTCCCAATACCTTTTGTTTTACTCCTTTGAGCGCCGTATCTTCCCACTCTATAGCCTTCTCGTTTGCCATTATTACAAACGACGCCAACGAGTGTCCCTCTTCGGTCACCTTCAATCACCTCCTTTTTTATGTATTGTAGTTGTAACATATTATTTACTGCGGGGGCAACTTCCCCGAAATCGTTTATGTATTATGTCATATTTGTCCTTAAGAATAGCCATAATAACCTCCTTCGACCTAGCTTTGCGGCCAATTCGCCAAACGCTGGACAAGGTGGCTCTTTCTTATTTAATAGTCGAGTGCTTTATAAGTTTCGACCTATCACCAAAGAGCTATCCGAAGGGATTCATAAGTTGCCGCTTCGAGTAACTGGGTTTGCTGCCTTCTTACTTTCTAGCGATATGGTGACCGGCCCATCATTATGAATCTCCACCAGCATGTGCTCCTGAAAAAGCCCTGTTTCCACCTTGAGCCCTGTGGAGCGGACTTGCTCCACAAAAAACTCATATAATTCCTTAGCTAGGTCCGGTGGGGCGGCCTCGGTAAAGCTGGGTCGCCTCCCCTTGCGTGAATCAGCCAGAAGAGTAAACTGGCTTATTATTAAAATATCTCCCCTTGTCTCCAGCGCGGAGAGGGCGAAATGACTTGCCTCGTCGGCAAAAATACGCAGGTTAACCACTTTGTTTGCCAGATAACTGGCATCTTCCCCCGAATCACCTTGAGCAACGCCCAGAAAGACCACCAGCCCCCGGCCAATCTCGCCTACTATATTATCATTCACGCTCACTGAGGCCCTGGAAACCCGCTGCACTAATGCTTTCATCTTGATTTAGCTCAATATAATTATGCCACCTTCTCAAATTTATTTCCGCATTGGTAGATAGTTTGACCAGCATTTTGACAGTCCACTGTGTTAAGCAAATGCCAGCCTCGCATAGGTGTTCTATTTGAGGTCGGTTGGAGGTATAATAGAGTTAGGAACGACGTGAAACTCGGCTAAATAGGTGATGAAGCTGTCGAAGTCTTATATCCTTCTAGTGTGCACGTGGTTGCTTTTTTTGGGCCTAACCATTTACTTGCGGTTCATAAAAGGGCTGGAGCCTCCTATTGCATTATTGATTCTCTTAGTAATAGTTGCGCTCATCCCATTGGCTGAGAGGTTGAAAATCGGAGATTGGTTTGACTTTACAAGGAAAGTGGAAGGTCTGAGTAAAGAAGTCTCATCTACAAAGAAGGAACTAAGTGAAATAAGAAACATGCTTACAGTCAATATACGAGGTCAACAACAGTTTAATATATCGCTCCAAGATGAAGAAGCTGCACGAGCTTTCGCTGAATCTATGTCGCTCAAATCTGAAGCGCAATACTCGCTTTCTAGCATTCAGTAAGATGAGGATGCATTCGTCTCCGAGAAGATGAGCCCGATTGACAGGCGAAGGTTCTTCTTTATTCAGGTTGCCGATGAAACAATAGCCTCGGCAAAGCCAGTATTGGAGGTACTATATTATGCTAGGTTGACAAAGCAGCAAAAGGACGTATCGCCACGAAAAAAGCGGTTTCTAGGTAAGGATTTGCTATCTATTATAGAAGAATTGCAGACTGACTGGAGTGATACCATTGATGTTGGTAAGGACAATGCCCCAAAATATTTGGAATCCATTGAAACCCTGATTAAGGTTCGTCACGATGTAGCTGAAACGACCATAGATACTCCCTCTGTTGAAGAAGGCAGACGATTACTACGAGACGCTGGTTATGCTATTGGCTACTTCTCTGGAATGATATCGGCGGGTTTTAGTGCCTTCCTCATGTAGAAATCATGGTTCTCCTTTCGCCGATTATCCTGGGGACATAATACCTAGTTTGTAGTAAGCCTAATTGGTATAGTGTCTCTAGAAATTCCTGAAAGTGGGTTCGAAGATGAGCGATAACAAAGCAAAATCACATGGAAAAGTACCGATTCCTCAAGAGTATTGGATCGGACAAGAATTAGATTGGGAAGCGCCTTCTATACCTGTTGACTTGCGCGTAGAACTTCCGTTTTGGATTATGGTTCCTGATTGTGCTCAAGATATTGATGTTAACGGTCATAAATTTCGCGTAGAGATTAAAGATTGCTACGTGGAACTTTATGCTGGAGTGGTCGTTGATTCTCGGTATACCTGTGTTTATTTTGGGCCGCCTAGGAAACTAGATCCAGAATTAAGAAAAACCATAAAGAAAAGTCATGCACCCGTTTTGAGCCGCAAATGTAAAACTATTCTTCGCATATATTCAGCATGTAACAAAGATGTACTTGAAGCGGCTAAATCAGAAGACAAACGCTCACGTTCAGCACAACTTTATCTTAGATCTTTCTGTGCAGCTCATATTGAAGTCGTCAATCGCTTGATACAGAAATATAGGCTTTCGACGTATGACCTTTTTTCTTACGAGGTTAGCCCGTGGGATGTCCCTATCTGGTTTATAGGCTCTGGGGGCGATGCTCTCAGAATAGTCCTGCAGGATTACGGTGCATGGGACGAAAAGCCAATTATGTATAGTAGTACCAATGATAATAAGGGTGAACGCTATAAGCTTATTGACGCGGCTGAGTTACAATCGGTCATGAGTGCCGAAGCAAGCGTAGGCGAGCACGAATTACTAGATGCGTTAAATTTCATAGAAAGAGGAGACTATTCTGGGGCGGTTAGGAGAATTACCACAGCTATCGAGGCACAATTAGAATCAGTCCTACGCCAAGAGCTTTTGAAAATTCATCCAGTGGCTGAAGCAGAGAAGAAGCTTAAAGCTTCAGAGAATGATTTCCTGGGCAGGCTACGCCAATATCAGAAGCTCAGCAGAAGAACATTGTCAGCAACACTGGGAAAAGAATTAGAGGCTACTCGAGCTATCAGACACTCAATTGTTCATGATGCATATCGGATTTCTTTTAGCCAACGGGGGCAGGCAGAAAGAGCTGTAGACACCGGGCGATGGATTTTTAATTGGCTTGAGAATCAGCCCACCCGAACGGATGTAAGAGAAAAACGGATAGCCAAGCGATATCTTGGGAGTTACTTCAGCCTATTCAGTACAGAAATTACCCCAACGGGAGTAATTGTACATAAACCCACATCATGGCACTATTCTGGGGACATAATACCAGATTTGTAGCACGCCTAATTGGTATGGTGTCCCTGGAATTCTAGAATTTGCGGTATTGACCATTGTCCTTGATTCTCATATGATGTATCAAAAAGACAAGAGGTGAAGCTATGCCATTTTGTCCAAAATGTGGAAAGGAAGTAAGTGAGGGCTTCATGTTTTGCCCTGGGTGTGGACAGAGGCTTAAGGTTGGGGTAACGGCAGAGAATACATCAGGACAAGGTAAATTAGCCATAGTCCCAGAGGAAGTTAAGGGGTGGAGCTGGGGAGCATTCAGCTTAAACTGGATATGGGGAATCTGTAATAGTGTTTGGATAGCGCTACTTTGTTTTATTCCCTATTTTAATCTTGCTTGGGCTATCGTTCTTGGTATTAAGGGAAGTGAGTGGGCATGGCGGAATAAGAAATGGGACAGCATCGAGCACTTCGAGAGTACGCAGAGGATATGGAATATTGCTGGCATAGTAGTATTTGCGATGTCAATAGTTACGGGAATTGCAATAGCTGTAATCATCTTTGCGGTTGTTATTCCTCTAGCCCTGCGTTGTTCTGCATGAATTCTCATTAGCATCTGGCCCATTCCGGGGAGATAAAACCTAATCTGTAGTAGGCCTGATTGGTATGGTGTCCCTGGAATTAAGGAGCGGAGAGACTACCACTATAAAGGGGGTATTGACACTTCCTTCACTAGCGATATAATGGAGTTATAAGGCTAATATAGGGTTGGGGTCAAGTGTGTGCGTCAGAGGGTTGTTATAGTTCTCATCATGCTCAGCCGAGTGCATATAGACATGTGAACCGGGCTCTGTCTTCCTATAACAGTAAAATTTGCAATCTCCGTCGACTTGGTAATAAAGAGAGGCAGAAAACCTCATGCCATGTAAAATAGGAATAACCACAAACCCGGAGGCAAAACAGGCATACTGGCAGAACCAGACCACAGGGTTTACGAATTGGCAGATACTGGAAATCTTCAGAAGTAAATCAGCAGCGAAGGAATACGAGACCACATATGCCTTTAGACATAAATGTGAGGTAGCACCAAGCGCTTATGAGGCACCTAGCACAGCGAAGGAATTAACGACTGAGTACGAATGGTGGTACGTCTACCACTTTGATTATGCGACGGAGATAGCCCAATCACCTGCTGAGTAGACGGAGGCGCAGTCTCCTTTCCTTAACCTTCCCCAGGGTGGTTATGGTGGTAAAATCGAGGACAGACTTCCTTCAGCCATCTGTGGTTTATTCTGGGGACATAATACCTAAAATGATGGTTTGAGGCGAGCCTTGTAAAATGCTATTGTATTAGGTGGTTTCCTATCGGGGAAGTGTCGGAATTGGCAGACGAGCATGACTTAGGATCATGTGCCGAAAGGCGTGGGGGTTCGAGTCCCCCCTTCCCCGATAGGAAACCACCCATAAAAAACTTTACGGTGTTTAGCCTCCATAGCTGTCACAAGCGGGCGAGCCTAAATTATGCTATCCACCAATGTAAACTGGCAAGCCAAAACGCTCGAAGACCGTTCGAAGTCCCTGTAAGTGTTCCTCAGCGGGTGGACTGGTGGATACCCTGTAATTCACTTCCAGTCTTTCAAACTTTGTCTCCCCCAGCCGGTGGTAAGGCAAGAGGTTGACCCGCTTTACGCAGTTTCCGAGTTCCTCGGCTATAAACCTGGCAGTGGCTTCGATGTTTTCCGCCGAGTCATTATACCCTGGTATTACAGGTATCCGGGCCCAGATAGGGATAGATAGCTTATGAGAGGCTCGCTTCGCATTATCCAGTAGCAGACGATTTGAGACACCGGTGTACTTCTTGTGTTTCACAGGGTCCATGTGTTTGAAGTCGTATAGTAGGAGGTCAACAAACTTCAGGACTTCTTTAAATATCCCCCAATCCGCGTGGCCACAGGTCTCCAGAGCCGTGTGGATGTAAGCCCCCTTACACAACCCGAGTATGCTGGTGGCAAACTCCGGTTGCGCTAAAGGTTCTCCACCAGTGAGGGTGACACCACCTCCAGACCTTTCATAGAATATGCTATCCCTTTTAATTTCCTCGAAGACTTCTTTGGCTGAAGTCCGTCTTCCCATAAGGCTTCTCGCCTCATTAGGGCATACTTCAGCACACTTTCCACAACCGACGCAAACTCGGCGGTTGATCTGTGACTTTCCCGAACGAATTTCTATAGCCTCCTGTGGGCACTCTTGGACACAATTGCCGCATCCGGTGCATTTCTCCAGGTTCAAAAAAATTTCGGGCCTGAACACTTGCCCTTCGGGGTTTGAGCACCAAATACACCTCAACGGACACCCTTTCATGAAAACAGAAGTTCGAATTCCCGGACCGTCATGGATGCTGTAGCGTTGTATGTTGAAAATCAGGCCTTTTACATCTTTCATTTTGGGCCATCAAACGTTGCTTTATACACAGAGCTCCGTGCGGGCGATAATCTCATCCTGAACTTGTTTGCTCAGCTGTATGAAGTAGGCACTAAAACCAGCTACCCTCACCACCAGGTCATGATAATTTTCCGGTTGCTTCTGAGCCTCAAGTAACGTCTCCGCGCCAACCACGTTGAATTGGACATGCTTGCCACCAAGGCTGAAATAGGTCTTGATGAGTGTAGCTAGCTTGTTCAGGTCTTCGGTCTCCCCCAGGGCTGAGGGATGAAACTTCATGTTCATCAACACGGACTGGAAACGCACCTGGTCTATCTTGGAGGCACTCTTGATGATAGCCGTAGGGCCGCTGGTATCCCTGCCCCGCATGGGCGAGGCTCCCCCGTCAGCCAGAACTTCACCGGCATACCGGCCATCGGGAGTGGCCCCGGTTATCGTTCCGCCCGCCCACTGTGAAGTGATTGAAATGGCTACAGGTATGAACTTTTCCCCGTAGACGGTCTTAACCATAGGCACCGTCTCAGCATAGAACCGATAGAGATCCATAGCTATTGAGTCCACGTAGTCGTCATCATTACCGTATTTAGGTGCTGCCAGACAGAGCCTTCGTAGTTCATCATATCCCTCCCAGTTTGCCTGCAGTGCCTCCTTTAGCTGTGCCATAGTTATCTTCTTTTCCTCAAAGACAAGCTTCTTGATGGCGGCCAGGGAATCGGCCACGTTTATCATGCCACAAAGGCTTATGGCCCCTCCATTTTCGTAAAGCATTCTGCGCTCCATCAGGCTCTTGCCCTCCTTGACCGCATCCGCCATGAGGGCCGAGTCAATCGGGGAGGCGTAGTCAATGGCACAGGCGATGTCAATGTTTATCAGCTCTGCAGACAGATGTATAAAGTGGACAAGATACTGCTTAAAAGCGCTCACAAAGTCGTCGAAGGTATCGAAGTTTTCGAGATTCTCTTTGAATGGGCCGACCTCCAGACCAGTCCTGGGATCTACGCCATTGTTCATGAAGATCTCAAGAACCTTCGGTGGGACAAAAAACGTGCATTTAGGCTGCCGAGAGTGTCCCGGCAGGCTGACTTCAATGCACCCGGCCATAACATAGTCCCGGGCAAGCTCGAGGGGGACACCCCTGGAAAGCAGCCATTCAGTGTAGGACTTATCACCGATAAAAGCAGGCATGCCCACGCCAGTCTTCACTACTTCGAGAGCTTTTATCATCAGCTCTTTTGGCGTCCCATCATGTACCCTGAGCGTTATAGTGTGGTGTGGAGTTCTTGTCCTCCTGGCCGCTTCCAGAATAAAGAAGGTAAGTTCGTTTGTGGCATCTCGGCCACCAGGCGTTACGCCCCCAATGGTGAAGTTGTGCCATTTGGCAAAGCCGGTGTACTGCTGCCGCTTCGCCCCGCGAAGCGGGGTGTTTATCAGTTGCATATCCTTAATCCGCAGAAGCTGTAGCAACTCTAAGACCTCTGCCTCACTGATTTTGCCATCCTTGATGTCCTTCTTGTAAAACGGGTACATGTACTGGTCGAATCTGCCAGCTGAGGCTGTGCCTTGCTGAGCCACCAGGAAGGTAAACCAGAAAGACTGCAGAGCTTCGTAAAAACTTCGGGCTGGACTGGCTGGCACCCAATGGCAGGTCTCGGCAATCCTTTGCAGTTCTGTCTTTCGTACTTGGTCAGCCTCGCTCAAAGCTAACTCTGTTGCCAGAGCGGCAAATCGGTTGGCAAGATGAATGACGGCCTTGAGAGAGATGATGACCGCTTGCAGAAAATGCGCCTTATTGACTGTATTAACAGTATCGGTAAACCTTATTAGGTCCAATTCCTCCTCAGCCTCTCTGATCAGGTGGTTAAGGCCATGGTTGAGGACTTTATCGAAGTTTACCACCCCTAGCCAGCGGTTTACGCCTATACCTATGCCCGCCTGAGCCCACCCACCAATTCCTTCTTCCCTGCTCTTAAACGGGGGAAGAAGTACCCCCGTCTGTGCAAACGGCCACAGCCTTTTATCCTCAAGGAGCTGCCCTATTCTGTACTGGAGGTTCTTGTCTTTCCAGTACGAAGTTAACTCCCTGATCTTTGGCCAGTCACCTTCGTCAACCTCAATGAACCCTTCCTGTTCAAGAATCTTTAAACCTTCCTCGGAAAAAGGCCCCATGAAGGGCTCAATCTCAAGCCCCATCAGCCGGCTAGCTCCATTGCCCACAATTAACTCGCCGTCCTCAATAAAGATCGTCATTTTTTTCACCAGATGAGCAAAGGCATTAGCCAGCCTCAAGATCATCGGCTCGTCCTTTGTTTGTTCCCATGATTCAGTAATCAACCGGGCCCTTTCTGTACACAGCGGATACCTCTCCACGTGAATCTCTTTGAGCAGCTTATCGAGCCTTTTCTGGATTTTTTCTCCAAATGTGATCTCGTCTAATTCAATTTGCATCATTTCCGCCTCCTTTCTATATGCTCAGCTCGGTACGAGCTATGATTTCATCCTGAACCCCTTTCCCTAGTTGGACGAAGTAAGCACTATAGCCAGCTACTCTTACAACCAGGTCGTAATAATTCTCTGGTTGTTTTTGAGCCTCGAGTAAGATTTCCCGGTTGACCACGTTGAATTGGACATGCTTACCACCAAGGCTGAAATAGGTCTTGATGAGTGTCGCTAGCTTCTTCAGGTCTTCGGTGTTCCCCAAAGTCGAGGGGTGAAATTTCATATTCAATAACGTAGACGCATAAAGCGCCTGGTCTATCTTGGACGCGCTTTTAATGATTGCGGTGGGCCCATTAGTGTCCCGCCCCCTCATCGGCGACATTGACCCGTCGGCGAGGACTTCACCAGCGTACCGGCCATCGGGGGTGGCTCCAGTTATAGCCCCACCAGCCCACATTGAAGAGATTGAGATGCCACCGGGCTGGTGCTTACCCCCCAAAGTATAGTCAAACTTTGTTATTGTCTTCGCTAGGAATCGGTACAGGTCTTTGGCGATTAGGTCTGCGTAATCATCGTCATTCCCATACTTAGGTGCCTCCAAGCACATCCGGCGCAACTCTTCATATCCCTCCCAATTTGCCTGCACGGCTTTCTTCAATTGTTCCATCGTTGTCTTCTTTTCCTCAAAGACAAGCTTCTTTATGGCGGCCAGGGAGTCAGCAACATTTATCATGCCAACGGGTAACAACACCGAATTTACTTCGTACGGCATCTTACGTTCAAAGAAACTCTTCCCTGCCTTAATACCGTTGGTCATCAGAGCAGCCTCAACGACGTGTTTCGCTAGTTCGCTTCGAACCGCTGCTCCTAAATTTGCTTCCTCTACCCATAAACCTATGAAATGGGCCAAATATTCCTTGAGAGCGTCCGTGAATTGAACGTAAGTCTGGAATTCATCTAGAGCTACTTTGAAGGGACCAACTTCTAAACCTGTTCTCGGATCTACACCGTTATTTAAGAAAATTTCAAGGACTTTGGGGGCGACAAAGAAGCTAGCCCCAACTATGCGCATTAGTCCGGGCAAGGCAACATCAAGACAGCCCCCTAAGGCGTAGTTTCTCGCTACAGAAAGAGGCACCCCTTTTGATAGCAAAAACTCAATATAGGATCTGTCGCCTACAAAGGCAGGCATGCCGACTCCTGTCTTTACCACCTCGAGAGCTTTTATCATCAGCTCTTCAGGCGTCCCTTCATGCACTCTCAGTGTTATGGTGTGGTGTGGGGTCGTTAACCGCTTAGCCGCTTCCAGAATGAGATAAGTAAGCTCGTTGGTGGCATCCTGACTATTCGAAGTTACGCCGCCAATAACCATGTTGTGCCACTTCGCCATTCCGGCATGCTGCATGCGTTTCTCAGGGCGAAGAGCAACGCGCACTAACTCCATATCTTTGACCCTCAGCTCACATAGCAACCTTACGACTTCTTCATCCGTAATCCTACCCATCTCCTTATCTTTCCTATAAAAAGGGTACATATATTGGTCAAATCTGCCCACGCCAATTGTTGGGCTTGGGTTGCAGGCTAAATAAATTAACCAGAAAGACTGTAAAGCTTCATAAAAACTTCTGGCCGGCTTGGCTGGCACCCAGCGGCAGGTCTCCGCTATCATTTGCAGTTTTTCCCTCCGTTCCGGATTAGCCTCTGTCCCAGCTTTAGCTTCGGCTAGATCGGCAAGCCTGTTGGCAAAGTGGTTGATGGCCTTGAGCGCTATAATAACTGCCTCCAGAAAGAGCCTCTTCTCGACATCATCCCTGCTGAAAAACCTTATACTTTTGAGCTCTTCTTCAGCCTCCTTCATTATGCTGTTCAGACCGTGGCTGAGCACTTTTTCGTAGTCCGGCACAGCCAGGTGGAGGCCATGGTAGATTCCCAAGCCTGAGCCAGCATAGGCACCTACTCCTTCTGCCCTGCTTCGCATTGGCGGAAGCCATATGCCGACCTGAAGGAATTTCCAGAGCCGTTCGTCAATTAGCTGTAACGTTCTATACTGCCAGTTCCTCTTCCTCCAGTACTCAGCCACTTCTCTAATCGCAGACCAGTCCTTGTCATCAATTACGACAACCCCTTCTTGTTCAAGTCCCTTAAGCAGCTCTACGTCTATTGGCCCCAGGAAGGGGTCGATCTCAACACCCCAAGGTTTGCTTGCTGCGTATCCCGCTATAAGTTCCTCTTCATCAATCCATATCGGTATGTTCTCCAGCACGTGTGCAAAAGCCTTCGCCTGGCGAAGACTTTCCGGCTCACCTTCCGTCTGTCGGTATATTTTGGTTATCAGTTGCGTCTTTTGTACACACAGTGGGAAATGTTCTCTACGTACCTTGTTCATCAGTTCTTCCATTGTTCACCTCCTGAGCTGCTGCGATTACTCATCTCAGTGAGGTCAGACCAAAGATGTCTGGCACACCTAGCAAATCCTTTTCTCGTATCCTTGCTAATATCTTTCTCTTATCTCCTCTTTTAATATCTTACCGCTGGGATTCTTCAGTAAGCTAACCCAGAACTCTACCGAGTCCGGTTTTTTATAGCTCGCCGGATACTCTTTACAATTCAGGTATCTACTAATTAAGGTAGAAGCCTTTCTTCAATAAAGCTGGAAACCTGGGATTTGACCTTATCGTCATCCCATTCCCTGGCATCAACAACGTCGGCATAAATGGTAAATAGCGGTATACCGGCATTTTCAAAAACAATCTTGGTGAACATGCGTCCGATATCACGTGTACAGCTTCTATTCACTATCATAACCGCTCCGTTGACTTGGTGCAACTTTGTGTATAGACAGAACCACCTCTTCCATGCTGTTGACGTCTTCCAGGTGCAAAATTAGTTCTATCAATTTACCGAGATCGCCCTTGGGGATTTGTTTTGCTGAATGTGCGGCACAGTCTATGAACTTGGCAACAAGCGCTTCCCAGCTCATTGGCTTTGTAGGATGCCCGTAAGCAAACTCTGGTATCTTTGAGCTAATCACCTTGTGCCCAACTCTCATCCCAATAAAGCCTTGATTAGCCTCCAGCTTGCTATCTACATCGTATGAGACTTTTCGAGCTGCTTCAAGTACCGTAGGGTCTCTAAGCCCTTGAGGCATGAAATGGTTCAGAGTGACTCCTCTGTGAACCACAGCCACAGCAAGAACGAAAGGTAAGCTGAATTTGGCATCAATGGCCGTTGTGGGACTCTGTTTTCTCTCCAACGGCTCGCAAAGCACTCTATCGATTGGTGCAGAGCTTATAGTCAGCCTAATTTCTTCGATATCATCAGCGTTTAGGTCATGCATCTCTATGATTTGAAGAGTTGCTTCTACAAAGGAATGAGTACCCCGGCAACTTGGCCACGGTTTGAAGCTGACATTAGCACCCTCAAAGATTTTGCCAAGCCCGTTCGTTAGCACTGAAAGGTCATAGTCTTGTCTGGCATATAGCCGGAAAAGTCCGGCTTTGCCTTCTATCGGGTGCTCAAAGCCGGTGATGCCTCTTAGCGCCAGTTGTGCTGATAGCACTCCTGCCTTCGCTGAGAAAGCATCCCGTATTGCTCTAACGATTGACCGGGTGCTGTGTGTCAACTCCGCACTACATGTTGCCTGACAAAGGGTAAAGGAAAAGGCGCCCACTATCTGCTCTTGACTTAGTTTCATTAGCTTGGCCGCAGCTGTTGCTGCACCAAAAGCTCCCAAGATGGGGGGCATATACCAGCCATATTTAAGAGGATCTTCCTTTAGCGCAAGGCCTAACCTACAGACTATGTCACTTCCAAGGGCGAGAGCAGTCATAAATTCCTTTCCGCTTACATTTCCAACAGATTCGGCTACCGCTAGAGCAGCTGGTATTGTGGCTGCATTAGGATGAACATTCGCTAGATCATGGGTATCTTCGAAATCTATGGCGTGTGCCATGGAGCCATTGGCAAATGCCGCCATGCAGGCTGGTACCTTAGCATTAAAACCAATTATTGTGCTTTCCTCTCTATCACCTCCGGCTATGGCTATATTGACAAACTGTTTGCATCCCTCACCCAGACCGCCGCCAGCTAATATTGTGGCCAGTCCGTCCAGGAAGCTCCTTTTCGTGATATCGGCAACATTGGCGGGGATGTCGTCATAATTAGTGGCAACGATATGCTTTGCTAATGTTAAAGACTCATTCATTGATTAGTATGTAACACCTCCTGATTATTTATGAATTATGACGTCATCCCCCTCAATAGTGTAATCAGTATCAAGCCCTTGGTCTTTCGTGATCTCTTGCATATATTTCACTACCTCACGGAAGCGGTCGTCCTTTGAAGTTAGCACTTCTGGTTGAGATTGTCCGTTAATATACGTAGGCAGAAAAGAAACGCGCTTTATCTCTCCATCGGAGATCACACATTTGGCAATAATCGTTTTTCGGGAATCACGGGGCATATAATAAGTAGGATAATCAGGGTCTGGCTGCCAGTCAGGATTGAGCTTCTGTATTTCTTTGTGCCTTCTGCTTTCCAGCATTTTCTTGGTTGCGGATAAGTCTAACGCGAAATTGCAGAGGCTGTAAAAGATAACCTTGCCTCTGTAGATCTCAATCGCCTTGAGTATGTGGGCATGGGTGCCTAGAATCAAATCGGCTCCAGAATCAATCGCTACATGAGCCACTTCTCTTTGGTATTCGGCTATCACAGCAGGAACGAAATGGATTCCCCAGTGCATAGACAGTATTACCAGGTTAGCTTGAGACTTTGCTTTCCTAATGTCATCTACCATCGCCCGTAGATCATCCTTGTGGGGAAAGGTATGTATTCGGCAAGGGGTGCCCGGCTGGTCATGCTCAACCTGCTCATATAACGTCCACGCTCTCAGAGGAGTACAACCAGGCTTGTCGATGTCAGCCCAGAATCCATAAGGCAAGATTGAGTTGTAGGCTAAAAAGGCTATCCGAGTGCCTTTACATTCAATAATTGCCGGTTTTCGAGCTTCTTCAATATTACTCCCTACGCCTATTACCAAAAGCTCTTGCTTCTTTAGCGCGTTGATAGTATCGAAAAAGGCTTCAGGCCCCAAATCCATGCAGTGATTGCTGGCGAAAGAAACGACATTGAAGCCAGCTTCTTTGATTGCCTGGGCTGTTTCTGGTTTTGTACGCGAAGCAAGCCTGGCTTGCGGCATGGGAGTTCCCCGGTTAGAAAGGTTCGCTTCGAGTTGGCAGAATACTATGTCTCCTCCTTTGAGAAGGCCAGTGACATGCTGGAATATTGACCCGGGCTCTTCTCTATTGGGAGCTACGTCGCCAACGGCGTAGAATACTAGATTACCATCCTCATTTATCATACAGTCCTCCTTTTTACTTCAGACCATCGGTTTGGATTTAGAACCATCAGATTGTCTGTTAGGAATTTCAGGCGTAGAGCAAACACGCTACATAGTGTCTTGAGCTCACTTCACTAAATATTGGTTCAGTTCGAGAACAAATTTGCTTAGCATAAGGACACCGGGGATGAAAGCGGCATCCGCTGGGAGGATTCAGAGGACTAGGCACCTCTCCAGAAACAATACTTTTCGGACTTCCAGAATCGGGATCGTCAGGGAGGCTCGCTGAGAATAATGCCTGGGTATAGGGATGTAGCGGGTCTGTGCACAAATCATCGCCTGGCGCGCTCTCGACTATCTTACCGAGGTACATCACGCTAATCTTGTCGCTCATATATCTCACTGTAGCCAAATCGTGCGAAATAAAGAGATAGCTTATACCCAATCTTTGCTGAAGCTCTTTCAGAAGATTCAGGATCTGAGCTCGAATAGAGACATCCTGGGAGGACACGGGCTCATCCAGGATGATTAAACGGGGATCGGAGGCCAAAGCTCTAGCGATGGCTATCCTCTGCTTTTGCCCGCCGCTGAATTGATGCGGATATTTCCTGGCATCACTTGAAGTTAGTCCTACCTCCTCCAACACCTTGGCTACCCTTTGCCTAACCTCGTTCTTATTAAAAGTACCATCTACTGAAATTGGCTCACGTATGATATTTCCGACCGACATTCTAAAGTCAAGTGAGGAAAACGGGTTCTGAAAAACTGCTTGCACAGACCTCCGGTACCGTTTAAGGTCTCTCCTGTTAAATTTCTTTACATCCTTGCCTATGAATAAAATAGAGCCGTCAGTTAGCTCCTCTAGTAAAAGAATAAGCTTGGCTATCGTTGTTTTTCCACATCCCGATTCCCCCACTAAGCCCACAGTCTCTCCAGAACCAATGGACAAATCTACTCCGTCAACAGCCTTTACCCATCCAACCGTTTTCATAAGGAGAAGGCCTTTTGTGACAGGAAAGTATTTCTTAATCCCTTGAGTCTCTAAAAGAATTTCCATCACTGCTGCCCCTGTGGATACCAGCAGCTGATATAGTGTTCACCACCCAATGCTAGTAGAGGAGGCTCGTCACGCCGGCACCTATCATCGGCTCGGGCGCATCGAGGAGCAAATC
>Ga0209635_10000423_pt1 | contig 28564 bp, 36 predicted proteins | sample DeeMarSWOR230_32_FD_187463 | JGI IMG/M metagenome (GOLD analysis project Ga0209635, IMG submission 187463) | Marine sediment microbial communities from White Oak River estuary, North Carolina - WOR-2-30_32 (SPAdes) (version 2) | ecosystem: Environmental > Aquatic > Marine > Intertidal zone >...
CACGTTCAACTGTTTTGCCGGGCCAGTTACCTATTATCTGATTTAAGCCAGTAAGCTGATTAAATATAACCGATTTACCAACGTTTGCATTCCCAGCTAAAGCAAAAGTAAAATTGCGTTTGTTTTCCATTCAGTCTGCCCTTACCTGCTTTTTGACAAAAACCTTGGAGGCTACACCATATCCGAGCGCAAGCGAAGAGCCGCGGACTTCAATTTCAAGTGGGCCATGAAACGGGGCGCTCCTCACAATTTTCACTTCGGCGCCAGGTGTTAGACCCATTTCTGCAAGCCTTCTCACTAGGCCGCGACCACCAAAGGCAAAAGCCACTATACCTTTTTCTCCAGGCTTTAAGCTTATCAGAGGAAAAGTTTCTTCTATGCGACCATTAAGCATGCGGATGCCTCTATAAAGACCGTTAATAGATTTTTCATCAAGCCCGTGTCTATGGCGCCAATGGCTTCTCCAATCTCTTATGTTTCCTTCAAAGAATCTTCCGAGACGACCTATGATGCCTGTTCCATGACTGAATTTTTCATGAATGTAGTGTTCACTGTGTCTTCGCAGAACTTCGAATCCTTTTCTTGTTAACCTAAACATGTTGCCTTCACGCTTAAGATACCTTTTGCTTAGTGCCTCTTCAACAAGCCCTTCCACCTCTGAAGTGGAACTCTCCAGCTCATGCGCCATCTCTTCTAGTATTATTACTCTTTTCTTAACCTCTGCTGTTCTGATAAGCTCAAGCACTTCAACGATTTTCTCTTCGCTGGACATTTCTGGTGTCTCCGAGGACTAGTTTTTTCTCACGTAGATGATTGAGGCTAGTTCAAAACTTAGTGCCTGCTTCTTTCCATTAATTTTGACAGTTATTGGCCCATTAAACGGGGCTTTTTCTACGACTTCCAATAATGCTTCAGGCAAAAGTCCTAAATTGTTAAGATAATCCAGTATTTCCTGTTTTTCGTCGGTTATCTTGACAAGGGCACTCTTTTCTTTGGGCTTGAGATTGGTCAAAGGCTCTGACTTTTGTTCAATTATTCCTCCGCATTGGGTGGGAATCGGATTTCCATGAGGACATGTCTTAGGATGTCTGAGTGCCTTTTCAAGTTTTTTGACTAGGTCCCCTGTGAAGCTGTGTTCAAGCCTACAGGCTATTTGGTGTGCCTCGCTCCATTTTACACGTAGAATTTCGGTTAAAAGCCGCTCAGAGAGCCTATGTCTTCGAATTACATCTATTGCTATTTTGCGGCCTTTCTTGGTGAGTTTTACGCCTTTGTAGGGTGCATGTGTCACTAGACCTTCTTTCTCTAACCGTTCCACCGTGTTAGTAACTGTTCCAGGGGCTACTTGGAGCAACTTAACAATGTCACCTGTCCTCGCTGCTCCACCACTTCTTTCTTGAAGCCTGTAAATGCCTTCAAGATACTCCTCAATTGCTGCAGTGACTTTTTCACTCATTGGGGTCAATGCGAGTACCCTTAATCAGAATTACGATGAATCGTACATTTAAAGTCTTCGATGCAACGTTTAAATTTTTTCTTGATCCTTGATTAGGGAGGAATAGTAAACAATACTTAGTTAGGATAAAGAAATCCTTAGATTGGAGGGAGAGATTATTGGAGTTCATGGTGCCATTGGAGCGACTTTTTACTTGTTTTACTCCTTTCTTCGCCATGAGAACTTGCGTAAGACTCTTGAATTCTTGAGCGCTTCCTTTGACAGCGATTATCTCTAGGCACTTGTTCTATCCTTGATGAATATGGAAAGTTGAAGAGATCACATATTTGAATCTGTGTTGAATGCTTGTGACCTGTCTAGTAGCCCAGGTTTATTTAAGTAGTATAGCACAAGGATGGCTTCAGTTATATGCCCTTCCTACTTCCAAACCTAATCAAATTCGCTAATGAAGTTTCGCACCGCATCGTGAATAGCCTTTGAACGGCTCTTATACCGCATATTCCTCCAGGCTTCATCTAGCTTCTCCACAAGAGGCGGCGGAAACGAAACGCTAAACCGAGTTACCTTAATCTTCTGAGACATCGAATCAGCAATCAAATAGTTGGTTACGAGAAAGCTTTATAAACAATGTTACAATTCCAGAATTCCGTAACACTATGCCTGCCGATTGGCACCGTTGAGAGAATACTGATGCGCAGAAAGAGCATTATAAGACTGGAAAATGTTTCCACAACATACGAGGGTGAGAGGAGACCAGCGATCAAGAAGGTTAACTTAATTTTGAGTGAGAATGAACTCCTTTATGTGGTTGGTCCTAATGCTGCCGGGAAGACAACTCTGCTTGAAACAATAAATGGCTTATTACAATCATCTGGAGGTCATGTGTTTGTATTCGGTTTAGATGTGAGAAGGCATGGGAGAAAAGTCAGGCGTGAGTTAGGCTACGTGCCTCAGGATTTTATGGTGAATCCTGGGGAGCCCTACACAGCTTTGGATATAGTCATGATGGGACGATACGGAAAGATAGGGATCCTTCACAAGCCCGACAAAGAGGATTTCGAGAAAGCCATGGAAGCCATGAAGCATCTTGGCATAGATGAGTTAGCTGACAGATCTGTGGGGAAACTTTCCGGTGGACAACAACAGAAGGTAATGATCGCCAGAGCTTTGGTCAAAGATCCAAAGGTACTTCTGCTAGACGAGCCTTTCAGCAACTTGGATCCAGATTCTCGTGAAAGGATTCCAAAACTAATAGCTCGAATTCATGGGAAAGGAGTAGCTATAATCATCGTCACCCATGATGTCAGTCGAATTTTGAAGCAGTGCCGCAGAGTAGTGGTCATGAAGGACGGAAGAATTGTGGCTGATGACAACCCGGAAAGAGCCTTAACCGTTTTTGAGAGCCCTCTAATTTCCCATCCGACGGAGGCTATTCCGTGATTTGGCTGGAACTTGCTATAATGCAACGCGCTCTCATAGGATGTATGCTTGCTGGCTTCCTCTCGGGCTTAGTTGGAGTTTTTGCAGTTAGGATGAAGCTTTCGGCCATAGGTTATTCCATGTCTCATGGTGCCTTTGCAGGGGCAGCCTTAGGCGTAGCGACCTCCGTAAATCCTCTGGTGACAGCTATGCTTTTTTCATCGGCAACAGCTCTTTTCATCGGGCCCGTCGCCGATAAAGCTCGGTTGCATGCAGATACTGTGACAAGTATCGTCTTTCCCTTAAACATGGCTTTGGCTTTCGTGTTTCTCACTTTGTCACCACAGGTCGGTCTCACAAGCGAGGTGGCTAGCGTTCTCTGGGGTAGCGTCATATCAATGTCTAACAGTGACGTGGTTTACCTAACAACATTATGTGCGGTTACTCTGGTCTTGGTTCAGTTCTTCTGGAAGGAGCTCTTCGCGATTATGTTTAACAGAAAGATGGCTGAAGCCGATGGAATAGACACAAAGCCGTTCGTGTATTTTATAATCTTTCTCATAGGCGTAGTGGTAACGTTTTCGTTGAAGCTTGTGGGCGGTCTGCTGATCTTTGCGCTCCTCTTTAACCCTGCCTCTTCAGCCCTTCAGTTTTTCCATGACATGAAAAAAATTGTGCTGGTCTCACCCATAATTGGAGCTGCTACGTGTGTAGCTGGTCTCATGCTTTCTTTGTTCCTAGACTTGCCTGTCGGCTCATGTATAGTGTTGGTTTCCACGTTCGCCTTCGCATTCGCAGTGTTGCTGTCACCTAAAAGAAAGAGAGGGGAGGTGATAGTGTGAAGATGAAGAAAGCAGTGACACTTATGCTTCTTTTCGTAGCTTTAATGCTTTTGACAAGGCTGAATGTATCACCCATCATGGCTGATGACGCTAAGCCAATAGTTGTATGCACAACAAACGTCTTAGGCTCCTTAGTTCAGGAATTCACAGGGGAGGACGTGTCTGTTGTTGTATTAGCGGAGCCTGGCATCTGCCCTGCTGACTTTGACATGAAGCCTAGCGACGTCTACGCGGTGAGCAACGCGAAGCTTCTGTTCTACCACGATATTCCAGGAGAGTTCTGGCTACAAGGCTTGGTTGATGCTTCAGGAAACACAAACTTGACCAAAGTCAAGATACCTGGAGTCTACAACACGCCTGAAGGAGCAAAGCGCTGCATAAGATGGGTAGGAGGCAACTTAAGCACAACTCTTTCCATGGATCTAGACGCTAAGGTAAATGCAATGCTAGCCGATGCCGACGCCGCAACCAACGCAATCCAAAGCGAAGCTCAAGACCTGAACGTAACTGCGGTGAAGGTTGTCTGCATGAAGTGGCAAGAAACCTTTGTGGATTGGGTTGGGTTCGATGTGGTCGCAACTTACAATCCACCAGAGACCTTGTCGGCTGGTGATGTGACCGCACTCGTCGAAACGGCGCAGGATGAAGGGGCTGCTCTAATCATCGACAACTTTCAGATTAGTGCTGAATTTGGGGCAGGAATAGCCTCACAGGTTGGGGCTGTGCACGTTGTCCTAACAAACTTCCCTGGAGCTATTCCTGGAACTGGAAACCTAACACAGATGTTCAGTTACAATGCAGAGCAACTCTTTGAGGGAACGAGGGCATGGAGGAGCACGAGAGAGCTTAGAAGCGAAATGGAAAGCATAAGAAATCAACTCACAATCTTTCAAGCAGCTACATCAGTTGTGCTCATCGTTGCTGTTGCAGAGGCCGTGTGGCTCTACTTGGGAAGGAAGAAGACTAAAGCATAGTTGGCACAGATGATTTGTTGAATCGTACACATTAATGAGGATGCTGAAGTATTTTGGAGCGCACTTAGACCTCACAGTTCTTGCAACATTTAATATCATCTTTTTTGTTACAGCCATAAAAATTCACAAAAGCACCATGCAGAAAAGGCTCTAACAATTGTTTCCTTCACCGTTTTTATTTGTGGGCTTCTCGTCATTAAGGGGATTAGCAGCAAAATTTTTTAGGATAGACCTAAATTCATCTTGTCGGTGGTCTTGCGTTGAACGCTGAGTCAAAAATGACTGTGAACGAAGGGAAATATCTGAAGTTAATATACAGAAAACAGCGTGAAGAGTTTAGTAGGGTTAAGACAACGCTTATAGCGAAGTCTGTCAGAGTTCGGCCAGCTACAGTGACTGAAATGCTTCAGAAGCTAGCTGAGAAGAACCTAATTAAATACACACGTTACCACGGGGTTAGACTAACAAAAAAAGGCGCTGATGAAGCCAGAAAACTGTTGAGAAAACATAGACTTCTAGAGGTTCTGTTCGTGAAGTTCCTAAACTACGACATTCAAAAGGCTTGTGACGAGGCTTCTAAGCTGGATTATCACGCTTCAGAGGATCTTGTCAATGCAATTTGCCAAATCTACAGGCATCCTAAGAACTGTCCATGTAACAAGACCATCTTCAGTGGTGAGTATTGCAGAAAGGAGTCTAGAGTTTAGAGTTTTGGATATGATCTGGATGTGGCATGAAATTTTAGCGGCCCTTTCCGAAACGATGAAAGTAATCCTAGGTGATCAATTATGGAACCTTTAATTTGGATAATAGGAACTACTTTCGTGATCAGTCTAATTGCTTTTGTTGGCGCTTTAGCTTTATTCTTGAGAGAAAAGTTATTGGACAAAATCCTACTGGTTTTAGTAGCCTTTTCAGCTGGTGCTTTGATTGGAGGAGCATTTTTGCATTTAATACCAGAAACAATCATCGAGATTGGGGTCAAAGAGACCTCTCTTTTAAACGTGTTTTTGTATTTACTCCTTGGCTTTTGTGTCTTCTTTTTCCTAGAGCAGATCATTAGCTGGCATCATCATCACGCCACCACCCATCCCAAAATAATGCCCTTCTCCTATTTGATCCTAGTCAGCGACGGTATACACAACTTCATAGATGGTCTGGTAATGGGAGCCTCTTTTCTAACTGGTTTTCAAATAGGGGTTGTTACTGCTTTGGCTATAGCTTTACATGAAATCCCGCAAGAAATCGGCGATTTTGGGGTCCTAGTTTATGGTGGTTTTGAAAGATTCAAAGCTCTAATCTTAAATTACACATCAGCTATAACCGTGATTTTTGGAGGAATTACGAGTTACTTACTTTCCGCTTGGATAGGAGAAGCAATTGTTTTTCTTCTACCTTTCGCATCTGGAAATTTCATTTACATTGCTTCCTCAGATCTAATTCCTGAGATCAAGTACAAAGAGAGCCTTAAAAAAACACTAGTACGTTTCCTCGTATTTTTGACTGGTATGGGACTCATGTTAGCAGTTAGATTATTTTGAGAATATTGAGGTTTTAAATACGAATAGATAATCTTTTAGAACTCGTTAAAGCAAAGCCTGTCACCCTTGCGAGGTAGAAATCCACCGAGAAGAGCTTGACTTCAAAAATCTTGAAGAAGCACGTTTTCGCTCATATGCCTAAGAAACACGTACCCAAACCTGATGATTAGATCAGCCACCGACTTAGACTTCCTAAGTGAAATCTTTTTGCCCTCGTTATTAGGGCAAGCGGTTGCGTTCAGAGGCAAATGGGGCAATGCGTATCGGTCTTCCTTCCGTGAGAGCTTGAGCTGTCTTCTTTCTCGCACTTTGTATGAGTCTCCAGACTGTGCCTCTAGAAACTCCCATTCTATCTCCTGCCTCCTCCTGAGAGAGCCCTTCTAAATCTACTAGTCTTAGGGCTTCAAGTTCGGCTGGCTCGATGTAGATGGGTTCTGGGTTCCCTTGCGGGGTAGGAGTGAATTGGTCTGTCGTTGGAGCCTTCTCTATGCTGATTGGCTTGGGAAATCTCCCTCTTCTGCCGCGTCTACGTCTACGTCGCCACGCCATCTTTAATCACTGTTTAGTATGTGCACCGTAACTTTTATATATTTCTGTGCATATTCCCATAATTGTAAAACGTGCATAAACACGAAAATAGAGGTGAAATAAAGAATGCCAAGAGGAGATAGAACGGGACCTTGGGGTTTAGGACCTATGACTGGGAGGGCAGCTGGCTATTGTGCAGGTTATCCTGTTCCTGGATTCATGAATCCGATGCCTGGGTTTGGAAGAGGCTTCGGCTATGGCAGAGGATGGGGTCGAGGATATGGCAGAGGATGGGGTCGAGGATATGGCAGAGGATGGTGGGGATACCCAGGATATAGCTACGGACCCCCCTACACGGCATACGGTCCAGGGTACGGCTATCCTTACATGATGTATCCGCCCGCACAACAACTTCCACAGCAATACGGTTACTCGCCACAATACTATGCGTATCCACCGTCGCCGGGATATGGATACCGCTACGCGCCCGACCCGTCATACCCTAGATATGACTATCCATACATGGGATACTGGTAAAGTGAGGTGATATAGATATGTCACAACCAAGAAGAGGCAGAAGATACCGACGCTGGTGGGGTTACCCGCCTCCTTATCCGTCACCGCCTGCACAGTACCCCCCACAGCAGTATGGTTATCCACAACCATACGCTTATCCGCCTCCATACGGTTATCCACCAGCTCCACCTGCGCCCCCTGCATCTCCAGAGCAGGAGCTGGAGGAACTCGAAGCCTACAAGGCTGACTTGGAAGCAGATCGAGCGGACTTGGAGCAAGAACTCAACGAGATCGAAGCGAGAATCAAAGAGCTGAAGGCTGCTATTGGGCGGGAAACTGGACAGAGACGGTGAAGGGACCATAAGATGGTTTTGCCGAAGAAGAGGTTTCAATGCGGCAACTGTGGACAAATAATCGAGGTCCTGCAGGGGATTCCAAAGCCACCTAGCTGTCCCAGGTGTGGTGCTCCAGCATTCACGATTCACAGGCTTGACCCGGGTCCGCCAGGAGGAAGAAGAGGCGGTGGAGGAGGCAGAGGACGGGGTAGGGGCGGCAGACCAAGGTGGCAACAAGCTCCACCATAATTCCCCCATTTTTTAAATTTTGGTTTCGAGTTTAGATTTCGCAATGTGTTAGGAGTTGATGTATGTGAGTTTAGGAAAGCTTAGAATTGCAATTCCAACAAAGGGACAAGGCGGCTTGAAAGATGTTGTGTCTGACGTTTTTGGCAGAGCAAACACTTTCACCATTGTAGATGTCGAGGAAGGCGCGATTAAAAACGTGAAAGTACTAGAGAATCCTGCGGTGTCTTATCGGCATGGGGCCGGCCCCATTGTTGTGAAGATGCTAATAGATGCGAAAGTGAACATGGCGATTGCTGCTGAATTTGGGCCAGGTGTCTCAATCTTACTGGATCAGCACAGCGTAACAAAAATTACAGTCCCAGCAGGCACCAGTGTCTCAGAATCTATGAAGAATTCTTTGCCTAAAGTTCAAAAGTGAAAAAAGCATTGGTACCGAAGTAAATCTGTGAAAGAAAACGACGAACACGAAAGAACACAATCAGAGATCTGTCACTGTGGTTACCTCTCGATTTTGTCTACTCATAAAGAGGCGCCTCTAAACACACATCAAATCTCGGCGGGCCCCGTCAAACCATATGCTTTTGATTTAAATGGAAGTTGTTACACAATTGACGTTGGAGAGCGTTACGTTTGAAACTGATTTATGTGGTTATTGCTGGTCATTGGTTATCAAAAAGAACAGTTGAAACACCGAGTTTTCCAGATTTGATTCAACAGGGCTACTTTTCAACACTATTCTTTTCACCTCTCATCGACTTTCCAGACAACTTCCATTTTTAGGGCAGTATTTTTCATGTGGTTGTCAATTATTTTGTACATCGGTTCCATGGTTTCTCTATTCAAGGAGTATATTCGCTCCTTTCCTTTCAACGAAAACAAAACCGCATCTGGCTAAGGACTTCAGGTTGTGGGAAATCATGCTCTGTTCTTGGTTGAGGCCGTCAGCGAGTTGCGTAACGTTCCTCGGAGACTCTCTAAGAAGCTCCAGAATCCCTAGTCGAGTTGGGTTTGAAAGCGTTGAGAAAAATAAATGACAAGTCTCGTTTAGATCATATTTCATATGCCCACCATTAATGAAGAATTGTTCATATGAATAATCATTTACGTCACCAAGCGAAAACTTGGTAACACTCTTCTGAACAAAAGCCTTGAAACTCGTTGTCCGGGACGAACAGCTTTTCGAACTGTTTGCACTTGTGCTTTCTCATTTTTTCTTGCGACGCTATCCTCTCAATATTGTGTACGTAACTATACTATCTCGCGCGCGCGTTTAACTGAATCCTAGAGCACGAAGAGACTGAGCTACAACGAAGCAGACGAGGAACGCGACTGCAAGCGGAATTAGATTTGAGAGTAGTGTCCACTTGGCACTTCTCGTTTCCTTCCAGATGGTGTGGGTAGTGGTTGCGCATGGATAGTGAAGCACCGAAAACAGCATCAGACATATCGCTGTGATAACGGTGAATCCTTGGGCTACGAAGAGGGCGTGAAGCTCAACCGTGCTTTCGAGCTCAGTCATCATGCTTGTGCCCATGTAACCCATAATTATTGTTGGGATGATGATCTCGTTGGCTGGGATGGCGATTATGTAGGCTAGCAGAATAATGCCGTCGAGACCGATTAATAGGCCGATAGGTGACAGAACATCCGCAGCATGGATCATCAACGTCTCGCCGCCAACATATACATTCCCCAAGATCCAGATGAGCGCACCTGCTGGTGCAGCCCAAATTATGGCACGGTATAGAACTTTGATGGTTCGATCGATAAATGAGGTGTAAAGAACACGTAGGAACTGCGGACGACGATACGACGGCATTTCTAGGACAAAGAACGAGCTTTCTCCTTTAAGCAAGGTGCGTGAAAGCAGGGCCGACACGATAAAAGTCGTTAAGATGCCAATAAATGTTACAGCAACTATTGTAAACGACGCTATCATGGATGAAATAGCTGGTGGGAATGCGGTTGCAACAAAGACCGCTGCAACCAAGATAAGGGTGGGCCAACGGCCATTGCATGGCACAAAGTTGTTGGTGAGGATGGCGATAAGCCGTTCACGAGGTGAATTTATGCTCCTGCAGGAGATGACCCCTGTGGCGTTGCAGCCGAAGCCCATGCACATGGTAATAGCTTGCTTTCCATGCGTGCCAGCCCACTTGAAGAAACGGTCGATGTTAAACGCGACCCTCGGTAGGTAACCCAAGTCCTCAAGGAGCGTGAAGAGAGGAAAGAATATGGCCATAGGTGGCAACATGACGGATACAACCCATGCGAGACCCCTGTAGGTTCCGTGAACCAGCAGACCTTCAAGCCACTGCGGGGCTCCAAACCACCTAAACAGCGAGGTAAACTGGTCTTCAAGCCAAAACAGGCCATCCGCCAAGAGTTGTGATGGAACGTTTGCACCTTCTATTGTAATCCAGAAGACAGCTATCATAAGAGCTATCATAATCGGAAACCCTATAATGCGCGAAGTCAGTATCCGATCTATCTTGGCATCCAGATCGCTCTTGGGGACCTCAGCCTTGGTGACAGCTTTGGACCATATTGTCTCTGCATCAGCGTAGATCGAGGATACGACGTAGTCGTGTAAGGATTCTCGAATAGAAGATGCTGCAATCTGCACGCGGTCGAAAAGCTCTTTCAACTCAGCTTTCGTGGGTGTTGCCACCGCCGAAACGTCTTGGTTCGAGCTTATCAAGGATGCCAATTCTCCCTTATCTAACGTTTCGCGGATCCTAGCGTCTCCTTCTAGGAGGCGCATTGCTATCCATCTAATATTGGGCAGGTCACCCACCACCTTTTTCACGTGAGGGATCACCTCGTCGACCGCTTTTCGGATATCGCTCTTGAGTGCAAAGTGGCGTGGACTCGTGGGTATAGTCCGTGAGGCAACTCCAGCGATGGCTTTAACCAGATCATTCAAGCCCTTGCCCACGTTGGCAACCGTGGGGACAACGGGGACCCCTAGATCAAGCGACAGTTGTTCAGCATCGACATTCATACCTTTTCGAGCAGCTTCATCTACGAGATTGAGGCAGACCACCACATGATTGGAGATTTCGAGAACCTGTAAAACTAGGTTTAGGTTTCGCTCGAGAGTTGCCGAGTCAACCACCACGACTACAACATCGGGACGGCTGAACAGCAAGAAATTCCTAGCGATCTCCTCATCCGTCGCGGTGGCTAGTAAGGAGTAGGTGCCCGGAAGGTCGATTAGTTTGTATCGTTTCCCCATATATTTGAAAGATCCCTCGGCACGGGCAACCGTCTTTCCAGGCCAGTTTCCAACGTGTTGACGAAGACCAGTGAAGGCGTTGAACACCGTACTCTTTCCAGTGTTTGGGTTTCCAGCAAGAGCAACCAAATAGTCATGGCCCTTTTCTAAGTCCTCATGTCTCTCTTGGTAATAGTCATGGCCTTCTCCTTTAGTATCCACATTAATTCCGTCCTTCATCATATCACGAATATAAGGGTTTCACCACAATCTTTGAGGCGTCTTCCGTCCGAAGTGCAAGCACAGAACCTCGAATGTCATACGCCGTCGGAGTTCCTAATGGGCTCCTCATTACGGTTCTGACTTCGGTTCCCGGAAGAAGACCGAGATCGAGAAGCCTGCGACGAGTTAGGCCTTCAACGAGAAGCCTCACCACCCTAGCTCTCTGACCGACCTTCATTTCTGCCAAAGTCTTGCATTCCAGATTTTTGCTTAGTCGCAATTCCATTTCAATTCATTTTCCTACCATATTTTCTAAATATGCTTGGTTGCATAGATCATGCTTGCTAATTTCGGGGCGATCTCTCTGACATTCGAGTTGACCTTGATTCTAATCGGTCCTTCGAATGGAGCCCTATCGAGGATTTCGATCGAACATCCAGGAAAAATTCCTAAGGAACCAATATACCTCAAAGCATCTGAACAGTCGTCGATTACTTCGACTATACATAGCTTGTCTCCAATCGAATAGTTAGACAGAATGTCAGAATTTTCTTCATGAATTTGTCCGTCTTGGGTGGGCACAGGTTGGCCATGGGGGTCGGTTTTGACATCGCCTAGCTCTTTGGCGATTCTCCGTTCCAGCTTTTCGGAGATCGCGTGCTCAAGGCTTTCGGCTTCACTGTGCACTTCATCCCAAGTGAATCCTAATTTCCGGACCAGGTAGAGTTCGATAAGCCTGTGATGTCTAAGAACCTCTAAAACAACTTTCCTTCCCGACTCAGTGAGCTCCGCGCCTTGGTATGGCTCATAGACAATGTATCCAAACCGAGCTAGGCGCTTCAGCATTTTTGTTATCGTAGCCGGCTTTACACCCAGCTTCTCAGCCAAGGCTTGATTGGTAGCATTTCCAGTTCGACGTCGAAGCAAGTAGATATGCTTTAGAACATCCTGTGCAGGTGGACTAAGTTGGCGCAATGAGACCACAGAAAAGTTTTTAGCCGTGGCAAAATTTAAATCTTTCCGAGTCTAAAAGTTTTGTGTCGAAATTCAGCTTACGGGCTGACACTCTTCATCAATAACTGCCGCCTCTCTTCCGAGCTTTTATGGCTACGAACCCCGCCTCTTTGGAGACCCCTTTCCTAGAAAACTCGAAATCGAGCGGATTTACTGTCGGACGTTGAAACATCGTAGATCGTGTTTCTTCAATCTGCAGACCAACATTCGCAAGCATGGACTCCACCTCTTCAAAGCTGTGAAATCTTACAATCTTATAAAAAACATTGCCTTTCTCACCCTTCTTCTCGTAAAAGGCTGCCCAAGGACTTTCCTTCAAAATTAAACCGAGGATAATAGCCCCCTTCCTTCTTGAAACTCTTACCGCTTCTTCCAAAACTTTCAACGGATCGTCAACAAAACACAACGTAACAATAATGAAAACCGCACCGAAAGATTCGTCCGCAAAAGGCAACTTCTGTCCATCTCCTATAATCACCTTAATCCCTCTTTTCTTCGCAAACCTTAACACCCTAATGGATCCATCGACGCCATACGCTACATTCAGCGCTGCTGCAAACTTTCCCGTCCCAACACCTACCTCCAAAAAAGGTTTCGCCAAATCCCTGCATAGAAACTCTAGCAATCTTTCTCTAACCTAAAAGCAGATTGTCCAAAGGGTTTATCATACCATTTATCATATCTCTGCGCAAACGTATCAAAAACCGATTTCACATCAAGGTCTGCGTCGCCTCTCAACACAGTGTGACTCCTTTGCTGTTTTGCCGATGCTGGGTGCCTTCACAAGCTGGAATCCCTTTCTTCATTGGCTGTTTGATTGTATTTGGTTTCGTTTCACTATTCCCAGCGTTTTTGGATATTTCAATGCGAGTTCTGCGTACAAGTCTTTGTAGCTCGTCCATAATTTTTGATAGTCCTTTGACACTTCACCGACAATTTTGGCGGGTATACCAACAACGATTTTTCGGTCTGCTATAACCTGTTTGTTCTTTACGACGCATCCTTCGCCGACCACTGACCAGACGCCAACAACTGCATAGTCGCTAACGATTGCACCCATGCCTATAACTGCATAATCTTTTACCATGCAGTTATGCAAGATTGCACCGTGCCCTACGGTAACCATGTTGCCGACTTTGCATGCTTCGTTGGGTCTGGCGTGGAGAACGCAGTTTTCTTCTATGCTGGATTTGTTTCCTACCAGAATGGTTCCGTAGTCGCCTCTTATTTTTGCGCCTGGTCCTATGTAGCAGTGCTTTCCAATTGTGACATTTCCAATCACTTCTGCGCTTTGGCTCACGTAGGTTCTTTCACCGATTTTTGGCTCTTTACCTTCAAATCGATACAGGATCATATGCTTTACCCCAGTTATTTTCTAGCAACGTAGGTCATCCTTTCTGATGCTCGTATCTTGGGTCGTCTGTATTCGCCGCATTTTTTGCAACTTTGCTCGCAAAGCTCTAGGTATGCTTGCTCGCTTCCCATGATGGTCTCAGCGGCTTTGTCGCATAGTTCGCTTGCTTCCTTGCAGCCCGCTTCTCTGCATAGCTTGGAAACGAAACTGCAGCATTTTTTAACATCTTTCTTGTTGAGTGTTGCTCTATTAGTGCGGATTAAAAGGCAGAGTTCCCTAGCCAACATGCATGTTCTAATGTATTTAAAACTTTTAAGCGCTTTTTTTCGCGCCTTTTGGCGACTAATCTCTAATGTCGATTTTATCACCTGCCTCCAAACTCTGTTATGCTAATCGATATGACCTTTCCAACGCCGTTTCTCACAAACTCTTTCTCCAGAATTTTCACGATTCCGATTTTGGCTTTCACGCCTGTGCAGTGACATGGAGAAACGAGCTTAACCCCTAAACTACGCAAGAATTCTGCTACTTTCATTCCCTCTTCCATGTTGGATATATGGAGACCTCCTATAACGGCATGTATCTTGTTAACGCCTGATACTTCTACTGCGCGTTTTATGATATTCATGACTCCTGGATGGCTACAGCCAGTTAAGACAACTAAACCTTTTCCTTTCAACTTCATTATCAGTGAATGCTCGCTTATTCCACCCCATATCTTGCCAGTTGACAGTACACCTTCAAAAAGTCCAGTGGGTTGGGGGCAAACCACCGGAATTCCTTTCGTTTCTTTTATCGCTCTCATTGCAGAAGGATTCTCAGACGGAACGTAAACATGAATTGGTCGTCTGGACAGAGGCAAGATATGATCTAAAGAACCGCAGTGGTCTATGTGCCAGTGAGAAATAAAAATGGCGTCAACTGAGGAAAGGTTCACCCCGAGTTTTTGTGCGTTCTCGGACAAGGCTTCAAAGGAATCACTTGTGTCCATTAGGAGTACGTGCTGTTTCTCGCCTATGACTATTTCAATGAAAAATGAGAGTCCCCATGAAGATTTTAGCCCTTTTTTGTAAACTTCATTATCAACTAATGTTGTTACTTTAATTAAGTCTAGGTTCCTCACGTCTTTATTCATTCCAGATCGTCCTAACTATGTCCTATTCAGGTTGGAGGACCATGCAACGTCCACTCTGGAGCGCTGGCGTTGGGAATTGCGTCTGCTCTTGGAAGGTATGGTTTAATATCTATTATTGGAGAGCCTTCTAACGCGTCAAGTGCTTTCACGGTTAAGGTGTAGCCTTCAATTTTTGTCAATCTTACAACGCATAAGCCTATTGGATTTGGTCGAGATGGACTTCTGCAGGCAAAGACGCCTACTTTCACGTTTTTTGTATGTCTTCTCGGAACAACTTGCAATACGCTTCTCTCTTTTTCATTATCTCGTAAATGAAACCAGTAGAGAATTATTATGTGAGAAAAACCATCAATTCCTTTCAGTGTTTCGCAAAATTCTGGAAAGATCCGCACCCTCGCCTCTTCTTCACCTGCAACTTCAACTATTCCAATAAATTTTAATTCACTCTTACCACGCATAGCATCATCTTCTCTACCTACCTTTTAACTGTGAAATGCAAAGCTTTTTCAGGACAAGCTTCAACGCATCGCCCACACAATATACAATCTGTTGAATTTCCGATATCTTCTTGTTTTGTTATCCCCATTCCACAAGCTTTAAGACACACAAAACATTTCTTGCATCTCTTTTCATCTAAGCTTATGTTTACCATGCTTACCTTGTTGAAGGCTCCGACGATTGCTCCCAATGGACATAAATAGCGACACCAGAAGCGGCTAATCAACAAGGCTAGAATAATCGTTAACGCAAGCGTTAGCATGTGGATGTAAAAGTATAAGCCTAATTCAGAGTGTCCTGGATTAAGCAGACGGTAGGGGATGGCTGCGAAAAGAGAACCAGATGGACAGAACTTGCAGAAAACAGTGTCTAATGCAAACCATGCGAGAGCGAGTGTAAGGAACAAAATCCCATATTTGACGAACCATTGGTTTTTAGTTTTAATTTCTCTTTTGCGGTTTGAAGGACTAAACAAGTCATGTAGCATACCAAATGGACACGCCCAACCGCAAAACGCTCGCCCAAAGAGTGTTCCATAAACTCCAAGAGAGCCAACAGTAAACAAGGGCAGCTGTCCATCTTTTATGAAATTTTGAAGGATGCCTATCGGGCATCCGAAAGCGGCGAAAGGACAGCCGTCACAGTAGAGGAAAGGGCACACGAAACCACTTTGGAAAATGCGAGTAACCCATAAATTAGAAACTGCTAAAGCAGCAACCTGAGCAATCTTTCTTTTATTATTTAGCTTCACTTTTCGACCGCCTAGTCTAGAGCCCTAGGCATGAAGGGCATATCAGCTTGACGAATCTTTCTAATATTATTGAATATTCATTTACACCCAACATTAGAATTGAAGCGAATAAAAATAACAAAACAAATTTATATTTAAGACCGAAATTTCGGTTCAAACTTATAGGGCTCCTACTTATATTAACCACTTAGCAAAGCATCTATCTTACTTGATAACGTTGAAGCATCCGTTAAACCGGCATTTCTAAAATCAACGTAACCATTTTTGTCGATGATTACAAGCGTTGGAATATACTCCACATTGTACTTATCGAACACTCCAACCGTGTCTCTTGCAACTCTCCATGTGATATTGTAATCCTGCTTAAATTGTCTGAGCTTCATAGTGCTGTCAACTGAAGAACCAACAGATATAACCACTACTTCGTTACTGTCATAGTTTTCATTGATTTGTACTAGGTGTGGAATCTCTTGTAAACAAGGCTGACACCAAGTTGCAAAACAATCTATAACCACAATTTTTCCTCTAAATTCGCTGAAATCCGCATCAGTCATTGTGTAAAGAAAAGGTAGTTCGCTGTTTTCGTTCGATACTGGTTGTGTGTTTTCCCATGCAGCGTAAACTCCAATTACTAGTACAAGTGAAGCTAGAAAAACTATGCCTAATACTTTGCTTCGAGGCCATCCTTTGCTTTTTTTCGGTTGTCTTTCTCTTCTTAAGCGTTCAGCTTCCAATGCCTTCTGATGTTTTAGGGCCACTCGACGCCTTCTCTCTTTCCAGCTTTCCCTTTTCTTCTTTCTTGTCATCTCTACGCCTTGAATTCATTTTAAAGTAATGCTTTAAAAAAACATTACTCGATTTTTCTTCTACTCGGCAGTCTCCTCATGTAATATCTGTCTCCCTTATATTCAAGCTCCACGAGTTTATCTTCCTTCAAAAGTTTTTCAATCACATGCCAATCCGCATTTGCTTTCTTCAGAAACTCTTTAACCGCACCTCTTCGCATTGGATGCACTGCCGTTATGCCCAGCAAGTCTTCTTCAACTCTTCCCATAAAAGCGAAAGCATTGCCCTCGTAATCTATCAAATATTCGACTCTGTCTGCGCCGAGTTTTTCGGTGAATATTTGAAAAGCTGTGTTTACGGTTTCTTCTTTTGCAGATTTAACCCACCTTTCTGTTGGCGGTCTTGTTGGAATCGCAATATAGGCCTTATCCAGCCTTTTCAGATGTTTCAGGAACTCTGCTATCTTCTCAGATTCTTCTCCATAGCTTATGCCGTCTACAAACATTGTCTCACTGATAATTGCTCCTTTAAACTCTTCTGCAAACTCGGTTATGCCTTCCAAAATGGCACTTAACTTCAGGTCTTTATGGGGTCTATTTATTATCCTCCACAAATCTTCGCTGACGGCGTCTATCTTTAAAGAGACCATGTTTACCTTCAACAAATCCTCTCTTACGTAATCCCGACAAATCAGCGAAGCATTGGTCAAAATAGCTATCGGAATCCCGATCTGCTTTAAGGTGGATATCGTCTTGCCCAGGTTGATGTCCAATGTTGGTTCTCCATCTGGAACAAAAGTCAGATAATTGACCTTCTCATTCCTTGAGGCTGCTTCATCAACTCTCCATTTAACCTCTTTGAAAATGTCTTCTGGCTTATAGAAGGCTTGTCTTTCCGTTGTTAGGTTTATGGTTTTTCCTAACTGGCAGTAAACGCAAGAATACGAACAAGTCTTTGCCGGAACATTGTTTATTCCCAAGCTTTTTCCTAGACGCCTTGACGGAACAGGGCCAAAAGCTAGAATCACACCTTCCAGATCAGCCACTTCCATATTGCAGAGCAGAAAGAATCTTTTCCAACATCTCTTGTATCTCTTTGGCAACATCACTTTCGATGGCATACTCCACTATAGACTTTCCATTAATCATGGCTTCCGTAACCACTGGATTAAAGGAAATCTTCCCAACAAATGCTATTCCGTTTTCTTTACAAAAATTCACAATTCTGTCGGCGTTATCCTCGTTTATGTCATACATGTTTACACAAACAAGCGGTGGCACATTGAAATGCCTCAGCAACTGCAATGCCCTTTCAAGGTCGTGAATCCCAGATATGGTTGGTTCCGTAACCACCAAGCCAGCATTCACTCCCGCAACCGAGGCTATAACGGGACAACCTATTCCCGGCGGACCATCAATTATGATTAGGTCGCTATGCTCCCCTTCGGCTAAGATTTTGGCGTTTTGCCTCACCAAAGTGACAAGCTTTCCTGAATTTGCTTCGCCAGGACTAAGCATGGCGTGAGCCATAAAACCGTATTCGGTCTTTGAGATGTATGCGTGCCCAGAAATTCGCTCAGTCAAGGTTATGGCTTCTACCGGGCATATGATTGTGCAAACGCCGCAGCCCTCGCAGGCAATATAGTCAATCCTGAAATCTTCGGTTATTGCATCGAATCTGCATTTTTCCCGGCATAAACCGCATTCTATACATTTTTCCTCATCAATAACAGCTAACTTCGAACCCTTGAATTCCTGTGTTTTTGTTACTTTGGGATGTAAAAGCATGTGAAGGTCTGGTGCGTCCACATCACAGTCAGCTACAACAGCATTTTTTGCTAAAACTGCAAGTGAAGCGGTTATTGTTGTTTTACCCGTGCCGCCTTTACCGCTCAAAATTGTTAATTGCTTCATTTACCAGCAAGCTTCCTTACTTCATCAAAAAGTGTCTGAAATTTTTCGTTCCACTCCGGCATTTCCAAACTGAAGGGAACTCCTCTTGAATAGAGCTCTGCTATTTTTCTTTGGTAGGGAATCTCAAGCAGTATGGGGATGTTCTCTTCTTCGCAATATTCATAGACTTTTTTGTCGCCTATACTCGCGCGATTAACAACAACGCCAAAAGGAACCCCCATATCCTTTAAAACTTGAACCGTTATTTTCAGGTCGTGCAAACCGAAAGGAGTAGGTTCTGTCACAAGAACGCAAAAATCGCTTCCCTTGACAGTCTCTATTACCGGACATGAAGTTCCAGGTGGTGAATCTATTATCACAGTTTTTTGCTTGTCAATCTGCCTCTTAACGTCTTTTATCACAGGAACAGCCATGGGCTCGCCAACTTTGAGTTCACCGTAAATCACTTCCATGCTTTTTGCTGTTCCAATTTTAACTGTTCCAATCTGTTGTTTTTTCTCACTAATCGCATGTTTGGGACAAATAATGATGCAGCCGCCGCAGCTATGGCAAAGCTCTCGGAAAAAAAGCACCTTATCGGAGCCAACAAAAAGGGCGTTGTATTCACAAAATTTGGCGCATTCTCCACAATAGTCGCATATCTCTTCATTAACTTGTGGAGCTAGAACATAAACTGGTTTTGTTTTATCTATTTTAGGATTCAAAAGCAAGTGTACATTTGGTTCTTCTACGTCGCAATCTAGGAGTTGGACATCTTCTAGGGACAAAGCCATATTTACTGCTACAGTTGTTTTTCCTGTTCCGCCTTTTCCACTGGCAACAGCTATAATCACCGAGGTCCCTTCATAAGTTATTTGCTCACCATTTTCTGCGCTTTTTAAGAGAACTTTAGTCAGCTTTTTTGACACGGTTGATTCTCCAACGAATTTATTATTGGATATACCTAGGGGTGGCGGGCGTGATGGCAGCCTTCTGTTAGTTCTTCAAGTTCATCTTTGTTGTATGCAACGATTACTTCTCTAACTGTGTTTGCGTTGGCCCTTAACACCGCTACTCTGACGCTTTGATAGATGCTTAAACCTCTAGGCCCCATTCCGTAGGTGATGATCGCATTTGGTTTGAGTTGTAGAATGAAGTCAGCACGTCGTCCTGAGCCGCCGAAATGTTCACCTACGTTGGGTACGGTTCTCTGATTTGTGATGTGGCCATCTTCATCTAATTCGATAACAGCAAAGTATGGTGCTCTCCCAAAATGTTCGGATAACCTAGCGTTTAAGCCACTTTCGTCCAATACTGGAATTACGATTCTCACTGCCATGTTGTCACCTCCTTATAGGTCATATGTTTTCTACCGTTATCTCCGACCACGTCCTCTTCCCATGCCCATTCCGAAATGTCCCCGAACTGTCGGCATGTTGGTCTCTTTCAGTTCTCCACGCTTGTATTTCTCAATAACCTCCTTTACAGTTCCAAAGGCGCCCGTCACGATTTTCATTCCCGCAGCCGACAAGGCTTGAAAAGCGTTTGGTCCCACGTTTCCTGTTACTAGCACCTTAACTCCTCTGCTTGCAACATTTTGGGCTGCTTGAATTCCAGCTCCGCTCATTTCGCCTGCGGCGGTGTTTGGAATTGCTTCGAACTTCATGGTTTCGGGGTCAACAATTACAAAATATGCGCATCTGCCAAACCTTGGGTCTACCGGAGCGTCTAGGTTGCCCGCAGTAGCACTTACACAGATTTTCGTTTAGGTCACCTCCCATACACTTGATCTGTTAATAGCGAGTGGATGATAAATGTAAGAATAATTTTCGTGTTTCACTTCGACATACACCTTCAAGTTTGCTTAAGTTTTGCCTTTAGAGGATTTTCCTCTAACCTTCATTTGCATCCGCATGTTTCCCTTTTGCTTTAGGAAAGCCTCTATCTTCTTGACAATTTTCATGAATGCCTCAGTCGCGGGAGAGTCCTCGTGGCCAATTATGAAGGGCTTTCCATCGTCTGAATCCTGACAAATCAGAGGATCTATTGGGATTCTTCCGAGAAAGGGAACACCCAGCTCCTCAGCTATCTTTTGTCCACCGCCAACCTTGAAGATGTTTATCTCCGTCTTACATTTTGGGCAGACGAAACCACTCATGTTCTCTATTATGCCAATTACATGAACACCTAGCTGCCTAGCAAACATTACGGCTTTCTTCACCACAATTTGTGAAACCTCGGAAGGGATTGTAACAATAACAACGCCGTCCATGTCTGGGATCAATTGAATAACGCTTAGAGGCTCGTCGCCAGTTCCAGGTGGAAGATCAATAAATAAAAATTCAAGGTCTCCCCACATTATGTCGGAAAGAAATTGTTGAATAGCTTTCATCTTTAAGGGTCCCCGCCAAATTACTGGTGAATCATCGGTTGGAAGCAAGAAGTCCATGGAAACAACTTTGATCCCTAAGGGTCCAGCAACGGGAAATATGCCGATAGGGCTGGCTGGAAGCCTCTGCCCCTTCAAGCCTAGCATCTTGGGCACGCAAGGACCATGAATGTCTGCATCCAGAAGGCCAACAGAGTTGACATAGCCACGCATCGCCAAAGCCATTGCGAGGTTCACGGTTACAGTGCTTTTGCCAACCCCGCCTTTACCACTTATAACAGCTACTTTGTGCTTGATCTTTTTCATTTTGATTTTGAGTTTTTGTTCCTTTGCATAGGCTTGTTTCCTCGGGTCAATGCGTTCTTCAGCGTCTATGTGTGAGTTGCTTTTCTTTTTCATGAATCATCTTTCCCATGTTTTCTGGCAATGTAGAGTATTGTTTGATAGATAAACTATATTTAATAGTTTTTGTTTAGAAAGTAAACCTAGGTGAACGGTTTGGATAGTATTGACCGAAAGATCATTTCACAGCTTCAACAAGACGGACGGACAACTTTCCAAGAATTGGCAGAATTCATTGGGTTTTCAAGCATGGGAGCAAAGAAGAGAGTAGATCGGCTTCTAGAAAAGGGTGTCCTTAAAGTTTCAGCGCTTCTCAACGTTGAACAATTAAATCTCCAAGCAGCTGTTGTATTAATTGAGATTGAAAGCTCTGAAGCTTTAGAGAGACTTCTTGAACGATTCAAGGATTGCCCACGCGTGGTGAACATTTTTAAGACTTTAGGCGGATATAACCTCATTGCCCTCGTGGTTGCAGAAAACCAAGACACCTTAGAAAGCATATCAATGGAGAAATGTTCACTAAGAAGTAGCGAAGGAATACGTCGATCTGAATTCTATCCCATAGGTAATATCCACTACTCTCCTTTTTTGCCCATACGAGAACATCTTACACACAAAGAAAGAACAATGACACCGTGCAACGTTGACTGCAGACCATGCAACAGATACAAAATTCAAAAATGCGTCGGATGCCCAGCCACATCATACTACCGAGGCACTTTATAACCGGGAGGAAACGAAAGAAAAGACAAGCCAAGTAGCGCTTAACGGAGTGGATGGCATAGAAACATGGTTGCCATTGCAGATATGATTTTCTGTTGAGTGCTTTATGGCACAAGGCTTAAATATGACGTATGTCATAACTTTTGTCTCATATCTGGAGGCAGTTTGGAGCGCCCGAGACTGTTGAGGACCTAAAGATTACGCTAACGAGGCGCTTTTGAGCCTCATCCCCAACCATTGCTCCTCAACAGCGGGATAGCAAAAAATGCGGCGATTTATTTTTTCATTAACCTTTTTACTGCTTTTTAAAATCGTGTTTATTGGGCCGGAATCCGTACACTTTGTCTTGATACATGTAGACTCTGCAGCCAATGACGCCTACTTTCTTTTCAACCATAGGGTCCACACCCACACCATTTGTCCTAGGCAAACCTTAAAGTCTCAGCCTCTTCGCTTCATCTTCACTTGAAACCTTAGCCCTCTTAACCCAGAAAAATAAGGGAATTAGAGGTATCTGGTTTGGAGTGAATAGTTGAAAGTTCACGACATTGTGAATCAGTGAACCTAACTATAAGGTAACTTTTTCATAAAAGGATTTAACTAAAGGATTTTTTCAAGATTCCCAATGTTGAAAGTTGTTTTGGCGCAGCCGTTTCTGAGTAGCGGAACTGCTTGACCAGCCAAGCCCATTTGTTTGAGATATTTCCCTCCAAGTTTTAACTCTTGACTGCATGAAACACCAACAACGCCTTCATACCTGTTTTTCTTTAGGATTTCAGGGACGCATGAGCCACCTGGCAGTATGTAAACGTCGTAGCCCTTGCCTTCACCCAAAGCTGTTGCTTGATTGATGAGGCAGTCTGGCGAGCAGTGGGCGCACTTGTAAGAAGGTAATTCTGAATTAAACTGCGCTTGACATCTGTTGTCCATGTATTTTCTTGCACAGTGCGGCAGAAAGAGTGCTCTTTTCTCTGTCTTTATGAAGTTCTCCCTTTCTGAGACATTTCGCATATGCATATCTATCAAGTCTTCAACCAATTGAAGAGCATTTGGCACATCTAAGCCTGTAATTTCTTGAAGCCTAAATTTCTCAGCTAAGTAGCGGGCTCTGACCCCAAACTTCTTATGAAGTTTTCTTTCTTGGGTAACTCTAGTCAGTTCTTTAAAAAATGACTTTGAAATTCTCGAGAGGTCGAAGCAGAAACCGTAAGGCATACCTCTAAGATGAAAACAAGGTGACGTTTAAAACTATCTATTTTAATCTTAGATTTTCCATACATTATTTCGTTTCATATAATACAAGACACAATTTCGGCTGTGACCTCATAGAAGCTGCCTAAAAAAGTATAGAACAAGCGCCACTGCTGAAGCCCCATCCAAACCCGAGTACAATCACTTGATCATTTTTCCGAAGCCTTTCTTCTTGCATTATTTTATCCAAAATAAATGGCGAACTCGCTCCTGCTAGATTGCCGTATTCAGCTAGCACTTCATAAGATTCCTTTAGCTTTTCATGTTTAATGCTATAATTCTTTGCAATGCTGTCAAGTATAGCCTTGCTACCGGTATGCACAACCCATTTTTTCACCTTAGCTTCGTGCTCTTGGAAATGTCCATCAAACAATTTTTCTAACACCGCTGAAGTGTACTCAAGCCCGAGTTTTCGTATGCTTCTATCTAGATGAGAACGAAAACCGAAGCTAAATGGTTCATTCAAAATCGTGAGTCTGGCATAACCCGCCAAGTAGTCGGTTTTCCTCAAATTTGTAACATGAACAATATCCGTGATTGTTGGGCCTTTTCCTTCTCCAGTTACGATCATACTTGCTGCACCATCTCCAAAAAGAAAAAACTCTAAAGTAGCAATCCATTTCCTAAGCTCTCTCCTTCTCCGCTTTTCATTCTTTAACGCTTGAATTTCCTTAATCCCAATCACATTTTTCATACGCCTCACCTGATTATAGAACCAATAGGAGTTAACACCAGACAAACAAATCATCACGTAGTCTCGGGGAGAAATTGCAAGGTGGTCTTCCGCCAACTCGAGACTTCGGGTAAAGGCTGTGCAAGCCGTTCCTTGAAGGCTAACATGCTTGATACTTGGCGCAAAGCCTAGTCTTCGAACCAAAAGATTGCTAAGCCCAGGACATAAAAAGGGGCTGGCATCATAGGTCGCTATAAAATAATTTATGTCCTCAATGGAAATGCCAAGTTTCGTCAGGGCACCTTTGCAAGCCTCAACACAAGCTTCTAACCCAGCATCGTTTGGAGCCAACTCAGACCACGAAAGAAAGTTTGTGGGAACCGCAAGATACCTAGCATAGATGCCTAGGTTAGATACATTTTGCCGAACAGTATAGGGGAGTTCGCAAGGAAAAATCTCCATTAACTCTTCAGTAGTGTACTTCTGATGTGGAACTGCCGTGGATAATCCTGACAAAAACAGCATATATCCATCCTCACATAGCTATTTAAGAGTACAATTACTTCTAACAAATATTTTCAAGCTTATAAAAAGTGGTAATGAACCGCTTTCATCAGTAACCTTGAGTTAAGATAGAACGCTGAAAAGAATTCAAAAGATAAAAGCCGCGCGCTTTCTCTCCATTAGGAGAACTACAATTCAAAACTCGGAAACCAAGAAAAGAATTCACTAGGTAAGCCTAGAGCCTCTTTAGAGACAACCTATATGCTATTACCCCTATGTTAAATAGAATCAAACCGGAGATTGTCATGTATATGACTTCTGGCATCACCGCTTCAAATGGAAGATTTTTGGTCATAATATTTTGCATGGTATTGACTAGTTTTGTGAACGGAAGGGCCTCGCCGAAGACTTGTGCTGGTTCTGGCATTATAGAAAGAGGGAAGAATGCTCCGATGAAAAATTGGAGTGGAACGCTGACTAAAACCGTGATGGAGTTTGCAGCCTCTACGTTTCTTGCAAGAGACGAAATTATTAGTCCGAGCCCAATTGCAGAAAGTGCCCCTAAGAAGATTGACATAACAATCGCGGGAATATTCCAGTAAAGATTAACTTGAAAAAGAAGTATGCCACTAGCAAGCATGATGACTCCAGATAGATAGACTATTGCTAGGCAGGAGATGAACTTTCCCGCTAGAACAGTTGCGGGGGAAACCGGCGCGATAATCATTCGCTGAAAGGTTCCCTTTGTGCGCTCATCTGCAATGGCCACAGAAGCATGGTTTAATCCGCTCCAAAGGAGAACAAGACCTAGTGTGCCTGGAACCATGTAGTCAATCCACCTTAGCGGGCGTTCAGAAACATCTGCTTCGCTGGTTGAAACTGTGATTGGGTCAGCGAGAACTATAGCATAGTCTCGCATTTGTGCATCTGGAATTTGACTAATTACAATTCCTTGATAATATTCTATAAATCGAGAGACGAAGCCGAGAATGCTTTGCTGTGCGATTATGGAGCCTGTGGGGTCGCTTGGGTCTGTGTAGAGATCAAGGAGGGTCTTTGTCGGGATTGGCATTCCCAGGCTGTCTGTAAATTGGAAAGAGAGTGCTTCTGTGAAGTTGGCTGGTATAACCACTGAAACCTTGATCTCCCCGCGGCTAATATCATACGCAGCAGTGCCTTCGCTGTCTTTATCGCCATACTCATCGTATTCGTAAACGGTGAAGTTGGCGTCTTTCAGCGCTTGAACAAATGCATCTCCAATTGTACTGTTTTGAGAGGCGGTGCCATTTACATTGATCGTTATTCCGTCGCGGTTGACTGTTCCGACGCGGATGCGGCTTGTTTCTCCTGTGCCTTGGGTGCCAAATGTGAAGCCAATTATGATCAGGAAAAACAGAGGAAAGAGCAATGTGAAGAAGATGGCGGTTTTGTTTCGTGCAATTCCAAGAAAGTCCGTTTTTGCAATTGCGAATACTTGATGTATCGTTCTCTTGAGCTTCATACTTGTCTCTCCTCTTCTCTCAGGCTTCGTCCTGTGAGTAGAATGAACACGTCTTCAAGAGTAACGCGTGAAAGTTCAACCGATAGAATTTTTGTTTCTACAGAGAGGATGGCTGATACTACGTCTGGAAGGATGTCCTCCGCTTTTTTTGTGATTATCTTTAGTGTTTCGACTTTTTCATTTTCATCATAAGCCCTGTAAGATTTTTTGACTCCTGAAATTTTCTTAACCGTTTCTATCAGTTTCGGAGTTATTTTGTCTGGAACTACGGTTATGGTATTTTCCATCTTGACTTTTTTAATGAGTTGACGAGGGCTGCCAAGCGCAATGATCTTGCCTTTGTCCATAATTGCAACTTGATTGCATAGTTCTTCTGCTTCATCCATCATGTGTGTTGTTAGCATTATGGTTTTTCCTCCATTGTGCAACGTCCGAATTATTTCCCAGAGAGCTAGCTTGTTTTTGGGGTCGAGCCCGGCAGTAGGTTCGTCTAAAAGAATAACTTGAGGATCATGTAGAAGAGCAGCAGCTATGTTGACGCGGCGTTTCATGCCACCAGAGTAAGTGGAAATGTGGCGTCTTACAGCTTTTTCGTCCAGCTGAGTGAACTTCAAAAGCTCCTCAATTCTATTTCTAAGTTTGCCTCCTGACAATCCGTAAAGTCTTCCGAAAAAGGCAAGGTTTTCGCGAGCATTCATGTAATCGTACAAAACAATATCTTGGGGAACAACGCCTAGTAATTCTTTCACTTTCATGGGTTTATCTTGAATGTTGAATCCTCCAACTTCAATTTTGCCTGAAGTAGGGTTTATCATTCCACAAAGCATCTTTGTAAGTGTGGACTTTCCCGCACCATTCGGCCCCAACAGGCCGAAGAGTTCTCCTCTCGCAACACTCATCGATACATTGTCCACAGCTACAGTGTCTTCGAAACGTTTAGTGATGGAATTTACTTCAACGTCATTCAAATTCATGGTTTCAGCTCTCTTTTACTTAAAGACGCTGAAAAACAATTGTCATTTTGAAAATTTAGCTCTTACCCTGAAGGACACTGAGTTTTTCTAAAGAGTTTGCTTTTTTCTCAATTGCTGCGTTATCTCGCTTTTCTTTGCAAAGAACCGCTGCAAAGACTCTGGCAAGCGTGACTCTAGAAATTCGCATCGCTGGACTGCCGAGTAATCAATAGGACAATTATCTTTCCGCGAGCCACTCATCGCATATCTTTTCAACAAAAATCCATGAAGATTCTATCCATGTAATCTCTGCTTTCCATATCATTAGAATAAACTCACTAGTAGCTTGATTTTTCAACTCTGAATTGCCGATTTTCATCTAGCAACTGGAATAGGTGTGCTCAAAGAGGCCATGGTCAACCTTGCCACTTCTTCTAAGAGCTGCGCTATTTCTGTTCCGCTCTGCGTCAGCTCGTAGGTTCTCGGCATTCTTAATGCAAGAACCAGCGTATTGTTCCTAAGTCTACGTAGGTATTTGTAGGTTCTTCTCAGGTTTATTCCAACTCTATTAGAAAGATCGCGGGTAGAGATTCCAGCTTTTGGGATGGCTTTGAAGATTCTTTTTTCTGTAGGTGAAAGCTTGATTTTCGGTTGACCCTTAATTTTATGATAAAGGACATATTCAGAATCGGGATTCTTTGTGATTAGTCTCCTTTTTCGAAGTCTTGTTAGGACTCTTGATAAACTCTTGGAAGGCACCAATGCTGCTAGTTCGTTAAAGGTTTTCGGTTTGGCTTTCAGTTCTCTTAAAACTTCTTCTTCGTAGCAACATGAATGGATTGGCAGATATTCTCTGAGGAAAAATCCTTTTAAAATGCCGTGGGAATTTTTGCCATAAAACGTAGGCGTGTATCTTGTTCTTTCTCTTTTAATGAGCCCGGTATCAAGTAAGGGCTTGACGTATACGTTGACTATTGTGCTAAGGCTGTGTTGATGTCCAGTTCTCTTGAGATATTCTTACAGTTCTTTCAGACTGCAAGTATGCTCCATAAGCGCTCTCAATATTTCTAGTCGTCTTTCGTTTTTCAAGGCGTTAAGCAGCCTAATTGTGTGGTCTTTTTGGTTTACAATACGTCTAATTTCTAAGATTTCGTTTTTAACTTTCCATACGTCGCAGCGCTCAACACAGATCATAAGTGAAACAGTTTCACAATTTTTACAGTAGTTTTCAGTGTGCTCTAGAACCTCGAGTAGACTCCTGCTCTTAGTTATATTTGCAAAAGGCTTCTTTGAACCAACTTTCGGCAACATAACCATTTCACCGGTCAAGTTTTCGACGTATGTCATATCTGAGAACCTCTCTGGCCCCGGTTAAGGGAAGGGCGAGAAAGAAGAATGGACAAAACAAGGTCATGTTTTGAGGCTCCTTTATGACATACGTCATGTATAAATGACATACGTCATGCTTATATAGGTTCCCATCATTTTTTTCTTAGGTG
>Ga0209635_10000425_pt1 | contig 28504 bp, 26 predicted proteins | sample DeeMarSWOR230_32_FD_187463 | JGI IMG/M metagenome (GOLD analysis project Ga0209635, IMG submission 187463) | Marine sediment microbial communities from White Oak River estuary, North Carolina - WOR-2-30_32 (SPAdes) (version 2) | ecosystem: Environmental > Aquatic > Marine > Intertidal zone >...
TGTCCTAAAGAATGAAGGAAAATTTAATATACCCGATACAATAAATAATGTTAAGGTAATGATTGGTATTAGAGAAAACTATTATTCTCAAAATGAAATTAAAGAGTGGATTAAGAATGGTAAAATTAAAAAATTTAAAAGATAACATTTCAGAAGAAACTAGGAAAAAAATTGCTGATGAAGAATTTCGAGAAATCGTTAAAATAGCAAATGGCCATAAAAAAACGCTTAGTGCGTTAGCCAAGCATTAAATAAATATTGTTAAAATATGTGTTGTTTTTTAAAATTAATGTTCATTCCATGATCTAAATAGAATTAATTTAAGATAAAACTCTGTTTAATTTGCAAAACTCTCCTAAAAATTTTTCCTGTTGATCTATGCAATTCCCGACGGGAGCATTAATATTCTTTTAAGATAATTTTAGTATGAAAATAGGTCTAGCTAATTAGAAATAGAAAAATATAAATATGTGATTCCACATAATTATGTGTAGTGATATATTATGGCAAACATAACATTATCTGTACCTGAAAATATCCATAAACAAATGAAACATTTTTCTGAAGTAAAATGGAGTGAAGTAGCAAGAAAAGCAATATTAGAACGACTAGAAGTTTTACTTCTTGCAGAGAAATTGGCTCAAAAAAGTAAGTTAACAGAAAAAGATGTTAGAGAATTCAGTAAGAAAATCAAGTCAGCATCATCAAAGAGGTTTCTTAGTTGAATATAATTATTGATTCAAACGTATTATTTTCGGCACTAATAAAAGATTCAATTTCTCGTAGAATCATTTTAGAATATGGTGGGTTCTTTTTATTTCCATCTTTTATATTTGAAGAAATGGAGAAACATAAAGAAACATTGCTTAAAAAATCTGAAATGAAGGCTAAGGATTTTAATCTGTTATTAAACATATTACTTCGAAAGGTAATGATTGTACCAACTGAAGTTTTATTTCCATATAGAAAAGAAGCTTATGAAATTGTCAAAGATATCGATCCAGACGATACTCTATTTATTGCGTGTGCATTAGCTTATCCAGATAGCTTTATATGGTCAGATGATAAGAAATTAAAACAACAATCAAAGATAAGGATAGTAAATACTTCAGAAATGTTAAATGTTCTATATGGCACAGGTACAAAGTAAAATTACTTAAATGATCTTACTAGAATGAACGTAAAATAAGACTTTATATAATTTAGAAAACTCCCCTAAGATTCTCTCCTGTTGAACTGTGCAATTCCGACAGGGGCACATATCCTTCCGCCCATATTTTTATTTAAAAACAAATTTTTATCATTTTGGTGGTAACCCTAAGAATCTGTATATCTCTTTTCTCTTTTGAGGATTTAAAGAAACATGCCATTCGCCAGTTTTCTTTGATTTAATAAGAAATTCTTTTTGATATAATTCTTTTACAGCTTTTTCAACAATTTTTTCTCCTCTTAAATGTGATGGTAAACCTTTTGCTAGATTTGTTTCTTCAGTATGAGAACTTCCCCATTTTGGGGGTTTCATTGCCATTAATTTTCTTAAAATCTTTTCTTGAATTGCTCTTTTTTCCATTATTCTTTTAAGGTTAAATCATAAAAACATATAAATGTTATCTAATATTATGGTATGTTAACATACCAAATTAGAAAGTTTTATATAGGAGATAGAATATAGTATTATATGATGAAAGAAACAACCATATTTAGGGAAGCATTAGGAGATTCTCCTGTAATTAGAGTTCTTGACTTTTTAATTGAAGGGAGAGGATTAGATTATTCGTTAACAGATATAGCAGAAAATGCAAACATAGGATGGACGACCTTACATAGGATTTGGGATAAGTTAGTACAATTGAACATAGTTGTTCCAACAAGGGAAATTGGAAGAGCAAAATTGTTTAAATTGAATGAAGAAAATCCAGCAGTAGAAAAATTAGTTAAATTATATGATACGTTACTTTATCTGGAAACTGAAAAATATTTTACAAAGGAAGTAGAAGCTATTGTCCGTTAGATGATTTATCATCCCATTAATTTTTATAAAACTGTTGTAGATTCATTGAAAGTAATCTTGTTGACCTATGCAGTTCCCGATTGTAGCATTTATCATTATCTATAGCCATGATATGGGAGTAAATGATTTTACGGCCTATTGATAATAGCAATCGTTTTTATAACCATCTAGTATTTCTGAGTATATGAAAATTACATCGGCTACTGCCTATCCTATTGATCTACAATTGAAAGAACCTTTTACTATTGCTAACGAAACAGTTGATATAGGTGTAAATGTTTTTTTGAAAATCGAAACTGAAAAGGGGATTATTGGATGGGGTTGTGCAACACCTGATAGTGTTACCTCTGAGACAAAGGAAACTGTGATAAATAGTTTCGATACTGTTGCTAAAGATCTTCTTATTGGAGAAGATCCAACACGTATTCATTTTTTAAACGACATTATCGAGGATAAATTAAAAGGTAATCCTTCATTGAAAGCCTGTATTAACATGGCTCTTTATGATATACTTGGGAAAGAAGCAGATATGCCTCTATTTAAACTTCTTGGGGGGTATAGAGACAAAATTGAAACCTCGGTAACCATAGGTCTAAACCCTGTTGATGTTATGGTAGAAAAAGCTAAAGAATTTGTTTCTCAGGGATTTAATTGCCTCAAGATCAAATGTGGAATGGATCCTGATCAAGATATTGAAGCAGTACTTGCTATAAGGGGCAAAGTTGGTCCCAACGTTAAGATTCGTTTGGATGGAAATGAGGGATATACTCTTGAAAAAGCATTGCGTGTTATCGAAACATTAGAGAAATTAGGTGCAGATATAGAAATACTTGAACAGCCAACACCCGCGAAATATCTCTATGCGCTTAAGGAGGTAACAGCACAATGCACTGTTCCCATCATGGCGGATGAAACAGCTCTTACCTTAAGAGATAGCCTAAAGCTAGTAAAAATGGAAATCGCAGACATGATCAATATTAAACTAATGAAAATTGGTGGAATTACTAACGCTATCAAGGCCAATATATATGCGGAATTGGCAGAGATACCTGTTATGGTGGGTTGTATGAATGAATCTATGGGTGCTATGGCAGCAGGAGTACATTTTGCCTGTGCATTTAAGAATGTTCAATATGCAGACTTGGATTCCGCTTTAGATTTTAAAGATGATGTAGTAAAAGGTGGTGCTACATATAAGGATGGATTTGTTATTCCATCTGATAAACCAGGGCTTGGAATAGAGGTTGATTTGTAAGTGGAAATAAGTTATAATCAAATTTTTAGAGATATTCCTTCATATAGTCGTTTTTTAAAGGTGGATGAAATTGATAACCTTGTCAATTTGATGACCAAAATACCGGGAGTAAATTACAAGATAATTGGAAAAACAATAAATGATGAACCACTAATTATGCTTGATATTGGAAAAAGTGAAAAAAAAGCACTCGTTATTGGAGTTCCCCATAGCGATGAACCCCTTGGCAGCTTAGTCATAACTTTTTTTGCTCGTTGGCTTGCCACCCATCCAGAAGTAAATGGTTTTGGATGGAGATGGCTTCTTATACCTATACTTGAACAACGAGGAATGCAGCTAAACGAAGGTTGGTTTAATATGCCAGAGTCCTTAGCGGCCATTGCGAAATCTAACTTTAGAGAACCAACTGAGGATCAATACGAATGGACATTCCCAATTCAATACCATGATTATGAATGGACAGAATCTAGGCCAGAAACGCTTGCTGTTAAGAATATTCTTGAAAAGGAAAAACCTGATCTGTTGTGTAACTTACATCATTGTGGTTTTCACAATGCTTACTATTATCTAAGTGAGGATTTTCCAGAGGTTTATCCAAATCTTAGAAAACTTGCTTCAAGTCTTAGAATGCCTCTATCAGATACAGCACCTGACGTGCCATTTGGAAAAATGTTTTCACCAGGGTTCTACCAGATGTATGGACTGAAAGATTATCTTGATTATTATAGGAAAAAAGATCCACTGGTGTTAACCACAATAAAAAGAGGAGCCTGCAGTGATGAATGGTATCAAAAAAAGATCGGGGGATTCAGTTTCAACTGTGAAGTTCCTATGTATCTATCCTCAAAATTACAGGATAAAAAACAATCTAATAAGAGTTATAAAAAAGTCATGGAAGAAAGATATCTTAGAAAGAAAAATAGGTTAAAATATTATATCAAACTTATCAATATAATAGAAGACTTCGCAGATCTAGCAGAACCTCTACTATTAGATGTAGCTGAGAAACATGTTAAAAATGCACAAATTTCATTAGACCATGAAAAGAGAATCCTAGAGAAAACAGAAGAAAGGAGCATGACAAACGCAGAGGTTTTTGAAAACGAGGTAATTGCTGATTTATTCGACTTATTCTTTTTAGGGGGGATATGGCGAGTTGCAGAAAGCATCTGTATTAAAGGGGGTGCATCAAAAATATGTCAACTAATGGAAACAGTAGATATCGAAATAAAATCTCTTGGAAAAAGCGTTCAAGAAAGAGGAGCGTTTTACCAACTTCCCATTCGCAGTTCAGTTAAAATGCAACTAGGAAGCATATTAATTATAGCAGACGCATTGAAAGACAAGAAGAAAAAATAGAATAATTTATTCCTCACTTTCATAAGAATAACTTTCACCTGAATAACCTCTACTAATTCTTCGTGTAGCCTTATAATCGCTATTTTGTTTTGTTACTACGATCGATGTTTTTCTTTTTTTTACTAACTCTAGTAATTTATGAGTGATGTCTAGTTTTTGATTTTCTATCTTTACACCCCAGTCTCTCATATTGAATTAATTACAGAAAATTTTCTTTTACGTCTCTTTATAATAAGACATAATTCTATTTATATTCTTTTCTATAAAGTTAAATTTTCCTGCTATTGACTTTTATGAAAAATCAGGTTCTAGTAAAAAAGTTATTTTAAGGAATACTTAACTAACAAACTAAATATGAATTTTTGATTCGGACATTGAGATCCATTGTTCATCTTTTAATAAACAATATCCAGTTGTATATTTTTCAATTATCTCAAATAATTTATTTCGTAAATGATTAGGAACCAAAGCAGTGTTACACGTTTCCTCGTAAATATGAATTCTTTCAACGTGATCAACAGGTTTAACCTCCAGAATATTACCTTTTTTACCCATGAGGTAAAATGATTGATCTTTTTCATCTTGATCAAGTCTGAGATTGGAAGGAACAATATGATCTGGGAAGGATTTGATATCTCCTTCTTTAAAGTTCATTAATTGTGGATTTGCATTATTTGCCAGAAGGAAAAGTAATACTCCCTGACATTTTGAACATGTTCCACATGGGACAATCTCGCCATTTTCAAAACGACATGAATGGCAGGATCGTTGGAGTCGTGCAAGTTCAGGGTAACGTTTAACAAGAATTCTTTCGACAATTAATCCAGAAATGTTCCGAACAGCTGACCATTGAACCAATCCAGTTATTCTTTTATCATACCAGCTGTTCATAACAATGTCATAATCCTGATGTTGATCATATATTCCGTAATAATGTTTTATACCAAGATACTCAGGGGTTGATCTTAAATCATCAAATTCACTACCAATGAGAAGATTGCCAACTTTTTTCTCTAGAAAGACGGGCAATAGTAAAAAAACATAGTACGGAAAAATGCAGAGACGTATAGGATAGGTATCAGCCCATAACTTTCTGTGATCTGATCTGATAAATCTCAAATTATCAAGCATGAAATTATAGAATCGGTCAACATTTGTCCAAACTCGTTGCGTATTAGGTTCAAACTTTTTATGATATCGATAGGCGGGTATCGCCGTTCTCCAGTGACCGCCACTTTCATTCACATATAAAGGATAGACGTTACAACCGATTTCTTTTAGAATGCCATAAGTTAAAAGACTCTCTTTTCCTCCACTGGAAAGAACACCGCAACTTTGATTATCTACATTATTAGATATTATTTCATCCTTCAGGACATCTAAGGTTTGAATCGTCGCTTTTGGTTGAGCATCACTTGGTTTGACATCTTCTTCTTTTGGTAAATATTCTGGTAAGATATACTTAGCTCGTCTTCTAAGAATTTTATTTACAAAAATATCTTTGCTAAAAGTCCTATTTAATTCATTTATCAAGCTTAAATCCGATTTACTTAAGGGAAAATCCAATTTGAATTTCTTAGAAAACAATCCGTAATTAAGCAATGGCATAATAAATGCTAATCTTAATAAAGGAAGATGATTATTTTTTATCTTATATTGATAGTTCAGCATTAAAGTGAACTCATTTTTTTCTCCATGTATCTTGTTGAGAGTTACCTTAGCTTTCACCGTTTTGTTTTGAATTAACGGTTCATCAAGTTTGATAGAGGAAAAACAAACCATGTCCTGTGGTTTATTTGTCATTGACTTCCTCCAAGAAATCAACGATTTCACTGACTCCCTCGCTTAGGGGTTCAACAACGGGTACTTGAAACTTCTTCTTGAGTTTCTTTTTTTGTTCTTGAATATTTTTTTCATTTAAATTTTCACGATTTATCCCAATTCCTAAGAGGTTTTTTTGTGTAAGCAATTGAGCAATTTGAACCACTCTCTTAGGGTCTGGCATGGGATACTCTGGAAAACCATCGAGATGCAATCTTCCAGGGGCATCTACGAGGATAAAACCATGGATACGCCCAGCAGCAAGTATCTCGTAACCACCTGGAAAAAACGGATGAACAAGACTTCCCTGACCTTCGATTATCATAAACTCAGGTTTCAAATCATTCCATGAATCAATTATAGCGCCTTCGATGCCGCCTGCAACAAAATCGTTAATCATAGCATCTAGAACAACACCATGAGGCCAGCCTTGCATCCAACCTGTTTGACCCGTATAAATCATGTCTGTCCTATGACCTCGTTGTTTCAACTCTTCGTTGATTAACACAGCAATGGTCCTCTTACCAATAGCAGAATCAGTTCCTAATAATGCTATCCGGGTTGACATTACCTTTTTAATTTCGCCAGTATAAAATCGTTTATGATCACGAAATAGTTTTCTCACATCAGTAATTGTACACTTATTTTTTTTTGCGAGTTTAACATACACAGGATCATCAGATATAAACTGGTGAAGACCAGAGACAATATTCAATCCTTTTTTGAGCGCCCAAATAACTGCATTATCATAACCTTTTGGTAAAACACCGCCCTCAGATACAGCACCAATAATAAACGTGTTTGCCTTCGTTTTTTCAAATGCTGTCTCAAGATCAGTATAGAGAGGAATATTTCTTTTTAAACCATCCAACAGTTTCCCTGCATCACCTTCACCAAGTGTAGAGTCAACAACACAGGCAACATCGAACCGCTTACTAAATCTCACAAGACCATGAGCAGTTTTCCCGTCAGCACAACGATAGAGACGATCAGCATACACAATAGCACGATTCTCAGACATATGCTCCCGCAACATCGATAATTGTGTACAAGTACAAATTACTTTCTTCCTGTCAAAACAACAACGTAACGGTCATTAGGCAACGGTTCTTTTTTATGCCTATCTAAAAGTGCAAAAAGACCAGCAGTAGATGCAGGTAAAACACTCAGCCCCTCTTTTTCCCTGAGCGTTTTTGAGAGGGTCATCATATTTTTATCGCTAGAATAGGATGCCCATCCTCCAGATATTCGAATAGCTTCAAGCGCATAATCACCATCGATGGAACGCCAGTTAATCAAAGGCTCATTAATTATAGTTTCATGGATCTTCTCAGGAGCCAAATCTTCACAAGTTGATAGGTTTTTTAAAAAAGCTTGAACAATAGGATTTTTACCAAAAGATGAACCAGCTACAATTCGAGGAATTTTAGATGTTTTTCCACGGCGATACAGACTTACAAAGCCCTTATATATACCAGCAAGAGTCGTACCATTGGAAACAGGAAGTGCAATAACTGCTGGTGCGTCACGAAGCTCATCATATATCTCATAGGCAATTTCACCGTAGGCCCTAAACTGAATCATGTTATTATCACCGCCAGCATTCGCATCGTAATACTCTTTTTTATCAGCCATCTCTTGGGAAACCTGCACAGCATTTTCATAATCTCCAGGGACACGGATAATCCTTGCGTTATTCTCCTCAATTTCTTTAATACGGCTTGTATGATATTTCTCTGGAATATATATCTCACAACCTAACCCCGCTATGGTCGCAGCAAGAGAAATCGCTGCACCATAATTTCCACATGTTGCAATGGTAATAGTATCATACCCTCTCCGCAATGCGTCCATTACCTGCGCAAAAGCGATACGATCTTTCTGAGTGCCCGTTGGGGTTGTCCCCTCAAATTTTAAAAAAATTTGTCGAAGACCAAACTCACGTTCAATGTTACGAGCACGAGAGAGATTTGTATCCCCAATTTCAGAATCAATGATATCCTCAAAAGCTTCTAATCTTTCTTCTAATGACTGGCTTTTATCTCCAGCTATTTTTCTTTGCAACTCAAGCTCTGGAGCTATTGCCGGAAATTGAGATTTTGCTCCATCTAAAAGATTTAATATTCCTTCCGATTTTGCATTATCGAAATTTTTCATTTCTTCTTTCGAATTTTGATTATCATTGACTGAAGCTTTAATAGTCTTTGATTCCAAATCTTCAGACATTGTTAGAACACTAACCAAAGAATCAATAGTATTAATGTATTATATAAAAATATCGAAACATAGCAAAATAATTAGTTAAAATGGATTTATAGAAATACGTATTTAACAAAAGTAAATATTATTTGCCCTTACGCCATCCATTCAAAAATTTTAAACTCCTTTTATACCAGGGTTTTGTATGAGATAAAACCTCACTTACATATCTGATATCTTCAATAGAATAAAAGGCTCTAGGATTATATTGTTTGACAATTTTAATCGCATCTTGAACGTTTTGACGGTTTACTACAGTAAAAATAATTTTAACTTTTCCTTTTGGCCCTTCAGCTTCAATAGCTGTGACACCAAAATCAGATTTTTTCAAAGCATCGACTAGCTTTGTAGCATCCTGGCGAGTAATTATCCTAACACTGACGTTTCCAATAGATAGTTTTTCCTCGATAATAATCCCAACAAAATTTCCTGTTGCAAAGCCTGCTGCAAAAAAAATGTAATAATACACATTAGTGAGATTCTGAATAATCTGACCAATTGCCATGAGCCAAATCATTATCTCAAAAAAACCAATAAGGGGAGTAAGATATTTTATTCCTCTAGAAATAAAAATTATTCTAATTGTACCTAGACTAACATCACAAACACGAGCAAAAAAGATCAAAACAGGAAGTACAATCCAAGCATAAATCTCTGAATTCGTTAGAGCTAACACATCCATCATGAACTTTTTCTACCCTCTGACCTAGTATTATTAAATGTTGCAATAATCAGTGGTGTTTTAATATTTATCCGTATTTTTAATTTGACTAATCGACTTCATCGGTTCGTTACATATTTTAGATTCGATATCGAGGTTTAATATGGTTTATATCTTGGTTAAAAAAATTATGGCATGATAAGTTATATAATCCCATTGTTGATACACATATAAAGGTGAGGTTATTATGAAAGACGTCTTTGAAACGTTTGGGAAAAATTCTGGTAAAGTATGGCAAACACTCAACAAATACGGTCCACTCACACAAACAAATCTAATTAAAAGCACTAGACTATCGGAAAACGATTTCTATGCTGCCGTGGGCTGGCTTGCACGAGAAAACAAGATTGCTAGAGAGGGAACAAAATACCATTTGAGTGAAACCAATTTGACTAGCAAAATAGGTGAAGATGCAGGAAAGATATGGTATTCACTTAATTCTCATGGAGAATGTGATGTATCTTTTATTACAACTATTAATCAAATAGATATGAGAGATGCCTATTCTGCATTAGGGTGGCTCGCCCGTGAAGATAAGATCCAGTTAATAAAAGCAAAAGATAAACAAATAAAATTCAGATTGAAATAATAAATTATATTAATATTGCATTTGTTGAATTCTTATCCTGGATCGACATAATTTTTATCTTATTCAAAAGTGTGATCACTGGATGATCTTTTATATAAAATCCATCATTTAATCAGCTGATCTAATTAGAGGATCTTCTAAGAACTTTAAAACACTTGATAGCCTAAATATTTTAGTTGGATGAGTCAAAGCTTGTAAAGCATAATTAAGATAAATAAAAAAAATAATACATCTTTGTATGATAAAACCTCAACAGAATAAAGCGAAGGGGAAAACCACAAGAATTGCTGTGGGAGCTGATGAATTCTGTTCAAATTGCATGGAATGGCGAGAATATAACGAGGAAGGTAAATGCAAAGTATGTGGAAAATTCATTAAAACGACAAAACACCGCGATCAAAAGGATTATAACGAGTATGGAATCGATGGCGTATATGATGGAAGTGAGAATGAGGCAGATACCAGCTATTGAAAGTAAATAAAGAAAAGAGATAATAAAATACTATTTTTTCCTTAGTACTCTTCTTCTTGGTTGCCTTTTTAGTGTTTTTTTTCTTGACAGGCATATGACCCTCTTCTTTTTTAAAATTGGGATTTATTTATGTTTGAGAAAATTCAGGTTCTGATTATCAAAGGGGTCCCTGTAGGGTTTCAGGAGCCCCTTCTGTGCCTCTACATCGTCAAATATGGATCACTTTTTTCACCAATTCTCCTATAATAGAGGCTCAAATGTACAAATGCTGTTGGTGTTAATCAATTTAATCATTATATGGAAGATTAATTTCATAGGAATCTAAGATTTTGCTAAGTTACATGTACAATAAAAAATACCTATACCTTCAACATCCATAACTAGCTCGTCAAATTCTCGCTTTATTATTTTAAATAATTGTTGAGACATTATTTTATCCTTGTTGTATTTGCATGATAGTTTACGAAGATGACCCTGTAAACGACATACAATGGGCCGAGCAGGATAGATAATACACCGATCGTTTTTCAAATACGGACAGTGCATATCATGCTGATTAAATTCTTCAGGTGACCAAACCATATATTCTATCTGATGTTTTGCCATATAATCCTTGATAAGTATCTCCTCTGGTTTAAACCAGATAATTAAGCTGCAACATTCATGGTAATGCCGACACGTAAAATCAGAGTCTATCTTCGCATAAATCTGTTCTAACCTGCTAATTATCTCACTTTTACTCAGCATCTTAGTCGATTTCCATAAAAACATTATTTTAGTTTTTTAATTTCTAAAGGTGATAGTTTTCGGAATTTCCCTTTTTTTTCAATCACTGCTATTTCTATGTTCTTTAAGTCTAATTTTTTTCTGAGTGACTTTTTCAAAGTTTGTAGTCCAAAATCGATAGCTGCATTAGTTGAAAGGCAAGATTGATAGCTGCGTTCCAAATATTTCATCGCCTTATCACTTCTTTTTCCCACAGTCACTGCTTCATATTCTAAAAAAGCCCCAGATGGATCGGTAGCATATAGATGATGCCCGCGTTCATCAATGCCAGCGATCAACAATGCAGCACCAAAGGGTCTAACACCAGTAAATTGGGTATAAAGATGCTTGTATTCGCAGATATTTTCAACAAGTTCTTTAACTGATATACACTCGTTATAGATTATCTTGTAATTCTGGGCTTCAACACAAGCGATTTCCACTAATAATTGAGCGTCTGCTACAAGACCCGATACAGCACATCCAATGTGATCATCAATTTGATATATCTTTTCTAAAGATTGTACTTCAACCAAATGAGATTTAAAAAATTTTGTTGCTATTAATACAACACCGCTATCAAATTTAATTCCAAAAATTGTTGATCCTTTTCCTACTGCCTCCCTTGCATATTCAACCTGTAGTAAACGCCCATCTGGCGAAAAAGTTGTTATTTCATCATCATAGAAAGCATCGGGTAGGTCCATACTATTTTCCAACGTTCTTTTTTGATATTTTAGATAACATTCAATATGCCGACCAGAATGAAATATCGATGTTATATACTTTGTAGTCTTTTAATCTCGTCAAATATTATTTAGATATTAATCTTACTTCACCTTGTGCATATTTATATATACCCTTTATGATTCTATTTTTTCACTCGATGATCTTTCTGACAGAGTTAAAATAATATTTAGGAGTTGGTCTACTTAGTCAAGAAAGAAAAACTAAATATAGAAGAAATCACACAGTGTCCAGATTGTGGTAGCACACATCTATCCAGAGATTATAGTAGAGCTGAACTCGTCTGTAATAAATGTGGCTTAGTTATAGACGAAGATTTTATAGATCACGGACCTGAGTGGCGTGCTTTTGATAGTGATCAAAAAGAAAAACGAGCTCGTGTCGGTGCCCCAATGACATATACAATTCACGATAAAGGATTAAGTACAGAAATCGATTGGGCAAACAAAGACTCCTATGGAAAAACAATACCAACTCGAAATCGCGCACAACTATATAGACTCAGGAAATGGCAACGTCGAATACGGATAGCAGACGCCACTGAGAGAAATCTTGCATTAGCACTTACAAATCTTGATCGGATGGCATCAGGATTGGGACTTCCACGAATGGTGAGAGAGACTGCTGCGATGATATACCGAAAAGCTGCCCTGAAGAATCTTATCCGCGGTCGAAGTATCGAAGGCATATCCGCTGCAGCACTATATGCCGCATGCCGGCAATGTCATGTACCGCGTACCTTGGATGAGATCAGTCACGTTGCACATATCCCAAGAAAAGAGATTGGTAGAAATTATAGGTTCGTCTCCAAGGAAATCAAATTGAAACTTCTGCCAACGGCACCTGAGGATTATATATCAAGGTTTTGTAGTGAATTAAAACTTGGTGCCGAAGTTCAAGTGAAAGCTATGGAAATTTTGAAATTAGCGGCAGAAAAAGCATTGATTATTGGTAGAGGACCAACAGGAAATGCAGCAGCAGCTATCTATATAGCATCTGTTCTTTGTGGAGATCGTAGAACACAGCGTGAGGTGGCAGATATAGCAGGTGTCACTGAGGTAACCATCCGAAATAGATATAAGGAAATTGTGAAAAAGTTAGATATTACAATTGCCATGTGAAATTTTAATCTTTTTCAAAAAAGTAAGAAAAATTTCTAAAGAAAGGTTTTTATTTTTTAGCAAGAAGTCTAGCAATGATCGACAGAATCAATCCTACTACCCCTATTGAGAAAAAACTCCCGATGGTCAAACTACCCTCCATATAAGCAACAGCAATCGAAACTAACAACCCGATAATTCCAAGTCCTGCACCGATGGCTATGATAAGCTTACCAGTTCTCACTTTGTCCTTACCAATTAAGATACCACCGATGATGACAGCAATACCACCTAATGATGCAATAAAGATCAAAATGGCAAATACAATTTGAATTACAATATTATCCGCAATATGTGTGGTCACAAAATCTTTGACAGTTTCCCATGTTGCTAAACCGCTCACACCAGCTATTAATAACAATGTGCCAGCAACAATGGCGATACCCATTGCTTGACTATTTCTTGATGTCGTTTTTTATTCCTCCAAATTGACATTAAGTAATACCTTTTTCAATTTAAAAATACTTGTTTGAAATACTATGTCCATCTATTTAATTCAAAAAGTCAAGCTTTGGGTAAACTGGATAATGAATCGATCATCCCTATTTCATTATTTATTTCGTACTTTAAAGAAGAAAAACATAGAGTTATAAGTTAGGATTGTATTCATGTTGTTGGGATGGGAATAAAAATGAAAGAAAAATTAACCCAACTGATTAAAGAACAAACTAAGAAGATTTTTAAAAGTTTTAGAGAAGACAAAAAGGTCTGGCGAGATATATTTTCAGTGGGAGCCGCGTACAAAAAACAGTTGAATAAAGTATTTAACATTTCTTGAAAAATATGCTTTGTGCAAATATTGACTTTGAATTATTGTTATAATATTTCGTAATACTTAACTATAGACTCTATATATCCTTACATATCTAGTCCAGAAGTATTCTTAAGCATGGAGGAGGCTATCGTTGGATTCCCTTATATTTCTAATTATAGCGGGAGGTGCCAGTGCTGTTGGCCTTTATATGGCGTGGAGCATTGGTTCTAATGATGTCGCTAATTCCATGGCCACTTCTGTAGGCTCTAAAGCTCTAACATTTAGACAAGCAGTAATAGTTGCTGGTATCCTTACTGTTTGCGGTGCAATATTTGTCGGAGCTCATGTCACTGAAACCGTAAAAAGTGGCATAATAGTCAAAGAGATATTATGTGTAGCTAATCCGACTATCGTAATGTTAGGCTTTTTTTCTTCTCTTCTTGCTGCTGCAATTTGGGTTACTTTGTCAACTTGGAAAGAAATGCCAATTTCAACTACTCATTCCATAATTGGAGCTTTAGTTGGATTTGGATTGATAACCTGGGGCACAACGTGTGTAAATTGGGAGAAGCTAGGTTTTGTCGCATCGAGCTGGGTATTATCCCCCATTGTGGGATGCATAATTGCATTTTTTGTCTTTAAGATTATAGTTAAGTTAATTTTTGCTAAAGAAGAACCTGTAAAGTCAGCGAAGATCGTCGGTCCATTTATTATAGGAACTACAGCTTTTTTAATAGTTTCTGCACTACTTCTGAAAACACAATTAAGTGAAATACTAGGAATAACTGAGATACCGCAGATCATTTTCATTTCCCTCATCGCATTGATTATTGTTAGCATTATATCAGTTTTTTTATTAAGAAAAATCGAGGCTAAATCTCTAGAAGACTATGCTGCGGTAGAAGGTATATTTAAAAAATTACAGATTATAACTGCTTGTTACGTAGCGTTCGCTCATGGTGCAAATGATGTTGCAAATGCCATTGGCCCTGTTGCAGGCATTATGGATATAGCTGTTACTGGCACCATAAGTGTAACAGCGGAAATACCTTATTGGCTGTTAGCAATAGGGGGAGTAGGTATAGCTATTGGATGTCTAACATGGGGTCGTAGAGTTATGAGAACAGTAGGTGGAAAGATTACGAGCCTCACTAACTCAAGAGGCTTTTCTGTTGAGTTTGCTGCTGCTACAACGGTATTGGCAGCTTCAAAACTAGGATTGCCAGTTTCTACATCTCACACAGTTGTTGGAGCAGTAATTGGAGTTGGATTAGCTCGTGGTCTAGAAGCCGTAGATGTAAGTGTGGTTAGAAAAATTGTTATATCATGGTTATTGACAGTCCCGGTTGCGGCTGCTACATCAGCAGCAATTTTTATATTGATGACAGCAATAGTATTATAAGAATAGGTGAAGAAGAATGGTAGAAAAGAAAGATCATTTTCGGGCGCCAGTCTCATATACATTTAGAAGAAAATCTCCATTTGATCAACTATTGGATCACATGGGAAAGGTCAGAGAATGCATTGATATTTTGGGAAAAGAACTAATCAAGTATTATGAAGGCGATTATAAGAATTTTTCAGATATAGCAAGGCGTGTTTCTGAAATTGAACATGAAGCTGATATGATTAAAAGAAATCTAAGAAATCATTTACCTAATTCACTTTTTATGCCTGTTGATAAGGGTAAATTTATGTGGGCATTAAGAGAGCAGGATAAAATTCTAGATCACGCTGAAAACCTTGCAAAGATGTTAGATATGCGTCATACTAAAATTCCAAATGAGCTACAGAATGTTTTTATTGATCATGCTAAACTAGTAACGAAAACAGTGGACGCTATGGAAGACGCAGTTGAAAATATTAGAGATCTAGTTGAAACAAGTTTTGTGAAAAGAGAACGGGAACAGACAAAATTATTAATTCGAAAAGTTCATGAGTTTGAATGGAAGGCGGACGAAAAGAAATATGAAATGACCAAGGGCATATATGGACTCGAGAAGAAATTAGATTCTATGGATGTTTATCATCTTTTAAAGATTGCTGACTGGGTAGATGATATCGCGGATCATGCAGAAAATGTTGCTGATTGGCTAAGATCGATGATTGCACGTTGATTATCAAATTATTCTCTTCTGTTATATTAATATAATTTGTTTATCATTGTTTCAAGAGAGTAAGAAAGCAACTTGCATAATTTCTTAAATAAACAATCTATATCAGATTACGGATAAATGTAGAAAGTTATTTCAAACATATCTTTATTTGTCGATAAGGTAGTTATATCAAGGGAGGATAGTTATGTATCGGAGAAACGACATAATTGAAATTTCTTGTACATTTCTATTGATTGTGATTCTATTTTTCTCCATGTTACCTATAGGATATAGTGGAAAAGATGGCAATACCATTTATGTTGATGATGATAATATTAATGGTCCCTGGGATGGAAGCCCTGCACATCCTTTTCGATATATCGCCGAAGGGATTTATTATGCCTCTTCAGGAGATACTGTGTTTGTCCGAAATGGGATCTATCATGAAAATATTAATATCTATAAGACAATCTCCTTGATCGGTGAGGATAAACTCGAAACCATTATTGATGGGAAAGGAAATAATAGTGTTGTATATGTGAATAAACCATTGGTGAATATTACCAATTTTACTATCAGGAATAGCGGAGGGCTTCTAGATAATTCGGGGATAATAATCATCACGAAAGATAATATGATTGTTAATAACAATATTGTAGATAATCACTATGGGATTAGGATTTATGAAGCGTCAAACAATACGATTTATGGAAATAACTTTGCCGTGAATATTATAAACGCTCATGTTGATGATGGTGAGAATACATGGGATAATGGATATCCTTCCGGTGGGAATTACTGGGATGACTTTGATGAACCTTCTGAAGGAGCATGGGATAACAATAGCGATGGGATCATCGATAGTCCTTATCAGATTGAGGAGAATAACGAAGATTCGTATCCATTAGGCGAGTCAAATGGTGATTGGGAAATCAATCAACCACCTATGGTTCCATGGAATCCCGATCCTAAACATGGTGAACAAAACACCTCGATTTATACTACCCTCAAATGGAATGGCGGCGATCCAAATTATGAAGATACGGTTACCTATGATGTTTACTTCGGAACAGAAAGCACTCCACCAAAGGTTGAAAGCAATCAAACCGAGACATCCTATGCCCCCCCTGAGCGGCTTGATCATGAAACCATCTATTATTGGAGAATTGTTGCATGGGACGATCATAATGCTCGAAATGAGAATCAAACATGGAGTTTTGCGACGCATGAAAATCATCCTCCAAATATTCCAAGCAATCCTAATCCATCAAATGGTAAAATAGACGTTTCTCTCAATACTGATCTTGAATGGGAGGGAGGAGATCCTGATGATGATACAGTGTCCTACGATATCTATTTTGGCAACAATAGCACGCCACCGAAGATAAAAGCAAATGCCTCCGGTGAATTCCACGTACTTGACCAATTAGAGTATGAAACGAAGTATTATTGGCGTGTAATTGCCCGAGACATTTTTGGAGCAACTACAAATGGATCGTTATGGAATTTTACAACCAGGCCACCGGAGAATAGAAAACCTATAGCAGATGCTGGTGGACCTTATTTTGGGTATGTTAATAGTCCAGTTTATTTCTATGGGAGCGGAAGCAATGATACCGATGGAAATATCACCAAGTGGTTCTGGGACTTTGGTGATGATACCAACGCTACAGGTGAAACGGTTTCTCACGCATATACAAGCGTAGGGACATATAATTTGACATTGACTGTGACCGATGATCGAAATGCAACAGGAGAAAATAAGACGATTGTGACAATAACGCAACCGAATCGTCCTCCATCAAAACCCACAATTCAAGGACCATCAACGGGTAAAAAATCCGTTTCCTATGAATACGAGTTTATGTCTACAGATGAAGATGGAGATTTGTTGACATATTCTGTAGATTGGGATGATGGAACTTCTGATGAAAGCGAAAGACTGGCGAGTGGGACGACTTATGAGTTAGATCATAGCTGGAGTTTAGCCGGGAAATACAACCTTGAGGTACGTGTATCTGATAATGATACATCATCTGTGAATGAAATTACAGTGTTGATTGATGCAATAAATGTAGGAACGCTAGGATATCTAACTGATAACGATGGTGATGGCATATACGATGCTTTTTATCTTAATGTTATGAAAAATAAAAGAAACGTTTCAAGACAAGATAATGGCACCTATCTCATTGATGTTGATGGGGATGGAAAATGGGATCATCTCTTCGATCCTGTTTCTGGAGAATTATCAGAATATGAGGAAAAGCAAGAAGAAGGTGATTTTCCTTGGCCATATCTTGGTATTGGCCTTTTCATTATCTTTATTATTGGTCTTTTTTATAGGCGACGACGTAACTTGCGAAGACAACGGGAGGCCGAAGAACAAATGCAACAAGCACAACGTGAGCAGATGGAACCAGAACAGCCGTATTATCCTATGTAAGTAAAGACAAAAAGTGAACTATGCAAAAGAATTAGTCAAAATATTATTATTTTTCAATAGAACCGATAACTTTTTTCGCCAGAAACTCTCGTATCTCTTCAGGTTTAGTAGAATCAATACCAAAATATTCAGGAAATAACTTTGTTGTAGTTAACATCTCAGTTGTTCCATGAGGTTTTGAATGAACAAGCTTCATATCTACAAGCTCATCTACGTGATCATATACTCTTGGCCCAATCATCCTTCTCAAGTTCGACTGCTTTACAGGCTGATGAAATGCAATTAGCGCTAAGGTCTTCAAATGATGACTCTGGATTTCTGGTTTTGCGACCATTACTGATTGGTCAAAAAACTTCTTTTTCACCTGCATAGTATATTTGTTCCCTGCTTTGATAATCTCAATAGATGTATCCTTATTGCGTTCTACATTGTAAGCCTGGATAAGGCCCTCTAACGCTTCTGTTACTTGTTTCTTATTTAGTCCAGTAGCCTCCTTTATCTCCTCAACACTTACTGGCTTACTAGCAGAAAACAGAACAGATTCAACTAACCGCTCCTCCTTGACGCCCATTTTATCCCACTATGTATATCCTATATTTTTAATAAATATTTTACCATACGGAAATTGACGCTGATAGACCTTGATTTTATTGTCATACATCAGAAACAAAACAGACAGAAATGTTTTGATTCGCTCTTCAGTATCGTTTGTTTTACAAATATCATTTAAAGTCATGATCTTCTTAGGAAAACTGCAAATCCTCTTCCATACTACTCCTATATCCTCTTCAAGATGATCCTCATGAGCTGAGCCTTTCATGGCCTTTCTAGCTTTTTCAGCTAGCCTAGTCCGCTCTTCCCTACGAATCTGATCAAGTAGTTGGTACTCCTCTGCCTCTTTTCGTGCCTCATCAAATGCACCTAATAATTCAATCAAAGTAATTTTTCTCTTTGCATCACGTCTAACTGGTGTATCAAGTGGTGGAGAAGGCATCTTCATAACAAGGTTTGTGTATGAATAACCATCATCACTCTCCAACCAAGCACTTGTAGGGATATCTTCCCAACCAAAGCCAAAGTCCTCCTCTTGTTTCGTCTCCATATTAATAACCAAATCATCACTTTGTAACCTGAGAACTTTCCACGCCATATAGATAATACGACCGGCAGTCAATAAATCAATTTTCTCCTCCCTAGCTTTCTTTAGATACATAGTTGAGAAATTCACAAGATCGATATTCCATGGATTCAAATGCTGATTTAACACTAGATTAAAAGCAAGATAAATCGAACGGTCAAATGGATCATCAATAGAAATGTTCTCTCCATGACTTGCACTCTTGACCATATCTAAATATTGATTAATTCTGGACATGTCATTTTCTTCATCAATAATTGACTTATGGAACAACAGATGGTTTATGACTTCGTCATCAACTTCTATGCGCCAACCCCTCCTTTAGTAAAAATCTCACCCTTTGGTCCTACTGATTCAGGATCAATATTTCCGATCATCTCAGAAATACCAGAATCATGCATGGTTACACCATAAATATGATTCGCTTCCTTCAAAGCAATCTTTCTTAGAGAGACATTGATAAATTGAGAATGTTGTGCATTGCGTTTAATCATTCGGGATACAGTCTCGGCGTTCACACCATCTAAAAACATGTCAATCTCATCTAAGACATAGAACGGACTAGGATCGTATTGTTGAATTGCAAAAATAAAAGCTAGAGATGCAATACTCTTTTCACCACCAGAAAGAGCAGATAATCGAAGAATCTTTTTACCATGTGGCCGAGCTTTAATGGTCAATCCATTTTCGAAAATGTTTTGTTCATCTTCAAGTATTAGTTCGGCTTCTCCGCCTTCAGAAAGTTGACCATAAATATTTTTGAAATTCTTATTTACCTCGTCAAAGACTTCTAAGAATCGATCCTTCTTCTTTATTTCGATTTCTCCAACCAGTTTTTCTAAATTCTTTTGTTGATCTTTGAGATGTTTCACATCTTCAGTGAATTTCTTCTTACGTTCTGATTGATGTTCATATTCTTCAAGAGCCCGCATATTTACTGGTTCCAACTGCTGCATGGTTTCTTCAGTAGTTCTTACCGACTCTTTAAGCGCCTCTATGTTTGGAAGTTTCTTATCTGTTACCTGCACATTGTACAATGCAATTTCTTGATCTAGCTCTTTTACTGAATCTTCCAATGTTGGTAAACGGTACTTGGCCCGAGAAACAAGATCAAGATAGGATTCAGCGCGTGTATTGATTTTATCAAGCTCATTCTCAATTGAAACAGTCTTCTTATAAATCTCATCCCGCTTAACAGCAAATTCCTTTACCTTACCTGTCATTTGCTCTTCGACTGCCATTAAGGCTTTCAGTTCATCTTGACAATGTGCCCTTGATTCTTTCAGTTCTTGTATCGATGATTTGAATTTTTCAATATCTTTCTCAATAGAGGTGATTTTTTCGCTAATCTCATTCTTCCTTTCTTCAATTAACTCGATCTTTTTAACCAATGTTTCCTGACCAGAACGGGATTTCAACAGAGTCTCCTGAAGTTCTGTAACTTCTTTTTCTAGTTCGCGAACTTCTTGAGCAACTTCTTTTTTAGAACTTTTTAACAGATGTTTACCTTTTTCTTCCTTTAGTGCATCAAGCTCTTCTAAGCGCTTTTCGAATTCTTTAATTGTAGAAATTATATCCTTTTTCTTAGCTTCCAAGTCTTCCTTTTCTTTTATCTTATTTTCAAGGTCTTTTGTCAGGATATCAAGCTTTCCTATAAACTCCTTCTTCCTAACATCAAGATCTTTCACTTGTGTATCTTGATCAACACCAGCTCTTATCTCTCTTAAATTATTCTCTAGTTCTGTGATTTCCTTTTTCAATGTAGTAAGTTCTTCTGAAATAGCATCTTGACTTTCAATTGCAGACTGCAATTCACGGGAAACTTCATCCAATTTATTTCGATCAGCTCCACCAAATGATAAATTGACCTTTGGCGGACTACCTCCGATCATTGCTCCGCTTGCTTCAATTAGATTTCCTTTCATATCGACAAGACGTACGCCACCCATCAAGCGACGGGCATCACTTAAGTTGTTCACAATAACTGTATCTCCAAATACGTACCAAAAAGCACCTTGATATTTCTCCTTAAATTTGACAAGATCAAAGGCAAACCCATGTGAGCTTTCATCTTTTACTGCCATTAACGCTTTTGCACGTGGTTTACCAACAATCATCTTATTCAACGGTAAAAAGGTGGCCCTCCCAAGTTTTTTCTTATGTAGGTATTGAATAGCTTCAGCAGCAGCCGCATCATCATCAACTACGATCGACTGCATACGAGGACCAGCTGCTATTTCTAAAGGCGTCTCATATTTCTCTTCAACTTTCGCAAGTTCTGCAATAGTGCCACATATGCCTTTCAACTCCCCAGAGTCACGAGACTTGATAATTGCATCTACAGCTTGATTATATTTGCCTTGAACTGATTGTAATGCATCTTGCTCAGCTTGCAATTTTGACTGTTCACGCTGAAGTCTCATAACAGCCTTTTCTAAATCTGCAAGCTGCTCAGTTAGCTCTGATTCTCGCTTCTTCTTTTCAAACAGTTGCTTCTCCAGATCTTTCAACTTCTTTCGACCTTCTTTAGCTTCTTTACCAATTTCTCCTGATTGCCAATCGATATCCTTCAATTCAAACTCATATGTGGATTTGGTCTCTTGCATTTCAGCAATTTGGAGCTCTAAAGCTTCGATTTTATCAGTAAATCGATTCCTCTTTAATTTTAACTCATGAATCTCGCTCTGCTTCTCATTGTACTCCTCACGCATCTTTACGAGCTCTCTAGTAAGATCCATAGATGTATCATCAGTCTGCGCGATATCCTCTTTCAATTTAGAAAGATGTGTATCCTTCTCATTTAAAGTGCCCTCGATATCTTGAATTTGCTTAGTCAATTCATCGTTCTGCGTTTGTAACTCTTCGAGCTCTTTAGTAATGCCTTCTAAAATTGATTCCTGTTCTTTCTTATCGTTTTTTAGTTCCAAAATTTCGTCATTCGAATAATTTATTTTTTCCTCTATCTTAATTTCCTCTGCCCTTAGAGAGTCAATCTTTTCCTTTACACCTTGTGCTTCATCACCGCCAACATCGCCGATTTTCTTTTCAATGTCATCTAGTTTTTGCGTCAATTCATTATGTTTTCCCTTTAATTCTTCTCGATTCTTTTCTAACTTGTTTTGCTCTTTTTCATAAGATTCAATCTGACGGTTAATCTCAGCTATTTGGTTCTCGACATCTTGCTTCTTCTTACAAGCAATCTTTGCTTTTGTATCATATAGTTGGTCCTTCAATTCCTTATATCTATAAGCTGCATCCCGATCCTTCTTCAGTTGCCTGATTTGACCAGATATTTCATTTAAAATAATATGGATTCTCTCAAGATTCTTTTCGACATCGCCCTGTTCTTTCTCTGCTTTCTTAATATCATTGTCGTAGGTACTTATACCGGCAACGTCATCAATGATCCGTCGCCTATCAACAGAACCTATTTTTACTAAATTGGTTACATCCCCTTGTTTGACAATATTATAGCCATCACCAGATATGCGTGCATGTGTGAGAAGATCAACAAATTCATTAAAAGAAGCGGCACGATTATTGATGTAAAAATAACTATAGTAATTATCTGGATCTTTCTTCAAAGGCGCACGTTTAATCGTTCTAGTTAAAACGACTTCATCCGCCTCCACTGGCATCTTTCTTCCAGAGTTATCAAAGACCAAAGATACTTTACAGTACTTAGCAGGATTCTTTCGTTTTTTTCCTCCATTAAAAATTAAATCAGTTAACCGACCAGCACGCATCACCTTTGAACTCTTCGGACCAAGAACAAACAAAATCGCATCCACAATGTTACTTTTGCCAGCACCATTCGGACCAGTTATCGCCGTGAACCCTGGAAAAAACGGTACAGTAAGTTTTTTCCCAAATGATTTAAAATTCTCCATTTCCACTTCTTTTAGATACAGGCCCATCCCTCGACATATTCCAAACACTTTTAACGCTATTTTCATAGCGGGTGTTGCATCCCATAAGGAGAAACAAAAAAGCATATATAAAGTATTTGGAGAAACAACACAAATTTTTTCCTATAGTCTATCAACTTTCAAAAGAAAAACGATTTAAAAAAAATGAGGCGAAGGGAAGAATATTCCCTTCAAAGGTTTTTATTGATTGAGGTCGATTGTCTGTCCCTGTTTACAAAACACGTTTTTCGGTGGTTTGTATAAAAAATGGAATGTATTCTAGTACGAGTTCTGTGGTGGATACTGCAGTGTCTTCTGATGTAAGTCCTGCCATATCATAGGCAATGGCTTTGACGGTGATGTTTTTGAGACCAGTGTATTCATACTCATATGGTGGGCTCGTAACTGTGGCTTCGAGGGTGTAGTCGCCGCCATCGATGCTGAGATAGAATTCAACTTTGTCCATACCACTAGTCGCATCGTCACAGTCTGCCGTAAATAACCATTTGTTGAATGAGATTTTTTCACTGGTAAGATCACATGTAGGTGGTGTCTGATCGATCTTGAAATCAAAAGGTCCGTTGACAGGTTCTTCATTACCTGCATTGTCAACAGAGTAGTATTCAAATTCGTGTTCACCATCGTCAGAGACAACAACAGGAGCAATATATTCTTCGAACGCACCGCCGTCAATGCTAATCATGGTGTAGTCAACTCCAGAGTTATCATCTTCTGCTGTAAGAGTTATGGTGACATCGCTGATATACCAGTCGTTTTCTCCCATGGTACCATCAAGTTCGTGTGTAGTTACAGGTGGTGTGGTATCTCCTTCAATAGCATGTATCCATGCGTAGTCTTCATCATATACATAGATTCCTTCACATGGACACCAGGCATCAGCTGCACCAAGGTTATCATCGTTTTCACAGGCTGGTCCAAGAACATGGAACGTAATGTAGATGTAAATCCACTCACAAGGCATTAAGTCCCAACCCATGTTTGTCCATTCCAGGTATCCTGCCGCTATATAGGTTGGATAGGGATTTGCATCAACAAATTCTAGGCTTTCGGAAAACCAATCATAGGCCCATATATCTTCGAGCACGCACATTCCATCGTTATGGATAGCAATCATATATGTCGCATTTGTACATACCTCTAGATCTATAGCTTCATTCTCAGTATCGGCATCAATCCAAGCTCCTAATGGAACATCTACAGTTAAGTCAGGATCAGGGTCATCTCCCCATGCACTAGCGACTACATTACCATCGAAATCCCGTATTTCATAGTAGTTTTCCTCAGGCCAATCACCAGGTGTATAATCCGTTTCAATTACATCACCAGACATAACTGGAATCGGGTAACACTCAGGGCCGGGGCCAGTCTGTATTGTTAAATCATCGTAAATAAGTTCTCCATTGACGTAGACATCTACAACGCCGCCATTCCAACCGTCCCCATAACTGTCTTCGAGACAGATTGTATAATCACCCGAGGCAACGCCATAAGGATCCCATACATATTTCTCAACATCGATATGACAGGTATCACGACAATGGATAAAGGCACTGTCTTCGTCAAATACAAATTCTTGTGTTTCTGGACAGAATGCGTCGACACTAACATAGTTTTCATCGATAGAACAATGTGGTCCCCAAACATGAGCCCAGATATTAATGGTAATAGTCTCACATGGGTTCAATGGACCTGGGAAATACCAACCAAAGTACCAATAAGGTGGATCATAGTATAGATAGCTAGGTTGCCAATCCCAATCCATAATCTCAAGGCTGTCATGCATGATGTCATCAATGTAGATATCAAAGAGCGGGAAATCACCATCGTTATGGATAGTAATTACAAATTGTACAATAGTACAAATTTCCCAATCCACTGCAGATTCAGGGTCATCAGCGTCTATTAGATTTCCCATTGGAGTTGTATATACAATCTCTGGTTCGGGATCATCAGGGGATTCTCCAACACCTTGGGCAACTAGAATTCCATCGCAATCCAGTAGTTCATAAATGTTTTCTGTCGGCCATGGGTCTGGATCCCAATAGTAGACTTCAATGAGATCACCACCAACCACCTGAAAAACAAAGCAGTCAGGACCAGCGGCTGGACATGTTAGATAGGATAACACTGTGATTCCATTCACAGAAACATTGAGATATCCAGTACCCCAACCATCTCCAACCGTGTCATACAGGCAGATTGTATACATACAGGGATAATTAACACCTACTAACACTTGTTTCTCAATGTCAATACTTGCTTCAGGTACAGGATGGACTTCATAGAATACAAGCTTGTCAGGATCACTTTGCACTAGGATAACAAGGACGTCTCCAAAACGTGTAGGCGCCATTGTGCAGCCACCATGGATGTCGTACTCAGGAAGCGTTGTATAGGTATTGAGCAGATTCCCATTCATGTCTAATTGATAGAGATTACCCGAATAATCTGCAGTGGTCATCCAAAGGCAATTGAAAATCGAATCATAGGCAAGACCATAGGCACCACTCCAAGGACCACCTAAATCCGTAGCAGTTGCAGTGCTGCCCCAGACGCCATCCCAATCTAACTGGTATAGATCTGTACCAAATCCACAGGTGTAGAAATAGGTTCCATCATAAGCCATGGCACGGTTCGGGTTAATTGGGCCTACGAAATATCCATCATAAGTATAGATATCCGAGAATCCATTAATATTTAATGAATAGCTTCCAAACATATCGGTGCCATCCCATGCCATGTCTCGATGACCCCAACCTGTTGCTCCACCACCTTGTGGTTGATTGTCCAGTTGAGTACCATATTCATCATAGACGTAGAATTCACAAACCCCAGTTTGTTGGTCACCAGCAGAAACCCAAAAGTTGGTTCCATCAAATCCTACACCTACACTATAGGCATTTGGTAGTGGAATTTCGAACAGAATCGGGAAACTACCCCTACCTTCTGAGGTACCAACAGTCGATGCAACATCTTCGGTTATTGTGTTATTATCTACCTTAATTGTTTGATCATTTGTATCTGCTGTCACAACAATGCTTGAAAACACAAGAAATGCTGTGATTAGCAGAACACTAGCTCCTTTTACTAATTTATTTTTCTCTCGCAAAAAATTTTTCACCTCCCTATGTCTACCTCAATAGTCTCTCGGTTTAAAAATTTTATCCAAAAGTTATAAAAATTAGATTGATAATATTTACTAAAACTATTTATATTAAATATATTTTCATAAAAAGATATATTTATACATTTCGATTTTTAAAACATAAATCTTAAAAAAAATTTCATTAATATGAAAATATTGTAACTTATAACAATGAAATAAGTAAATAATTTATAAAATACTATATATGAATTTTGAAAATAAAGGCTGCAAGAGGTTTACTTTAGAGTATTTTCCAATCGTATTATTCTTCCTTTTAAATGTTTGTTTTCTTTTTCTAGTCTCTCCTTTAGCTCTTTGTTTTCTTTTTTCAATTTATTAATTTCATTTTCTTGTGCTGTAATCCTATCCCAAATTTTCTCATAGCTTCTCTTCAAATATGCTGAGTCTTCTCCCAAGTCATTTCACCCGATCTATGTTGGATTGAGATTTAAATCAATCTTTAATACAATTACTATTTAAATTTAATGTGGTAAAATGTCAAAGTGCAATATCAATATTCTTATATTCTTAAATTTCGTATGGTTCTAGTGCTGGATGCCAATCAAAAGTTGGAGGGAATCCACAGATAAATTTCGGGAATTTTTGAAATATTGGCATTTCAAGTTTGAATCCGATCCAATTATCCCAGTAATTTTCGTCTAAGTCATTTCTCGAAGATAATCTAAAAGCTGCTTGTCTTCTATTTCCTATAAAGTTGTTATTGGTAATGATGCTATCTTTACTTGTTACATATAGTAAGCCTTCCATGTTATTATCCTGGATGTTATTGTTTGTAATGGTATTTTGGTTACTACTGGTACATTTAATGCCGCCAAAATTATTAGTAATATTATTCCCCATCACGGTTGCGCTATTACTTAATTGCTCTATAAGAATGCCTTCCAAAACATTATCCATGATATTGTTTGCAATAATGTCATTTTGAGCACTATTTCCAGTGAGTTTTATTCCGCCATTGTTTCCTATGACCTCGTTGGAAGAGATGTTGTTCTGTTTACTTAGAGATTCAAGTGAAATGCCCCAGTCACCATTATCTTCAATCGTATTATCAGCTATAACATTACGATCTGACTCTTGAAGACGGATACCTGCAAAATCATTGTCCGAGATAATATTATCCGTGATAGTATTTCGCTCCGATGTAACCTTTAGCCAAATACCATAGGCACAGTTTATGATTTTATTATTATTTATTATGACGTCTGACCTCAGCTCATCAACAAATATTCCATCTTGTCCACTTATATTCCCACGAACAGTGAAACCATTTATTTCCACATCAATAGAATTAATCTCTATAACGGGATCGCCACCACTTTTTCCTTCAATGATAGTTATCTCGCGATCTTCTCCAATCAAGTCGATCTTTTTTGATTCTATCAACGTTCCTATTACAAGATTTTCAACATAAGTCCCGTTGTACACAAAAACTGTATCGCCATCGCTTGCGTTATCAATTGCATCTTGTATTTTCGAATAGTTATCAGGGCCATCGCCTCCAACATAATAAGTATCCCCATTATTTCCAATCGAGACTGGTTTTTCAACTGATGAGAGTTGGCTTTCTAATTCGTGTCCTTCGGCCCATGGAACGACACTCATTCCAAAAAACAATATTATTACTATTAGCATTTTTTCCTTCATTTTATTACCTCCCCAAGAATAAGATTAATAAATTGATATATTATAGTTTGATTTAAATTTTACTATTGATTGATGAATACTATTGAAATATTTTATGAAACAGAAGTTCATCACGAGAAAAAAATAGTTAATAATGCCGCAGGAGGGGATCGAACCCTCGACATCACGGCCT
>Ga0209635_10000427_pt1 | contig 28486 bp, 24 predicted proteins | sample DeeMarSWOR230_32_FD_187463 | JGI IMG/M metagenome (GOLD analysis project Ga0209635, IMG submission 187463) | Marine sediment microbial communities from White Oak River estuary, North Carolina - WOR-2-30_32 (SPAdes) (version 2) | ecosystem: Environmental > Aquatic > Marine > Intertidal zone >...
ACACCCATGCACAACCATTAATATATGAGTTATAAATACCAAAATACCAATAATACATATTCACATCTTGTGTATTTTCAGAAGTACAAACAACGTAGTATGTTTGATTAGGAGCTACCTCAATATCTGTGAAATCAAAATTTTTCCATGACATGTCCTCAGCAATTTCATCACTACCAAGATAAACGCTTGTTAAATCCTCAGAATTTAAATCACTTTTAATAGAAACCGTAAAACCACCAGGACTATATCTTCTCACAATCATTAATTCAACACGAATAAGCGCTTTATAACAAGGTACAAAAGATTGAGCCAATGGTTCATTATAATAAATAGGGGTTGCATAACCACAACAATAATTTTGCTCTTGATCCAAATTATCGTTATTAGCATCAATTTCAATAACTTGAACGTCCCATATTTCATCCTGTAAACATGCATATTTAAGTGCTTTATTGCCCCAATCATAGTAACCAATACAAGGCTTATCCTCGGAATTTAAACATAGAGAGTTAAAACAACCCGTGCTACCATTTGTTTCAACAGTCTGATAAAACCATGTGTTTCCGTCAGAATACGCATATTTTAACGCACCTTCCCAGTAATTATAATAACTAATATGTGGAAAACCATTGGAATCTAAAGCCAATGAAGTCCATTTTCTAACATCACCTGGTTCATCAACTGTTGTAATATTCCAATTACCTCCAGATTTAGTTGCGTATTTTAAGTCAAAAGCTAAATTAGAATTCTCCAAATAACCATAACTTATATGAGGATTATCATATTGGTCAATTGCAATAGACGAATATTGTCCTACATTTCCTTCGGAATCAACAACTTCTTTATTCCAATTGCTACCAGTGAAATAAGCATATTTTAGATTATAATTTTCATAATCACAGTAACTAATGTGAGGATGATCATTACTATCAATAGCTATAGAGGTATAATCACCAAAATACTCAAAAACACACATCTGTGCCGAGGAATCAACTACCTGTTTATCCCAGTTGCTACCCGTCCAATGAGCATAATTCAAAGTTCTTTTATCATAATCACAATAACTTATATGGGGTTGATCATTGCTATCAAGGGCGATACTTGTGTAGTAACCAATCTTGCCTTTTCTATTACTATGAACTATATCAAAAGACCATTTACTTCCGTCCCAAAAAGCATATTTTAAACATTTATTTTCATAATCATAGTAACTTATATGTGGGTAATTATTAGAATCAAGTGCAATAGATGAATAACGACCTACGTTACCTTCTGAGTCAACAATCTCAACATTCCAAGTACTGCCATCCCAAAAAGCATATTTAAGATCAGCATTACTATAATCATAGTAACTAATATGTGGAAAATCATCATTATCTAATGCCAATGATGAATACCATCCTATATCATCAACTTCATTTTCCATAACAGAAGACATTTCACAGTCAAAGATTTGTTTCTCGTCCTGTTTATTTTTAGATAGATATATGTTCCCCGATGTAAGAGGAATCGTATTAATTAATAGCGCACAAATAAAAATACCAATTATTTTTGTATACATACAAATTTTTCCTCCCTACAATATTAAAATTATGTTATTATAATATTTTATAAAAACTTAAAGTTTTCTATAATAAATTGAATCTTAAATAAGAAAAAAAGAGTATTTATTCTGGAATAAAACAGAAATACCATACTTCCATTTCTGTATAACCTATGTTATTACTTGTATCTTCAGCTGTAATATTTAATGTATATACACCTAAGTCTGGCCCTATCCATTTTCTTTCAAATAGATTTTTATTACTATTATATGTCATATTACCCTGTTCATTTTCTTTTACATACATATATACCGTAATATTTTCTGGTGGATCTGTATCGTCTTCAACTTTAACTTGAACAGGTCTAAGTCTAAAGCCACCAAATCCCATTGTATCTGAAATTAAGTAGAAAATTGTTGGAAATAATTTTATTCCTGAAAAATGGAAATAACCTTTTGTTGGATTTACTATTGTAACTGTTGGTGGAGTATTATCTGTATTACTATTACTTTGAACAATTGGAATTGCTGAAAGAATCAAGATTAGTATTACTGATATTCCAAGAAATTTATATCTTTTTATTTTAACACCTCCCTTAAAATCAATAAAAAACCCACTTATAAACTTTCTTACTTAATATAATATTTTACATATTTTTTTTAAGTAATAAAACATAGAATTAAATTATATATTATATTAAGTTATACCCAAAAATTTAAATTCAATTATTTTATTATAATTAAATAAAAATAAGGGAGGTGAAATATTATAAAAAAATTATTAATCCTACTTGGAGTATGTGTTTTACTTATCACAATGCCTATAACACTTTCTAAAACAACATCCACATTAAAATTTGCTCAACGTAATACTAACATACTTACCCCAGAATTTGAGAAAACTACTTTACCCGCTGATGATCCACCTAGCTGGGCTAATGGCAATTTCAGTGGTCTATGGGGATTTGATATTTGGGGGGAGTGGCATATTCCTGTTGGTTGGATGTTTGGATATTATAAACGGAACACTAATTTTGGTTATTTCTATGCAGGATTTGCTGAATTCGGGGAACAAAATGCTACTTGGTTTATAAAGGGTTATATCTTTGGACCATTTATGTTTGGAAGCATTGGAGATAACGAGTATGCAAATGAGACTCTTTTTGTAGGAATTGGCAGATACAACGAGACAAATTATCATTGGCGACTGATGGGAGAAGAAGGACCAACATTCTTTGTTGATGGGACTTACACCAAATTTTAATAACCAATATTTTTTTCTATTTTTTTTAATGGTAAGTTGATTTTCATATTATTGTTATATATAAGTTAATGATTAATAAAATAAATAAAATGATGAATTACATGTTTGCAAAAACTGTTGATACAGTTATAATAGGAGCAGGGATTTCCGGGCTTGCTTGTGCTAAGAAACTTCAAGAAAATAACCGAGATTTCATAATAATTAGTGAAAATATCGGCGGACGAATTCTAACCTCTGAAGACGGCACTGTAAACTATGGGGCTTTTTTTGTATGTTCAGATTACACTCATGTTTTACAACATGTAAAGATAAAATCAAGAATTAAATTGAATGATTTTTGTTTTCATAATGATGATACATATGTTTTTTTTGCACCAACTCTTATTTTATATGCTAATCAATTTTTAAAAACATTGAAACTGCTGCATAAGTTTAGAAGACATTTTCGCTATTTTCGAAAAACTTGTGAAAATATATCCCAGAAAAAATCAATAGAAAACGACCCTTTTTTATATAAATTATACATGCAAAATGCAGTTGATTTTGTAAAAGAATATAAATTGGATAAAGGGACAAAAAAATATCTTTCACAAGCTCTTTATTCAACGACTTTTTCTCAAATTAGAAATATGAATGCGTTTAGTTTTCTTGAGTTTTTATTACCACTAATTACCCCAATTTATACTTTTAAATTTGAAAAAGAAAAGATGATAGAGCCGTTTAAGGAAAAAATAGTAAACAGTTCTGTTAAGAATGTAGAATATAAGGATGGAATTTACAAGATAAAATATGATGAAAACATCATTCGTGCAAAAAATGTTGTTTTAGCAACAGAAATTACTATTTCAAAAAATTTTGCTGGTATAAAGAAAGTAAATAAGCCTGTGAGTACCAACATGCTGCATATTAAAGGTATTGCTACAACCAAATTTTCAGGTAAAATTTATCATCTTTTTACCCCACCAAGTAATGTGCAAGCAATAGCTGATTTAAAAGATGGTACATATCTTCTTTATTATCGTAATAAGCGTCCCAATCTTAATGATTATTTTAAAGATCCAGAAATAATAGCACATCATTACTGGAGTCCAGCAGGTACCATTAACGGTCATAATCTTATTGAAAGTAACAGAGGCAAAAACCTGTATTTAATTGGTGATTACAATGTTGCAGGTTTAGAAGATTCATTTATAACAGGCGTTTATGCTGCGAACCAAATCATTATTAATAAATAACATCTTAAAAAGCAATATGACTCTATACTATTATGAGTCTTTGTTAAATATTTCTCTTAAAGGAATATAGAAAATAAAAAGTGCAATAAGCCTTGCTAAAATTAAAAAAGGAAAAAAAATTTATTGATTTTTTATTAGTTGATATTTTGCGTAATTGATTATTTTTTTAATAATAAATTTGTAAATATGAATAAAAATAGAAATTCATTCCACCATGTGTCTTTTGGAAAATCAAGGCCTAATTCTTTATTTTTGTAATTCTTTAAGCAATTGTATGATGATCTATGAGCTTGGAAAAATATCGATAGTCCATGTGTTTCAGTCATATCATCTCCATGTACCTCGGTTATGATTGCATCATCAAAAGCATTTAAAGCTGCTTGTTTTCTGGACGAATCAGGAAGGTTTTCTAGAAAATCTCTTAGATCATATACTTCAAAGACCTCAGCCCATGATTGCCAGTCAGACAAAAGAAATGTGTTGTCAAATGCCTCTTTTATTTGGGAGTATGAGCGTATCCAGTGGGTAACAAAATATTTGGCTAGATCATTTACTGCATTTGCCAATGGTTCTATCTTATTTGTTCGTATCGCACTCATTGTAAGTTTGTTCGCAGGCGGATTATGGTGCTCTTGAAAATAATTTACAATCTCTATTGCAATTTCCTCTGAGGATAAATCTGGAAAGTCAGTAAGAAGCTGGTTTGCATCACCACAAATGCCGTTCCACGCTGATATATGGGCCAGATCTTCACTACCAATATAGACATCAACAAGGTCCCTTAGTTCGTAAACAGATTCAAGTGAACTCATAAGACATGCGAGAAAAATGACAATGTCAACACCACCTGATTCTGAAAGTGCTTGTTGGATTTCATCCATTGACATCGCAATTTCATTACTTGTGTCATCCATACAGGCACCTTTCCAAGCACCCCCATGATCAACAACCCACAACAAATAGCGATCTGCAGGGTAGTTATCTTTTCCATAATTAATAAAATCTCTCAGGGTTTGATAATCTGCCATGTTTACTTCACCTAACTCCTCAAGCAATACTTTATCGTGATTTTCATCAATGAAATAATAAAATGCAGGTCCGTCAAGCTTGTCCTGAATTACAACTACATTGAGATTTTCATTTGATGAAATCTCGTCAATAAAAATAGATTCTAATAAATCACCGCCATTTTCATAGTCATTATCAATATAAAATAGTGTTGTCCATGAGTTGTATGCGGGTCTATTAATACTTATTTTATTATTTTCAATATTTGTTGCCTGAGCATTTGCAATAATAAAGATTAGAAGGATAAATATCATAAAACTAACCTTTAAAACTCTTTTTTGGGGATTTTTCATTTTGTTTCACCTCTTCTCCTAATTTTATAAAACTTAAAAATGATTTAAAAAAATATTCAGTATTTAATTGAACAATATAATAATTGAATTACAAAAATATGATTATTTGTACAAATATAACATAAAAAAACAAATAATATATTATTTAATAGTTTTTAATATTTAAAAAATTCAAAAATTAATGATAAGGAGTTGAATATGAACAATATAAAAAAAGAAGCTGTTATCATAAATTAACTAAAACTAAATTTTTAGAAAGTAATAAAATAATAAATGTTGGTTGATGTCTTATGAAAAGTATTTTTCCAAAACCGATACTTGATCTTCCTCAGGCTGATGTTAATTTAGATGGAGCAAAACTATATTTGGTTAATGGTGAAAACGAGCAGGTTGCTTTTATGGAGTTTGAAAAGGATGTTGAAATACCTGAGCATTCTCATGAAAGCCAATGGGAGATTGTACTTGAAGGAAAGGTTGACTATTTTGAAAATGGACTTAAACATACTTACAAAAAAGGTGACAGGTTTTTTGTTCCTAAGGGGAAAAAACATTCTGCAAAAGTATATGCTGGTTATACAAGTGTTACATTTTTTAATCAAAAAAACAGGTACAGGAAGAAGAAATAGCAATTGTTTATTTTTTCATCTTGTAATAACATTCTTTACATATAGGACCATAAATTTTATGGTTTTTTAGTTCTGATTCTGAAAATAATTTCCTGCAGTAACGACATCTTCTTTTTTCTTTCATAATAAGACTTTTAAATAATAATATACTAATTAATAAAAAATATGTTTTTTACACTTTAATTAATTAATAAAAAGAAAAAAGGAAGTTTTTGACTGATAGTATTTATTGTTTAAAATTGATTAAACACTAGTTTAAGTATCATGTATATGTGTGGGTGGCTTTCCAGGAATTTATAAAATGGGCTAAAGCTTGACCTTGGTCTTGGTATAGATAATGACTTTATTCCTGAAGGCCCTATTGCACCATTTACATCTTTTGCCTTTGCAGTAATTGCATAGTTTCCATTAACAGTCCAGGTGTGACTTGCTTTTACCACTGCTCCAGATGAATAAGGACCGGATATTGTTTCATCTCCGCTTCCATCTCCCCAGTTTATTATGTACTCTGCAATATTGTCACCATCAGGATCAATTGATTTGAAACTAAATTCAATTGGAGTGTTTGCTTTTCCTTCTTTCGGACCATTTATTGTTGGTTTGCCTGGTGGATTGTTTTGTGTTCCAGGGGTTGCAGCTATGCATTCGTCAGAGTAGTAAGCCATAAATGGATTTCCAGAGGGTGGGTCTGAATATGATTGATGAGGGGTGTTTCCAAAAACTGCCAAAATCACCTGTATATTATCTTGTTTTATACCTGGGAATCCTTCTGATGCTCCATCCCATGTCACAGAGTCTGAAAGTGTGTCTCCTGCTGGTATGCTGATTGCTTTGTTAACAGCAAAGTCCAATAATGCATGATAATAAGGATTTCCGCTGTAATCAATATATAAGGTTGATTCAAGTTCAATAACATAAATTCTAATACGACCTGGGTAACTATTTGCCTCATTGTTTTCTACATTATAGGTGATTTGTATTTTTGCGCTTCCAAGCCAAGAAACTTGTAAACTTGCTACAAGATCAGGAACAACTCGTGCTCCTGATAAACCAAGATAGCTGTAAAATGTTCCAGTATTGGTACCAGGATAAACATATTGTCCACCATCCCAGTAAGATGTTGGAACCCATCTAGGGTTGAATTCACTAAATCTTGCATTTGCTGCTGAGTTTTTATTATAAACCATCTCAGTGTATTCAAAATCATAGTTTCCACTTTCATAAATAGTATGCCAGGCAGCATTAGATGCAGGACATGCTGGACACGTAGTTGCAGTTCCTACTTCTACTAAAACAGTATGAGTATAATCTCTTGGTAATAAGTTAACAGGTGGTTCTTGATAAACAGTTATTTCAGAAACAGGTTTTAAGTTATTACTTTGTACTGCACCAACTCCTAGCTCGCTTAGGACAAAAATTCCTATTATTAATGCAATTAAAAATTTCTTCATTTTTGTTTTGCCTCCATGAAATATTAAATTACTTAACTATTGTTAATTTATTAATTTTACTATTCAATTAAAATTCTATAAAAAATAATGTAAAAAATGATTTTAATAGTTCACATTCCCAGAAGTTGCTTTATTATTAGAAAAGCGTTTGGAAAATGCACAAATAGTCGAAATACAGGAGTATTTTGTATAAATTTACTTCTCGGTAATGTAACTTTTAGACTTGACCAATTGCTTTCAGCTTGACCATCTGATGCTTTTGCCTTAATAGTATATGTTCCTTTTTTAAGCCAAATATGTGATGCTGTTGCACATATGCCTGATGCAAACGGACCAATATATTCATCACCAGTACCATCACCCCAATTAATGGATATTGTTATATTATCACCATCTGGATCTGTTGAACAAAATCCATAGGTTATTTGGGTTCTAACCTTTCCACTAACAGGACCTTCTATATCAGGTGTACTTGGTGGTTGATTTGCAGCTGCTATAATTGCTAAAATTGGCAACGTCAGGAGTATACAAAAAATCATAGTTGTTATTTTCATATTTTTCATTTTTCGTCTCCACCTATACATTCATATTAACACTTGTTAATTAATAAATATTGCGTCAGTGGTTTTTATAAAAAAATTTCCCTTTGATTCTTTTATGGTTTACTTTTCTTTTTCCATAAAAGGATTGTTATCACAATTGCACACAGGACAAAAATCATTTCAAATCCAGGTGCTCCACTTTCTCCACCTATAGTAACAGTTATTGTTTTAGTGCTTATTGCACTTGCATTGTCAATTACTTTTAATGTAACTGGATAGCTGCCTTCTTTTGACCAAGAATTTATTGCTGTTAAAGTGGTGTGATTTTCATCGTAAATACCATCATTATTCCAATCCCACTCATATGATGTGATAGAACCATCTGAGTCGTAACTCCATGAAGCATCAAATATAATTTCTTGATTTTGGATAGGATTTGATGGTTTCCAGGTGAAATCTGCAATAGGTAGTTTGTTTAAGTCAACCATAATTCTGATTAGCATTGTCCCCATAATCAATCCATTCCAAACGCTTCCTGGTGGTGGGAAATCTGAATCATTATATGCATGACCTCTTATTTCATTAGGAACACCTTCAATCCAATTGGATTTAACTTTGGTTGGTACATCAACTCCTACAAATTCTATATAGGTCAGCACGGGACATGAAAAAAACACTCTTTCACCTATGATTGCCACGCTACTTCCAATAGTTACATTAGTTAAGGAATAGCAATAGTAAAACGCATTGTCTCCAATAGTGGTTACTTTATTAGGTATAATTATAGAGGATAACGCTGAACAGTAGGCAAATGCACTATCACCAATGGCTGTAACCCTTTTTCCAATGGTTACATTGGTTAAAGAAGAGCAATAAGCAAATGTTGTGTAACCAATGGAAGTAACACTATCTCCAATGTTTACATTGGTTAAGGAAGAACAATAAGAAAACGCATCGTAACCGATTGTAGTGACACTGTCAGGAATATCTATGGAGTCAAGTGCTGAGCAATAGGCAAATGCACTGTTGCCGATTGAAGTGACTTTGTTTCCAAAAGTTACAGAAGTCAGGGAAGTGCATGAGTAAAATGCTTGTTCCCCAATTGTGGTTACATTATTTCCAATGTCTACAGAAGTTAGTGATGAACAGTAATAAAAAGCATTGTTTCCAATTGAGGTTACGTTGTCTGGTATGTTCACAGAGGTTAAGGAAGTGCAGGAGTAAAAGGCTTGGTAACCAATAGTGGTGATACTATCTGGTATGATAGCAGAAGTAATACCGGTAGAGTAATAGAATGCTTTGTAACCGATTGCCACAGTTTTATAACCAGCTAATGTGGAAGGGATTATTATTGCCCCTCCAGCACCAGTATAATCTGTGATGGTAGCCTTTCCATTTGTAACAGAATATATATAGTCGCCTTCCTGATCTGCGGATACATTACCTAAATTAACAACAAAGCAAGCTCCTATTAAAATCATACAAATAAACAATTCTAATATCCTATTTTTCATGATTTTCTTGCTCTCCTCAACCTAATATCAAATTCATTGCAATCCTGTAGAATAATTTAAATGTATTGATTAAAAAATGATTCTTAGTTTTTTAAAAAAAATTAGATAAATGAAGTTTCTTTTGGATACCTATCCAATCTATATTTGCAATATCTTATCTTATTTAAAGATATAATAATTTGATTAAAATCATAAATTATAATATTAAGATTTATTATACAGAATTGGAGATGTTGTTGTGGCTAAAGAAAAATTAGAGCATGGACTATTAAAAGCTGGTTTTTCAGGAGTTGTAGCACTTGGATGGCTTATTTTTATTATCCTTTTTTTAGCTTTTTATTCCGAAGGATTTAAAACAAATGAAAAATTTGCATTAATTCTATTGTCTATTTTAATTTTAGTGGTTTTACTTGGTGGGGCTTGGGTATATTGGTCTTTTCAAATGATGTCAAAAAAGGATTGGGAAATATTCAAAATCAAGGGATTCAGATGGAGAATAATCGGTTCGATTGCTTATGGATTTGTACTATTGATACTTTTGATTTTTGGTTTTTGGTATTTATGGACAGATTTTGGTTTTTGGCAGTATATTGCAATACTTTTAGTTGTTTTTTTAGTAAGCGTTGGATTACTGGGTGCTATATGGGCTTCATGGGGTTCTAAATATAAAAATGAAATGGAAAAATATGGAGAAGAATTTGGTAAAAAGTTCGAAAAAGGTTTCAAAGAAAATTTCGAAAAGAAAGAGGAAAATAAATAAATACTAAAAATTAATAAAATACTAATTTAGTTTCATTTTATCTATTGATATTTGTAGTTTAAAATCCGCTTTATCTTGTAAAAAAATAAAAAATTGGAAAAAGACTTGTCTTTAGTTAACTATAAAACATGTAGAATTATATTTTTCTAGGGTTAATGATCTTTAATCAACAAACAACAATTGATTATAATAAGTAAAAGTCGTGATTTAAGTGGAAGAAATAGATCAGATTAAAAAAGACGTTAGATGCCCAAACTGCATGAAGATTGTTTCGGTTACAGGCAATGCTGGTGATATTTTAAAAATAACTTGTCCTGCATGTGGTTTTTTAGGTAAGGTTACTTTTAGGAAAACTGAATATATAATCGAAGCTGAAAATGTTCATAAAATATACTCAACCGGTAAGATTAAGGTTCATGCATTACGAGGTGTGAATTTGAGGATTAAAAGAGGAGAGATGGTTACTTTAATGGGTGTTTCTGGTTGTGGTAAAACAACACTGCTTAATTGTTTATCAGGTCTTGATGAAGTAACCAGTGGTGTTGTAAAAATCGAGGGTAAAGAACTTAATAAAATGTCAGATGAACAAAAAACAGAGTATCGTGCCACAAGAATGGGGTTTATTTTTCAGTTTTACAACTTACTACCTGTTTTGTCTGCGGTCGAAAACGTTGAACTTCCAATACTTATTTCCAGAGAAAAACCAAAGATTGCTCGTGAGCGAGCTCTTGCTTCTTTAGAGAATGTAGGACTTAAAGGCTGGGAATATCATAAACCTGCAGAACTGTCTGGAGGCCAGCGTCAAAGGGTTACCATTGCCAGGTCTTTGGTTTGCAATCCGCTTATTGTTTTTGGTGATGAGTTAACCGGAGATCTGGATAGGGAGACTGCTGATGAGATTATGGATTTAATGAGCAGGTTGAACAAGCAGCAGAGTCTTACCATTGTTATAGTTACTCATGACTCGAAAATTGCTGAAAGAACAAACCGTGTGCTTGTAATGGGGGATGGTGTAATACTAAAGGAGTATACGCCTTCTCATTGGTGAAGAAAAATGATCGAACTTGTTTTTATTGGGTTGTTCATCATAGTAATCGGCATTATCAGTTTTTTGATGTATAAAGATAAAATAATTTTTAAGATGGGTGCTAGAAATATTTTAAAAAGAAAAGGTTACGCTGCTATTATTATCCTGGGTTTAATGGTTGGCACAGGCGTTATTTCTTCATCCTTAGTAATCGGAGATACAATGGGAAATATGATAGAGTCCCAGATTTTAAAATCTTATTACACAACTGATGAGATAATACAAGGACTGAAACCTTCAGGGGATGCTGATTATTTCAATGAATCAATATTTAATGATTTAAACAAGGATATTGATAAAAAATACATTGATGGTTTAACACCACAAATTACTGATCGGGTTGCTGTTTTAGATTTAGCAACAAACCTTTCTGAGCCCAGTGTATCTTTTATTGGTATTGATTTTAATCATAGTAAAAATTTTGGCTCATTTATAAATCAAAATGGAGAGGATGTGAGTTTCTTAGAATCTAATCAGATAATGATTTCTGAAAGCCTTGCTTCAGATTTAGATGCAAAAGTTGGTAATAAAGTAACAATTTTTTCTAAAACAATGAAAACCTTTACAATTTCTCATATACTAAAGGAGGAAGAAAGAGCAGGTGCGGGTAATAGTATATATGTTTCACTTGCCGTTGCCCAGGAAGTTCTTAAAAAAAATGGGATGATTAACCAGATTCTTATTTCAAATAAGGGTGATGTGTATAAGGGGATGGATTATACTGATGAGGTTAAGGCTGCATTTGGAGAAGTTGGAATTTCCAATGATTTAGAGTTTAAAATTACGCAGACAAAAAAAGAGGTTTTAGAAAATGGTAAAGAAAATATGCAGCAGTTATCAAACCTATTTATTGTTTTTGGGACCTTTTCAATTATAGCTGGGGTTATTCTTATAATTAATATTTTTGTGATGCTTGCTGAAGAGCGTAAATCTGAAATGGGGATGGCCCGAGCAGTTGGTATGCAAAGAAAACACTTAAAAAGAATGTATCTAGGAGAAGGTACGATTTACGCATTGATTGCTTCTTTTGTTGGAGTTTTTTTTGGAATAGTAATTGGTTTTGGAATCATTTTTTTGCTTGAAGAAATTTTAAAATCTTTTGGTGCGATTAATATTCTTAAATATTTTACATTTACTTTAAACAGTGTGATTATTGGTTTTGTCTCAGGTTTTTTAATCACCATTTTTACAATATATTTTACATCTTCTAGAATTTCAAAACTTAACATAGTACGAGCGATTCGAAACATTCCCGAACCAACTATTGCTAGAAGTGATAAAAAAGTCTTTAGAACAGGGCTCATTATTTTTTTATTTGGAGTGCTTCTTTTATTTTTAGGTGTTGGTAATGAACAAATTGCCCCTTTTTTTTCTGGTATATCTTTGATGATTTTTGGAGCAGGTCTTATATTACGAAGATGGGTTGGAGATAAGATTGCTCTTAATTTTGTAGGGCTTGTGCTTTTTATTTTATGGGTGCTTCCCTCTGATTATTTCCCTGAATATTCAGGTGGAATTGAAATGTTTATCATCTCAGGTATTTTCCTTGTTTTTGCTTCTTTGCTGCTTGTGATGGTTAACTCAAATATAATTATTAAAGGTCTTACCTTTTTAATCGGGCGAGGAAAATCTAGAGCAGCTGTTATTAAAACAGCTGTTTCTTATGCACTTAAATCAAAATTTAGAACTGGTATGACCATTGCAATTTTTGCTCTTGTGATTTTTACTATTACCACAATGTCCATGATTATTGGTATGATGGGGACCAATATCGAAAAACAGGTGCAGGAAGCATCCGGCGGATACGAGGTTTTTGCTTTTTGTAATCCAAATGCACCTATTGAAAATTTAGGGTCAGAACTCAAAGATAAACAACTTCTGAATAAAATAGAAAAATATACAAGTTTAACTTCAGGTGAGGTTAATATTTCTGCAACAGTGGATCCACCTGAACAGTTATATTATACAATGCTAGGGGTGGATGAGCGTTTTATTGAAGAAAACGAGTTTTATTTTTCGAATTTTTCAAGTGAATATGCAAGTGAAAGGGAAGTATGGTTAGCAATTAGAAACGATGAATCCCTTGTTATTGTTGATGGAACATTTGGTCCACAAAATGCTATAGTAACCACAGGTCCTCCATCTCAGTCTAGTTTATCTTTAAACATTGGAGATGTGATAAAAATCAAAGACAAGAATGACGAGCTTATTGAAAAGAAAATAATTGGTATTCTTGATACAACAATTATCACAGGTATTTATAGTTATAATGTATATGTTGAGCAAGAGTTTGGAATTAATACTTCATCTGTTTTTCTTTTCAGCGTAAAGTCAGGAGAAAACGTTGATGATATTGCTAAACAAATAGAAAGTGCTTTTTTAATTAATGGTATGCAGACAATTGTTGTTAAAACCGTTGTTTTGAGTATAATTTCCACATTGAATCAGTTTTTTTATTTATTTGATGCCTTCATGGCCTTAGGTCTAATAATTGGTATTGCAGGTCTGGGTATTATAACAATTAGATCGGTTCATGAGCGTAGACAAGAAATTGGTATGATGCGTGCAATTGGTTTTAAGAAGAAAATGGTGCTTTCTTCTTTTGTAATAGAAACCTCGACCATTGCTATAATTGGTATTTTGGTTGGAACAATTCTAGGAATTTTCACTGGTTATATTATTTGGAGGGATAGTTTTAGTGAACTAGGTTTTGACTTTATGGTAAACTGGCAGCCGATTATTATAATTGGTTTTATAGCATTTGTCTTTACTCTTATTTGTATTTTCCCTGCATCTAGAAAAGCATCCAGAATTCCTCCGGCAGAAGCACTAAGATATGAGTAATTATAGAAATAAATTAAAAAAAATAGTAATATGAATTTTATTTGAAAAGAAAAATACTGCAACAATTTGAATTTTTAATAATTTTTTATATACATTTGTTTCATATATTTTTATAAATAAAATTTAAATAAGGGTAATATATTTAATTTAATGAAAAATTGTTTTAAGGGAGGTATGTTTAAATGGAAACAGCATTATTTAGAAAGGTTTTGGTATGTGTAATACTACTTTTGCTAGTTGGTATCACCACTGTATCTGCTACACAAAGCCAATCATTAAAAAACCCTATGAACCTTAAAAAAGAAAATTCTTATAAAACATCAAACAACCCTGGTAATATACTTTATGTAGGAGGATCAGGACCAGATAACTACACTACTATACAAGAGGCAATTGACATCGCACTAGATGGAGATACAATTTTTGTATATGATGATTTAGCACCATACAATGAAAATATACAAATTAGTAATTCCATAGATTTAATAGGAGAAAATAAAGATACTACTATCATAGACGGAAATAACTTAAGTGCAGTAGTAACACTTTCAGGAGAATGTGACATACAACAATTTACAATAACTAATGGAACAGAAGGGTTTAAGATTGACTATAAATCTTCTAACAGCACAATTCATGATAACATTATCAGTAACAACTACAACTGGGGCATAACTATATATGGATCATTAACCCAAACAACCAGCGGTATTGTAATTAGAAAAAACACCTTTAAAGATAATGGCGGTGGCCCGAAAAATGTAACAAATGGAGGTATTTTCTTATCTCTTTGTTCTGGTGTAAAAATTACAAAAAACAATTTCATGAATAACAATTGGAACGCATTTTTCTTTAAATCATTATTCAACATATGGTTATTTAATTACTGGGATAGACCTAGAATATTTCCATATCTTATACTAGGTCTGCAAACAATAATACCACCAATTTTCTGGTTAAACTTTGATTTAAGACCAAGCTTAGCACCAAACTAAAAATAAAAAAAATAAGTTAATCCAAAAACTTTTAGCTTAAAATATAAAAGTCTTAATTCAGTTGAGTTTAATTTTTCTTCCTAAATTAAAGTATTTTTTTATTATTTATAGATATTGTCATGATGATCATAGTCTTCTAAAATCACTGTTTTTGTTTTTTCGTCTATTGAAAATGTTAATACAAAATGTCTATCAATATGAACCCTTTTCCAATCATTTAAAGGTTATCGCAAATTCTTAAAACTATGCGGATCTTTAGCAATTTCTTCTACTTTTTTAAAGATAATTTCTAATTGTTTAGGATTTTTCTTTGACAACGTATGAAATATTTTTATCTAGGTGCGACCTGGAGAAAATTTCATACATTTTATTTTATTCCATATCTTTTCTTAAAATCATTTTTACTACCGATTTTCACAGGTTTTTCTTTCATAATTTTTTTTGCTTTTTCTATATATTCTGGTTTTAGTTCTGGTTCAAGAATTTCTTGTTCATATTGTTGTGCCATAATGTCGATTGCTTGACTCTTGTCTTTAAGACCATATTTTGCTTTAAGAATATTTAAAATTCTGTTTGTATTTTCTTTGATATTAATAATAGCTTGAACCATTAATATCACCTTAATATGGTATTAATACTAGATTAATATAAATAATTTGTTGTTATAAGAAATAAAATCATCGTGTTTTAACTAAGGAAGAAAATATTTTTTATAATTTTTGGATTTAATATTTATCATGATTTTCCCCTTCTTTGTTAATCATTATTTTTACTTGATTCTCAAGATAATTAATAATAAAAATATATTGTGATAATTTATATTAAAAAGTTTTAGATTTGTATTGATTTGAGACATAATGTTTTAGTATGATGTTTTGATTGTATTCTATAGTTTATAATTTTCATCCTTTTCTTTCCTCTGAATATAATACCAAAAAAATTACGAATTAACGTGCAAAGCTAATTTCCTATACCATAAGTATTATACTTCCTTACTTTTTATAGAATCTATGATAAAATCCTTGATAAAAGGTATTATTGTTCTACCAGTTACTGCTGGGTTATTTATTCCAATGCTTCTTTTATATGTGAATTCTGTTTTTGTCGGTGAAAAGATATCTATATCTTTTAATGTTTTTGTACTGAGTATATCATTTTGTTTTTTCTTTATTGGTTTCTATCTAGGGAGTGCGACAACTTATCTTTTTTTAAGGTTGGAAAGGGAACGTTCGCTTCGTGGGATCCTCCAAAAAAATTTGTGGTAGAAGGACTGTATCGATATGTAAGAAACCCTATGATTTTGGCATGTATTGTATTTTACTGGGAGAAGCTGTGTTATTTTTGTCGCTTTCTTTATTTTTCTGGGTAGTTATTTTTTTTATTGCAAATGCAGTGCATATTCCTTTAGTAGAAGAAAAAGCCTTGTTGAGACGATTTGGAAATAACTATACCGTGTATATGAAAAATGTTCGACGGTGGATTCCACGGTTGACTCCTTGGAAAAAGAAATAGCATTTTGTAGAATAATTGGTAAAAGAGTATTTTCATTACTGTTTTTGTATTTATTTTTTCTTTTAATTATTATTATTTTTATTTGTGGTAAAATTTATAAGAAGAATTCCCATATAAATATGGGGGATAGTTACAGGAGTTGAAAAAGAATATGAAAAATAAAAAAATTGTAATTATAGCAATTGTTATGATTTTATTTGTAATTCTTTTAACAGGATGTGTTCAAAAATCTACATATATGATTCCAATGAGGGATGGTATTAAACTTGCAACAGATGTTTATCTGCCAAGTAAAAATCCTAATCCTCATGGAGCAATACTTATGAGAACTCCTTATAATAAAAATACCGGTTTTGTTCTTGGGATTCCATGGGCTCAAAAAGGTTGGCCCACAATAATTCAAGATATGAGGGGAAGGTTTGCCTCAGAAGGTGAGGATGTTGTATTTCAAAATAGCCATACAGATGGACCTGATACTCTTGCTTGGATAGCTGATCAACCATGGTCAAATGGTAAAGTTGCTACTTGGGGACCTTCGGCTGCTGGAATAACTCAATACTACATGGCAGGGGCAAATCCACCTGAGCTTGCATGTCAATTCATTCAGGTTGCTACTCCTAATCTTTATAAACATGGAATTTATCAAGGTGGACAATTTAGATACCAGTTAGTATACAAATGGTTAGAAAAACAGGGCAGCCTCTATATTCTTCCAGAATTATATGCAAATGAGAATTATTCACTTGAAGTTTGGACAAATGTATCACTTGAAGACAACTGGCAGGATATTAATGTCCCTGCAGTTCATATGGGTGGATGGTATGATTGCTTCTGTCAGGGGATAATTGATGGATTTATGGGTTATCAATATCAAGGTGGACCAGGTGCTGCTGGGAATTCAAAGCTTATAATGGGTCCATGGACACATGGTGGAGCTGGTACACAAAAACAAGGGGAACTTACTTATCCTGCAAATAGTGTGAATAATTTTTCCGATGCTTTATTTTGGGATATGGTAGATGAGTTTACTATGAATCAACCAGGAAATTATGATGATTGGCCTTCTGTTTACTATTATGTCATGGGTGATGTTGATGATACAAACGCACCTGGTAACATCTGGCGAGCTGCAGATTCTTGGCCTCCGGTTCATACTGATACAAGCTGGTATATTCATGAAAATGGTGTACTATCAACAACTTTTCCATCAAATTATGAATCATTGACTTATACTTATGATCCCTCTAGTCCTGTTCCTACTCATGGTGGACAAAATCTTAACCAACCAGCTGGACCATTTGATCAAAGCTCCATTGAAAATCTTAGTGATGTACTTGTTTTTACAAGTGATGTGTTGACTGAATCTTATGAGGCAACCGGGCAAATAAAAGCAAGACTTTTTGTTTCTTCAAATTGCTCTGATACTGATTTTACAGTTAAACTTACAGATGTTTATCCTGATGGTAGATCAATGCTTATCACAGACGGAATACTTCGTATGAGAAACAGAAATGGAGCAGATCATTGGGAGTTTATGGAATCTGGTGAAATCTATGAAGTTGAGGTTGATTTATGGAGCACATCATATATTTGGAACACAGGTCATAAAATAAGAATTGCAATATCTTCTTCTAATTACCCAAGGTTTTTGAATAATCCAAACACTGATGAACCAATGGCACAAAATTCAACATATAATTTGGCTCAAAATACAATTTATTTAGACAGCGCGCATCCCTCTTGTGTCATACTTCCAGAAATTGCTCAGCAGGCATTAAACATCCAGACAAATAACATTCAATATGAAGAAAATTCTGGTTTTCTTAGAAATATTTTTAAAGGTAATTTAGGTCGATTACTTGAGAACCGTTTCAATTTCTTTTTCAATAAGGTATTGGACCCATTTTTATTAGGCTAAGCCGTTTAATAATCCCATTACTGTACATATTTTATTCTTTATTTTATGTATTCTACACTATAACCTTTTGCTTCTATTTTTTTCATTTTATTGTTATAATCATTAATCAAATCTTTGAATCGCTTTGATTGATTTTTTATTTCATCATGAATAACTTTAAAATCAATTTCAGATTTTGTTAATAAAAGAATAAGGTCATCCTCATCTCGATCTCTAGGAGTAACACTTTTGAATAAAAAGATATCATGTTTGTCCAAACAATTAACTTTTAATTTTTTTGTTGATAGATTAGTTTTAACAGATCGTTTTTTAATTGAATCTGTTAGTGCAAATTTACCCATTACATTTTCAACGAATAGATCTATCCAAATCTCATCATCCTTGTAAATGAAAAATGTTGCTTCCATCATGATAACTGGTGGGAAGTATTGCTCTGAGGTTTCATAGCCAAGTTCAGTTACTGCATTAAAAAATTCTCCGCAATCATATTTGTTTTTAAATAATACATCAACATCTTTAGTGGCATCTTTAATTCCATAATAGCTCATTGCTGAACCACCAATAAGAAATAATTCGATTTCCTTTTTTAACAACTTATCAATCTGTAAGAGCTCATTTTTAATATAATTCCAGTTTTGTTTGTTATAATTATTCATTATTATCTTCCATAAAGATGTTCTAATTCTCTAATATATTTCATTTTAAGATCTGATGATTCTTGTCCATGTTCAAAGAGATCTATTACTTTCTGCATGACTTCTTTATCGTAATATTCACCTTTTGCTTTGAATTCATCTGTATCTGGATGTTTTATGTGATATAAAAATGCTAAGTAACGTAATTGTGTTGGATCATTTCTTCTAGATAGCACCGTTAAGAACGCATGATCCCAAATGTTCAATTTTCTATTTGAATAAAAATAGAAATTATCTCCGGGTAATAATTTTAATCCATAATCTTCAAGTACTTCTGCACCGGTTTTTTTGAATTTTGCCTTTTTTATATTTTTTTGAGTTTTTATTAAAAATTCAATACCATTTTGCCATATTAATGAAGATTTATTGTCAATTCTTTGAATAATTCTTAGAGCGTTAAACTCTTCATATGCTTCAAGGAATTTAATTAGCACATTGTTTCTTTTATTTATTTCCCAATTAAATTCATTTGAAGATTTTCCCTCCTTATATCTTCTTATAATTGCTAATTTATATAATTTCGATAAATATCTTTTAGTATTTCTAAGACTTAGACCAACAATCTCAGTAATAACTTTTGCAGAACAATTATTGTGCAATAAACTAAGTTGAATTTTTAATGAAGTATCTTTAAAGATACCTTTATTGATATAATGAGGATATTCATCAATTAAATTATTTAAATATAAAGCGACAGGTATATTTGTTTGATGAATTTGAATATTCTTTCCTAATTCTTTTTTTTCTATAAATCCTAATTTCTGAAGTCTGTACACGCTTGTATATATTGTTTTATATTCTAAAATTGAGCCATATCTATCTTTTATTTTATAATATATTTCGGAAGGTGTTGCTTTTTCATGTGAGCTTTTGAAAACTAATAAATCAATTTCATTCATATGTATGACAAAATTAGAGAATCATATTTAAATATTTCTTTATTTTTGTCATAGAAAGGTCGCTATTTTAATGGTATAGAATATTACATTAAAACAAAATAATAATTTCAGTAACCACTACTTATATCTTATAAATGAGAAAAAAATGGCAAATCTATCCAAAAAAAACCGAACTTTGGAAAGCTTTACCAAAAAAGGTAATGTATCAAACATTCTGTATGATAATCGATTATATAGAAGAATCAGGAAAAATCATTTGGATCTGGAATCCTAAAATGATTAAAAAAATCAGATCTTCTGGTGTGAAATTAAGATGAACAATAAACCAATTTATGTTACTTTTGCAAGCCTTAAATTAGAAAAGGATTTTGATTAATATCTTATATTCTTCTTTTATACACTTTTCTTTTTACACTTTTTTCAATTTTTTTTATATTATGATTTGGAATAAACCCGCATTCAATAAACTCTTCGAAAAAACTATAATATGATTTTTTTCTAAGATGACTCATCAAACCTTTATTATTAAATGAATTAGTTTTTCCTTTTTTTAAAATGAAACCTGTAAAAATTCCTTCTTTATTAATATGAATTGCATCAAATACTTCTTTTTTCTCTCTTCCCTTTTTATAAATTACAGCTACATTTTCTAAAACTTCTATAACTTCAAATTCGTAATCATTTTTAACATTATTCATATTACTTGTACACCACCAATAAGAAAAAAAAGAGGAAGAGTGACTTTTTTTGATAGCCTAAAATGCTGTTTTTAATCCAACTTAATTAAGATTATATCACATTCTCCATATGGCTTGGTGCCTCCGGTTATAATCTGTCCTCCATCACTTGTGCGATCAATATACCAACATAAACCACGTGAATATTCTTTTTCATCTATCTTTGTACCGTTGGCATCTGTCTCAACTACATATATTTTGCTAAAAATTGGTAATCCCATTTTTTGTTTAATAGAGCTACCAAATCCTTTTGTAAATCCAGCAAGAATATAACCGCCTTCATCGGTTAGTTCGACACACCTTGCGGAATCTTCAAGTAGTTTTCCACCATAGGATTTTTCCCATGTCGTGTTGCCGTCAGCATCTATTTTTACAAGCCACATATCCCCTCCAAAATAAAAGAAAATCGGGCCTAATACAAAACTTAACGCTACTTTTTCTCCCGATACAATGTATCCACCATCGCTTGTTTGTTGAATACAAGTACCTCCACTACTTTCAGTTGTTTCAATTTTTTTATCCCATAATTTGTTACCATCAGCATCTGTCTTAACCAACCAACAATAAACTTTTTGAGATATTTTCGTAGAAGTTACAAATCCAACAAGAATATAGCCATCGTCATCCGTTTCTCTCATGCCCCTGAATAATTCACTATCACTTCCTCCAAAGGTTTTATTCCATATTTCGTTACCAGCAGCGTCTGTCTTAATCATCCAATAATCAAAATTTCCAGCACCATAAGTATTAGTTCCTCCTCCCATAATATATCCACCATCAGTTGTGTTGAAAACATTCCAACAAAAATCATAGCCTGTTCCGCCATAGGTTTTATTCCATTGCTCATTTCCGTTAATATCGGTTTTAATCAGCCATGCATCATAATCTCCTGCACCAAAAGACCTTGTTAATCCTGTTATTAAATAGCCATCATTCATTTCGCAAATAAAATTTGGAACATCACTATCACTTCAACCTAAGGTTTTATCCCATACTAAGTTACCATCAGAATCAGTTTTAATCAACCAAATATCAATGTCTCCTGCACTAGACATTGTCTCTCCACCTATAATATATCCACCGTCACTGGTCTGCATTACATAATCACCAAAATCAAAATCACTTATTCCAAAGGTTTTTTCCCATCCACCATTCAAGGTTTTATCCACAGGGTTTTTACCTTGGAATGAATTGTTTATATTCCCTACTGCTGGAACAACAGTTGCAATCAACAGCGTCACAACAAAGATGCCCAATACTTTCCTTTTCATCTTTTTTTCACCTAATTATTCGTAAAAGAAAATTTGCATATCAAATGTCCTATTAAAAATTTACTCAAAATATTAATATATTTATAATTCATTGTGATTTTGAGTAATGAGATGGTTAAAATAGATGTAAAGGACAGAAAGATTTTGTATCACCTTTATGATAATTCCAGACAATCATTAAACAATATTGGAAAAAAGGTCGGATTATCAAAAGAATTAGTAAGATACAGAATTAATAGACTTCAAAATGAAGGGATAATACAGCAATACACAACTAGAATTAATACTGCTGCTTTAGGATATGGTGCAATTCGATTTTATTATTCTTTACAATTTGCAACTCCAGAAATTAAAAAGGAAATTATTGATTTTTTCGTTCAGAGTAAACATACTGTAGGTATCTTTGAATTTGAAGGAAAATATGACCTTCAAGTAGGTATATTTTCGAAATTTCCTGATTTTTCAGAAAAAATATTTTCTTTTTATGATGAAATACAAAGAAAATATCGTGACTATCTAGATGAACAAATAGGTACAGCGCTAATATATATTGAAGTGTTTGATTGTAGTTTTTTATTGGAAGAAAAAGACAGGAAAACCAGATCGTTTATGGGTATTGCTAAACCATTAATAAAAGTGGATGATTTTGATATTAAAATATTACGCATACTTATTTCCGATAGTAGAGCATCCACTGTTGATATAGCAAAGAAGCTAAATTCAACAGTTACAACAATCAAAACAAGAATGGATAAATTGATAAAAGGCAATATTATCAGAAAATTTTCTATTATAATTGATTGGGAAAAGATTGGTTATAGATCATATATTGTTGAAATCAACCTTAAAGATTATGATAAAAAATATGAAATTATGAATTATGTCAGACAAAATCCAAATCTGTGGTTTATTATGGGGTCGATTGGTCATAATATAGATTTAGAATTTGAGTTTATCCTTGAAAGTGTCACTCGATTACATGAAATCATTAAAGATTTATCTACAAAGTTTCCTGAAAGTATTAAAAATTTTCAATATTTCACACTTAAAAAGATTCATAAATATGGTGCGATACCTGAGATTTGATTACGTTTATTATTTAATTTTGTTTAATGATTTGTTATTAAATTTGATAAAATATAATATTACAAGAGGAGGAATAATTGCTAGGGCAACAATTATGAATACGTTAATGTAACCTAGAATTGCTATCAAAACACCTGAAAACATCCCAGTTGCTACAACGCCAATTACAGTTAGACTGTTAAATAATGAATATTGAGTAGCACCTATTTTTGGATTTGTTATATCCATGTACATTGCACGAACCGCAGTTCCTCTACCTGTTTGAAGAAAAACATTGATGAAATATGGTATCAGAAGAATTAGTAAAACACGTGTAAACATAACTGATAGTATCATAATAATTGATGGAATTGCAAATATGTAGTATGTTTTTTTCCTATCCCATTTATCAGATAGTGCACCACCTAGCAATCCACCAGCAATTACAAAAGGTGGAGATGCAGCTGCAATTAATCCTATTTCAGATACACTTAGGTTTATCACATTTTTTCCAAACAGCGGAACTGCAAACATAAATAAACCCGTGCTAATAACCGTAATTGGTGCAAAAATGGCCATTAGGGCTGTTGTTCTGTTTTTGAATTCGTTAATTAGTAAAGGTGTTACCTTTTCTGGTTTTCTTTTTTTCTTTTTTTCTTTTGTAAATAAAGGAATAATAAGTATTATTAATATCATAAAACCAGCTACTATAAATATACTATTGAATCCATAAATATCTGCAATAAATGCAAGAGCTACCGCACTTGAACTTACACCGATAGTATGACCTGCTGCCATTGCACCGTTTATTTTTCCACGCTCATGTTTTTTACAAACATCTATTGCCCATACATCAGCAGCAGAATCATGAAATGATTGACCGATTTGACTTATGAAAAGAAATATTGTAAAGAGTATAATTGATGAAACAGGATTAATAAAAGCGAGAATAAAAAATGAAATAACAGCAATAATACTGCCGATAATTACGAATGTTTTTCGTCCATATTGAATATATTTATCAATTATTCCACTCCACATAAATTTAATAATCCAGGGAATCCATCCAATCCCAGCTACAAGAGTTGCAATTTCTACAGGAATTCCTTCTTCTACAAGAAATATTGGAATTAGTATTGGAACAATTGTGTCAATTATCCCTTCTGGAAAGTAAAGATCTGCAAATAGTATATATTTTCCAATCCCCCTTTTTTCGATATCAATTGTAATTCCTTTTCCCCCTAAAATCAATTAACAGATTAATAAAAAATTAATTTATATAATTTCCCAGCGGAATATTTTAAAGTCTAATCATAAAACTTAATGCCTACCTTAGTCTCTAATCATAAGGCTTTGATTAGAATCTCATTGTAATTTTTACAATAGTGGAAGCAAAGTCTAGTCAAGGTTATGATTAGAGTTTTGATATATATCGGCTTTTGTAATATTTAACCGATAACGATATATAATAGTTATGACATATCGGTATATTATGAAAAATCATGATACCGATATTAATATTGATGATTTATTGCTAAAAAGAGTAAAAGAAAAGAAAAAACAATTGGATAATCTTAGACCACTTACCAAAGATGCATTAAAGAAATTGCTTGAAGATATTAGACTTCGACATACATATCACTCGGATGCAATAGAAGGAAATACATTAACTTTACAAGAAACTAAACTTGTTTTAGAAGAGGGAGTTACAATTGGTGGTAAGTCGTTAAAAGATCATATTGAAGCAAAAAACGATGCTGAGGCTTTTGATTTAATGATTAAGTTGGTTCATGCAAAAAAACCGATATCACAAGATATTATTCAACAGATACATGAAATAGTAACAAAAGGAGTATCGGAAGAATCAGGTAAATATCGAACTGAAAATGTGAGAATTACAGGATCAAAAACAACTCCGCCAAGTTATTCAAAAATTATAAAGTTAATGGAAGGATTTATTTCCAATATCCGGAAATTAAAACTTCATCCAATAAAGAAGGCTGCTTTTATTCATCATGAACTTGTTCGTATTCATCCATTTCTTGATGGTAATGGTAGAGTATCGCGACTTATAACAAATTTATATCTTATGAAACAAGGATATCCACCTATTGTTTTGAAAAAAGAAGATCGGCATAAATATTATCAAGTTTTACAAAGGGCCGATGATGGTGATTTGTCACCACTTGCTAATTTTATTGCAAATGCTGTTCATGAAGCATTGATGTATTATCTGTCAAGTTTTGTGGATGATGAAAGACTTATATCTTTAAAGGAAATTGCTGAGTTTGCTCCTTATTCGCAGGAGTATCTTAGTCTTCGTGCTAGGCAAGGTAAATTAGATGCTGTTAAAATTGAAAATATGTGGTATTCATCAAAACGTGCTATCAAAGAGTATTTGAAAAGTTTGAAATAATCTAACTAAGGTTTTGATTATAGTTTCTTAGCTGATGGAATAATCGGTGAGCTATGAAGAAGTTTTTTCATCTACGATTGAAACAATATTTAACCAATCTTCATCTGTGAACCCCGGTATGCTTTGTTTTACCAAAGATAAATAGTTATCATGAACTTTCATTGCTATTAATTTTTTTAAAGGAAGATGCCAATAAATTGTGTGTAACAAAAGGTCTTGATTTAGATGAGGTGCAAACTGTTTAAATTCCTGCAAAGCCTTCTGCTTTGATGTTATGCTCATTGCAGCAATTTTTCCTGATATGAGAGCACCGTTGATACCAAAGCCAAAAAATGGATCCAAAAAACCTGCTACATCTCCAGCAAGCACATATGTTTTCCTAGCAAACTTAGTAAAGAGTCTTGCTTTTTTAGGAAAATATGAAACAATGGATGACCATCCATCCAGCTCAATACCCTCTGTTTCTTTTACCAGATCCGTAAATTTCTTTAAACTTTTTTTAGAAAGATTCAGTGAGCCTGAGAGTTGGGCTGATAGTAACTCGTTTTTAGTTGAGATATATCCATAATCAGATGTATAACCCCCAAAGTAAGCTATTGTTATGTTTTCAAGATTTGTCTTCATGTGTGTGTCGTATTGTTTGAAGGTAACATATGGTAGATGAAGGGCACTTACGATATGAGAGTATCCTGCAGTTGCAATAATTGAATTTTCAGGGACGGTCTTTAATTTCTCAGGGGTTAGTGGATGTGAAAATTCGAAGTTAACGCCTTCTTTTAAAGCTGTTTTGTAGAGGAGATAATCTAGGGATGATTTTCTTGGACCTCGTTCAACGACATAGAGATTTTTTGTAGAAAAAATTATTTTTTTAGGACCTATGTAGCCTCTGAACTCATCTAATTGTTTAAAACATGATTCTATTTCTATTCCTATGTAGCTTTGCATTTGTTGAATATGCATAGGTGTCATATTGGTTGATGGATGGCATTTTTGTGTCCCACCAATTTCTTTTTCTTTTTCGTATATTGTAACATTGTATTTTTCTCTAGCCAGATTTATAGCAGAAACTAGGCCTGATAAACCTGCACCAAAAATCAGGATATTTTTTGTTGTCATCTGTAAAAATGAGAGGATTTGGTGTTAATATATCTTGTTAAATCCAGCATCGGTCACTTTCAAGATAGTCACCTGTTCTCCAGAACGCTTGTGCCCTGCAGCCACCACAAAAATCTCTATATTTGCATTTTCCACAGTTTCCTTTTAATAATTTTCTGTCTCGTAGTTCCCTTAAAATAGGATTGTTTTTGTTTAACCATATGTCTTCGAAGGATTTTCTTTTTAGGTTCCCAAGTTTATGCGGTAAAAGGTGACACGGGTATAAATCTCCGTTACTTGAGATACAACATACCCACCGTGCTGATAAACAGCCTTTAAAAAACTCTGTTAGTCTCCCATATCTTTTATAAAAATATGTATCTTTTCCATATGCGGAGTTGATGGTTATTAGATATGGATACGGGTTTAGTTTTATTTTGCTTGAGACTGCGATGCCTTGCAGATATTCGAAGAGTTGTTTTCGTTGTTTCTGGTCAAGTACCTCATTTTGTAGTTCTTTTCCTCTTCCAGCTGGAACGAAATCATATATATACCATCCGTCTACATCGAGCGAGTTTAATAGATTATAGATGTCTACTAGTTCACCAATATTGCTTTTCATAAAAACAGTTGATATCCTTGTGTCGATGCCTGCATCTGTACAATTTTTGATTCCTTCTATCGTTTTTTCATATGTTCCTTTTTTGTTACGGATATGATCATGTGTTTCTGGTTTTTTACCATCTAGGCTTATACAAACGTGGTCTATATTAAGTGTTTTTAAGTGGTTTACACAGTTTGTGCTTAGGGGTGTCCCATTGGTTGAAATCGATGTGTATAGTCCAGATTTTTTTGAATAAGACAGTATGTCAAAGATATCGTTTCTTAATAGTGGTTCGCCTCCACCGAAATCTATTATTCCCGTACCTGCCTCGTGCAGCATGTCTATTATATGATAGACATCACTTGTTGTCATCTCTTCTTGTTTTTTTGAGGAATAGCAGTGAATGCAGTTTAAGTTACATCTGCTTGTGACGTCAAATACTACGTAGAGTGGCATACCGATTTTGATAGCTGTAAGGCCATGTCTGCTTACGCCGCGGATAAGCGCGTTGATTGTTGCCATAACCTCTTTATCAGAAGATAAATCACTTAATTCTTTGCTATCCATTTTCATGTACATGGTTAATGTTCTAAGTAAGATGTTTCCAAAAGTAAGATATTTTTTGCATTCCAGGCAAGATGTTTTCTCTTTAAAATTGTTTAACACTGCTTCAATCCTGGTAGTACCACATGTGGCGCATTGTTTGGAGTACCATTTTGCCGATGTTTTAACAAGTGGATCAAGCATTGTTAACATCATATCTACCTACTGTATCTATAAGATCATAAAAAATGTCAAAGCAGAGGAATCCTATTAGATGAATAGGCTGAGCAAAACCTAGTATAACACCAAAAAAGGCAAAAATCTTCAAGAAGAACCTGTGTTTGAATATGAAGATGATAGTTTTTTTGTTACTTTTAAAGTGTTCATGTCCAAATTCATCAAGGAAGGACCCAGCCGCAGCTACTGGGATAATATAGAGTGTTGTTGTCTCTATGTTTATTACATGTAATAAAAAGGCGATAGAGATTAGTGCTATGAACAAAATG
>Ga0209635_10000428_pt1 | contig 28435 bp, 25 predicted proteins | sample DeeMarSWOR230_32_FD_187463 | JGI IMG/M metagenome (GOLD analysis project Ga0209635, IMG submission 187463) | Marine sediment microbial communities from White Oak River estuary, North Carolina - WOR-2-30_32 (SPAdes) (version 2) | ecosystem: Environmental > Aquatic > Marine > Intertidal zone >...
CGGATCATACAAATTCGGATTCGCCGGATCACTCACTACCTCATAATACGGATCGGGCTCAACCTCAGGACCATTACCCCATATCAATGTCACCTGCGCATCACCCGGCACACACGTCAATCTCGGCGGCGACGGCGGTTTTGGCAATGACCAGTTCATATCATAGATGAATTGACTAATCTCATCTATTTGGATAATGGCAGTATCTGGATTTTGATAGTTCTCAAACCAATTAGCAAGCATTATACTGATAAGCACGATTGCAGTAGAATCTACTTCTAAGTCAAATGGACCACTGCATTGCAGGAATCGTTGATCATCTGGATTCGATGTTGCAGTATCAAATGGTTGATATTCGCCAGTGCGAAAATCATAACCAGCAAGTGTAAGATAACGTTCACCATCTCGATTTGGCTCATTACTTCGAGAAAATCTCTTGAATGCAGTCATGCCTAATTGAGGAATCTCAGATGGATCACGCCAATCCGGCGTACCATCCAAATCAACATCCCACATTGAATCCGGTAAATTTATATAGAAAGAACTATCGCGTTCATATTCATCTGGAATGCCGTCACTGTCCTTATCATTGCCAGGCACCAAATCCCATGGGCTCTGCAAATAATCAAACCCGATCGTACCCGGAAATTCCTCCCAACCAGGTTCTACCTGCTCCTGCCACTGATAACCAAGATTATCCACCCATAATGACTCACCTTCAACTATGTACCATTGACCCACTATACCAGAGATAATATCGTTGCCTGCGACCTCAGAACCAATATCATTATCAGTACAGACCCCAAAATAGCAGTCTGTTAGTTTCTTGTTACTCACATTTTTAATTTCGTATTTGACAAAAACTAAATCTTTAGTTGTAACTAAATTCCATTGGTATATAGTCTGATATACCTCGAGTCCTATTGGGCGTGTATCGCCAGGAACATGAGCATTTATATCACAGTCATTGAAGACACACCAAGAATCATTATACGATATTAGTTCTTGTGGTGCCATAGGGAATTCAGTAATTGGTGGAGGCCAATTTTGTGGATGCATATAAATAATTGCAGCTGGATTATTGTATGACATATCTTTCAAACCTGGTACATATTCACTCTCATGGCCATGTGGTCCATACCCCATTGTAACTAGTGTATCATGAAAGATTTGATCGATAGTACCAAACCATGGTCCGGCACCAAACATGTAATTATAACCGCTGCCTTTTGGCCACCAACAACCAGGTCCTCCATTGGCTGCTTGACCTATTTTCCCATAGTTGGATATACACATCTCAATCTGATTCGCATCATGGATTTCTATTTGAAATTCACGGATGGGCTTGGATGGAATCAGAACATCGCCTTTTGCACATATTACCATTAGAAGTATGCAGATAATTGTCTTTCCTATAGATCTTGACATTGTATTGTCAGATGGCCGAAAGTTTCTTGAGGGCCTCAAGTTTGGCACCGTTGCCCATCTTTGCTTTTTGTATTGTAGCTTCCAAAAACGCAATTGATTTGCTATATATTTGTTTATCTACAGGAAATGGAAAACCATCCTTGCCACCATGGGCGAAAGAGTATCGGGCAGGATCGTCAAATGATGGTGTCTTACCGTAGAGCAACTCGCCAATTAGTGCTAGCGCCCTGATCGTTTTAGGGCCCACACCTTGAATAGTCACAAGGTTCTCAAAATCTTCTGGTGCTTGCTCATAAGTTTTTAACAGAATTTTATGGAGGTATTTTGGGTTGATATCGAATTTCAATACAGGATGTCGCATAGGCATCTTAAGAAATTTTTTTGTCTCCTCGATAATTTTGTCGGGATGTTCTTTTGCGAGATCAGTCACTATAGTGCGCGATGGTTCGCTTTTAAGCGCGACCATATTCAACGAAGGATGTCTTTTATCACAACAAACTGCAGTGTGTGGTTCACAAACATAGGATTTCAAATTTGTTGAGAGCCAGTGATATCTTCGGGCAGAATGATATGCTGGATTCATGCCCTGTTGTATTACCGCCCAACTACCTTCTTTAGTGAAGATAAACATGTGATGATAGAGATTGTATCCGTCTTGTACACATGTATTATCAACTTTTGCAGATATCTTTGATGCATAAATCAGTTTCGTTGGGTTGAGCGACAATTTTTCTGTTATATGCTGAATCTCTTTTGGTGTTTTTCTTGAAGTTCCACCTTTACCGCCGCAGAAGAAGATTCCTAGGTCTTTTGAGATTTCTTTTGTGCCTTCTTTCATGGCACCACAAGCAGTAGTTGTGAGCCCAGATGAATGCCAGTCAAATCCTAAGATTGAACCAAAAGCCTGAAACCAGAAGGGATCTGCGAGTCGATATAGAAATTCTTTGCTGCCGTGTTCGATTACAATCGCTTCAATGATCGCTTTCGACAATTTAACCATTTTCTCGAAGAGCCACCGCGGTGCCTTTCCGTGGTGCAATGGTAATTCTGCGATACCGGTCCTCATCAGTATTTAGTACTCAATCAATGAGAACATACTGTAATCTTTTAATTTTTCTACACCGTTTAGAAATGTCAAAGTAATGAGAAATGCACAACTAATAACATTACCGCCCAATTGTTCAATAAGTTGGCATGTTGCGAGAACTGTGCCACCAGTTGCCAGGAGATCATCAAAGACCAAAACCTTTTCACCGCTTTTGATTGCATCTTTGTGTATTTCAATTGTGTTCTTTCCATATTCTAATGTATAATCCATAGATACAGTTTCAGCTGGCAGTTTGCCTGGTTTGCGTACCGGTATGAAACCGCAGTTCAGATTATATGCAAGCACGCCACCAAAGATGTAGCCTCGTGCTTCGACAGATACTACTTTATCAATGGCTGCGTTCTTATAATTATCAGTGAGTGTATCCACGGCGTATTTAAATACCTGTGGTTCTTTCAATAATGTGGTTATATCCTTAAATATTATACCCTTTTTGGGAAAATCAGGGATATCTCGAATGTATTTTTTTAGGTCCATACGACCTCCTTCTCCTGATGGCTAAAAGCCCTTTTAGTCAAAATCTCACATCGAAATTTGTGAAACCGTTCTCCTCGTCATTCCATTCAACATCAATACCGGTGACACGAGCTGAAGGGGGTCCGACCTTGAGTTTTTTTATAAAATCGTTGAGCATCCCTTCATCTCCTTCTGCGACCACCTCGACATTACCATCGGAAAGATTCCGTACATATCCTTTGATGTTAAATCGCTGTGCCTGTTCGATTGCAAAAAATCTATAGCCAACACCTTGAACAAACCCTTGTACGACAATAATTGCTCTCATTTCAAAATTTTATTAAAGGCAATATCAATAGCCTCTTCTGCATTTTTCACTGCGATAATCGGTGCTGCGATTTCCCATGTATTGATGCCGATGACCGGAACATTGAACATTAGACAATATGCAATTTCAGAAAGGGTACCATACTTGCCATCTATAGCAATTGCACAATCGCAGGTCCGAGCGATAATGATGTTTCTCGCTTCGCTCATGCCAGTGACAATGGGAATATCAACATAAGGGTTTGCGCTTCCTCTGTCAGGGGTTGGTAGAATACCAATAACTAAACCATCTGCTTGCTTTGCACCCTTGGAAGCAGCACTCATAACTCCGCCAAGGCCACCAGTGACTAAAATAGCTCCGCGCTGGGCAATCAAAGAACCAGTTTTTTCGGCGATTTTTAGACTCTTCTCGTCCGGCTGAGATCCACCTATTATCGCAATAATTTTTCTTCTCATAGCTGCTCCCTCATGCCTAAGCCCTTTGTGCCTGAACTCGGGGCGGTGGGATTTGAACCCACGACCTCATGGTCCCGAACCATGCGCGCTAATCCGCTGCGCCACGCCCCGTTATTTGCTCCAACCACCTTTACCAACTAGAGGGACAAATGCACAACCAAAAAATTCTTTACGGTAAATCCGTCCCTTATGTTTTCTAACCAAATTTAAAATTTGAGAAAATTCGTCACCCACCGGAATAACTAATCTACCGTTTTCAGCCAATTGCTCAATTAATGCATTCGGGATTTCTGGCGCTCCTGCCGTAACAATAATTCCATCGTAAGGTGCATAATCTGACCATCCTATACTACCATCACCAACCATAAGGTTTGTGTTTTGGAAATTCAGGTCTTTAAGCCTTGAACGCGCTTCATGCGACAATTCAGATACTCTTTCAATTGAATAAACTTTAGAGCACAATAGGGCTAATATAGCAGTCTGATAACCTGATCCTGTTCCGATCTCAAGGACCTTTTCATCGCCTTTTAATTCCAACATTTCCGTCATTGATGCCACCATATACGGTTGCGAGATTGTTTGGCTATGACCAATAGGGAGTGGATAGTCATTGTATGCCTGGTGATAGTATGTCTTTTCGACAAACATATGTCGGGGAACCTTTGTCATAGCGTCAATAACCCGTTTATCCTTTACTCCACGCGTAATTATCTGTTCTTTCACCATCCTTTCTCTTTCAAGTTTCCATTCTCTAATATCAATCATTCTTCTATTAGAATAATTAAAACCTCTTAAAAGTCAATATGAGAGAGCTCTGAATATAAAAAATTGAGTGTTGTATTATGGGGCGAAAACCGAGAGATCCATATTCTGAAAACAACTATCTTTTTTTTCCAAATTATTTAGTACACTTATGTCCTTTTTTTCAACTTTACCTTTCTCGAGAAAGCTTGCCAATTGTTTGAAATTCTCAAAATGACTGTTGAAGCGATATTCGGCATAATCCCTTGCGTTCTGTGTTGAGATAAGAAACTGCCAGTCGGAGGATTGAAGTAATAATAGTTCGCGACCGAGTTGTTTTAGAATACGAATCTTCATTTTGCTAGGAGAATTTATATATTTGTCATAGAGTGCATAAAACTGATCTTCTGCATCATATATCTTCTGCCAGGTCCAGTTAGTCCATTGGTTTAACCAAATGTAGTGGAAGCCGCCTTCTCCCCAAGAACCTTCAGGTAATGAAACGACCTTATCCGACTTTATTTTTTTAATTGCTGCAGTGCCAGTAACAAGTGCAATTTCAGTATCTTCTTCGACATATTTTAACACATAATAGAGCCAACGAGGACCTTCAAACCACCAGTGTCCAAATAATTCAGTATCAAAAGGCGTACAGATTAATGCAGGTTTATGGTTGGTTTTGTAGTATTTTTCGGCGATGTTTTTTACCATTGATACAAAATTTCTTGCGTGTCCTTTTAGTATATTTTCAACAACCTCTAAATCATAAATTTCTTTTGATGCGAGATCGATTTTTGGATTGGTAACACGCCAATATTTTAAACCGCCAGGGAATCTTTTTTTGTGGAAATCAAGATAGTGAGAGTCGCCGGGATAACCCAATTCACCACTCCAGACCTGCAGTGCAGTCACTGGGTCGCGTGTGAAAATAATTAAAGGTCTTAAATGAGGGTTCGAACTGACTAAGTAGTTTTCATACGGACTTTTTTCAAAATCTTCTTTGATTTCCACAAACTCTCTTTTGAAATGGCGCCAGAGATCTCTCAAGGCTTTGAATCTTGATAGATAGACGCCAATTGCCTTGCCACCTTTTAAAAGATGTGAGTCTATAATAAAATACTCAATATTGTATTTGCTCAATAGTTCATCTATACCTTTTCTATCGTATGAGGTTTTGTCATTACCAGCGGGTGGCGTCCACTTATATGAAGGCCGGTATGCACATTCTGGGAGCCATATACCATGTGATTCTTGACCGAAATAGTGCTTATATATTTTTGCGCCACAATTTATTTGAGCCTCCACAGAGCGGTCGTATTTCAAAAGTGGAAGATAACCGTGAGTCGCGGCCGACGTTATAATCTCTATGTAACCTTGGTTCTGTAATCGTCTTAATGAATTGATAATACTACCGTCATAAGTTGTTCTAAAATCTTCAAGAATTTTTGCATAGTAATTTCTCCACATCTCTGCGATCGGCAATAGACCATTTTTTTCTCCTTTTGAAAACTCCTTAATGTCGTTCTCTGACGCTACTATTTTGTTTCTTAAGTAATATTCGAACTCGACAATAAAATCAGACGATTGCAGTTGTTCTTGAAGGATCGGTGTTATGCCTATGTTCAAATGAGGTGAATAGCCTTCATTTATTAATTTCACTATTTGATTCAACAACGGTATGTAAGATTCAGTTGTTGCTTCACTCAACCAGTCCAACCCATGTGGCCATCGACCATACCCCAGTACCCACGGTATATGAGAATGGAGGATAAAGTTAAGATATCCTTTTATCATTGACTTATTTTATCTAGAAATACCATATGGTCAACAAAAATGAAATGATAGATTTAAGGTATCATATTGACTTTGGGTTGAGGAAAACTATAATGAATATAGATTAAAATGATATTATTGTTGAGTTTTATTGCGACGTTTCCGCTCATACTTGACTGTTACCGTTTCGAAAACAATTACGTGGAAGTTTGGTATCGCATACCTGTAAGTCTGTTATTTTCGCCAAATGAATTAGAATCTGCAGAGGAAAATACGGTTTTGAAGAAATATTCATATCGTTTTGACATTTATGATAAGATGATGAATGATTCTGCCTACATCGAGGGTATTAAGGGAGCACATATAACATCCGACCAACAGAATAGCTATTTTATAGATTATCTACCAGTTTATCTGTACCCCGGGAATTTTTGTTACAGATTTTTGATTGAATCAGATGGTTACAAAGCTTTCCACGAAGGTGAAGTTGAAATTCCATCTGACACCGCAGTATTGACCTGCAGTGACGTGATATTAGGCACCAAAGTTAGAGAAGAGCAATTTATGTGTCACGGATATGCATTTACACCCTCAGTGGCTTTGAAGTTTACGAATCAAGATACGTTATTCTCATATGTAGAAATATATGGTCTTCAACCTGATAGTCTGCATTACGATGTTAAGTATCATCTTATTGACAGTTTGGGCAACATTGTCTATGGGGTAGAAGAAAAACGGCTGAAATATGCATATGTACAAATTGATACACATATCGTTACGCTTAATAATTTCATCGATGGCGAGTATGCATTTTTCGTAGAAATTTCTGACTCAGCTTTAAATACAGCGATATCGAGCAGACGAGTATTCAATATAAAATCATTATTTGATGAAACCACCCAAATGAAATATTACTATGATATTCAATATCTTGTACCCGCAAGGGAATATAAAAAATTTTGTAGTTTTAACGAACATGAGAAGAAGGTTTACCTCAAAAAATTCTGGTCAGAAAAGGATTATTGGCAGTTTGAAAAAAGATTATTCGAGGCAGATGATGAATTTTCGACTCGTTCTCTAAAAGGAAGAAATTCAGAGAGAGGTAAGTATTACATAAAATATGGTCCACCAGAAAGTAGAGAAATAACCGCTATGCTCGAATGGGGTAGACAACTAGAATTATGGTATTATTACGGAAAAGGGCAGGAGGTTCTATTCTGTGATATTAAGAATGATGGTAATCCACAATTAATAGTGATATTGAAACCTGGTGAACTTGTGAATATTTTAGAATTTGGGTATCGCGATCCAGAAAGAGATAGAAAATGGCCGTGGCTTTTCGATATCGCGCCAGGAACATACCAAGGTCAAAAGAGCTTAGAAGAAAAGAAGTCGGATCCTATACGAGATGAAAGAGGTGGAAATTAACAGAAAGATGAAAATAATATGCACTCTATTTACATTTATTATCGTTTCCTGCACTGTTACGAATATCTATGCAGCACGATATTATCGCCTTCTTGAGAAAGAACGAGTAATATTCCTGGGTTTGAGAGGGATAGATACGCTTGCGGCAGTTGAATATTTGGATTTACCATCCGCAACTGAAAGATCTCGCTATTATGAAAATTTCTGGCAAGGCAAGACCACTGAAGAACGACAGGAATTTCAGCGAAGAATTGAGTATGCGTTCCAACAATTCGGTCGTTATGCACCACTCAGCGATGATCGCATACCTGTATATGTTAAATATGGTCCTCCATCAAAAAGAGAAGAAATTACGCCTGAAAAAAAGATTGCAATTAAAACAACAGAAATTGTACGACCCGCTGAGGTGTGGACATACAAGAAATATGGATTGATATTTGATTTTGTTAGAATGGCACGTGCCTACAAGAAAATTGCTGAGTCAAAATTTGGCGAAGAGGTGAAAATACCGTACATGAAAGAAATAATATCAGACACATCTATCGAGTTATTGTCACAATTGCCAATGGAGTTCAACACACGAGTTGGAAGATTTAGGCAAAAGAGAAATTTGACACGCCTCGAACTTTATATTACGTTTGAGATTGAAGACACAACAGATTTAATTGTTTCCCGGACAGTTAGAGTATTCGACAATATAGATAGCCTGATTGAAGAAAAAAGGAGTATTTTGATAGCCCAGAACAGTGATCATGGTATCTTCTTTGATGAGGTTAATTTCTGGCTTGTGCCTGACGATTATCGTCTTGATGTTGAGCTTGTAGATGTTAAGCAGAAAAGATTGGGAAGAAAATCGTTCGAAGTGAGTCTTATTGATTACCAAGATGATGCAAAAAAAATAAGCGATCTTATACCGGCCCTGCTGATTGATAAGGCATTTACACACGAAAAATTCAATAAACCGGTGGGAAGAGTCATCCCGTTAACAGTTACAGAGTTCCCTTTATGCAATCTTTTCTATTTTTATGCTGAAGTTTATAATCTTGAGACCAAGAACGGAGAGCATCGTTTGAGAACAACCTATGAGGTGACCAATAAAGAAAAGATGCGAAGGGAAATTGTTGATGTTATGATAAAAGATCACATTGAAGCAGGTGATGTGGCATATCTGGCGGCAGAATATCACCCGATGGATCTAAACCCTGGGAGTTATATTATGACCTTGAGGGTCAAAGATCTGTTGAGTGGTGAAGAGCGAAACGCAGTTAGTGAGTTTGAGTTAATACCGATTGAGTAAGGTGTAATTAGATTTTACGCTTTTATGACTTAATATTCCTGCTAATAACTCTACTTACTGTATGCTGCGTGCCAAGCTACAGATGAGTCTCAAGATACAATAGAACGTTAGAATGTCTTTTGCTTTGTAAGTAAACTTGCGCGCGGAAATTCTTTTTAAACCCGGAATTGGCTCTATTACATCACCAATAAGGGAACTCATTACTTCAAATTCTGCATTTATTGGATAGTCAAAACTAAACGGCTTTAGGTTTCCAATATTTCTAACTGCTTTCTCAGCCTTTCTTTCGATTTCTTGTTGGACATCTAGCGGATGGCGACACTTTGCGGCAAATTGTGATATTCCATATTTGGTGATTACTGTTTCTATGCCTGAGCCAAAGAATTTTCGGATTTCTTTTATTAACATATCATCACCTGATACAAATCCCAATGGAACGCCATAATGACCTGCCATTGCGGCATTTATCTCTGTTTCTCCCACATGAATACCATTTATTCTGATGCTATAGATTGTCGATGAAGAATAGGTGTGAGCCATCCCAGCTCCTTTAGTACCTGCCATTGCATGATAGCCTATGAAGAAGATAATGTTGAAGTGCTCATCAATACCTTCGATCATATAATATTTGCGTGGCGAGCCTCTTGTAAGATAAACATCTCTTTCTAGCCGGTCTATTACAAGGTTTTCGCCCTCGGCGTGAGAATCACACACAACAATTTCATTAATATCGTATTGCGACTTTTTTATTCCTCGAATTGCTGCATTGATTTCCTCTGTAGCACGTAGCTTTGCATTAAGCAGCGACGGTGAATCTTTTTTTAATTCTCTCCAAGACGAAATACCACTTATCCCCTCGATATCAAATGAGATAAAGACGCTAAGCTTCTTCCGCATACCCAATTATATTCTCGCGGGCATTGTTGTCAACCTTGTTGACATTTGGAGGAAATTAAATAGAATTTTGATATGGACACAGGTGTATTTGTAGAAATCATACTCGCAGTAATATTTGTGACTATCGTGATAATTCTTATTAGTGTTATATTTGGTTCGAAGAGAAAAACAAAAGTATTGAGCCAAATTGATATAATTACAGATGAATTGGATAGGCAGAAAAAAGAAAATATCCACCTTAAGGCAGAGTTGAGAAGAATAAATTCACTAGATAATCTTTTCTTTGCATCAATGATAAGACTTACTTCAACCCTAGATCGTGTTGAAATTGCGAGTGAGGCAAAGGGTCTTCTTTCAAATTATTTGGAATCCAGCAAACTTGCTATATTTTGGTACGATGATAAAGGTAAGCGATTGAATATTATTGCCCAGCAGGGGATTGATGAAAACTGGCTACCGAAAATTGTCTACAATTTAAATGAAGGTAAAGTTGGTGTGGCAGCCGCAAAAAGACTACCTGTGGGCCACCGTGAGTTTGGTTTCAATATAGCAAAGGACGAACCTTTCCCTACTTTTGATCCAGATATATGTTATCCTCTTATCTATCGAGACAAGTTATACGGAGTTATTGCTGTTTGCCGAAACGCTGATTTTGAAGAGCGCGAAAAAAATCTGCTTGGTGTTGTTTCAGCAATGACTGCTGTGGCGCTTCATAATACGCGCAGTTTTGAAAGTATTCAGTTATCTGCAGATACAGATCCTTTAACAAGATTATATAATATTGGTTATTTCAGAAAACATCTCGATGGAGAGTTGAGCAGAGCAAAAAGATTTCAACACAACCTTTCCGTTGCTATTATTGATTTAGACAAGTTCAAAGAATATAATGATACATATGGTCACCAGGCTGGTGATAATTTATTAATACAATTGGCCCAAATTTTCAGAGATCACTTTGATGAGACTGATACACTTGCGCGGTATGGCGGAGATGAGTTTATTGTCATGTGCCCGGAGATTAAAAAACACGAAAGTGCAAGGATTTTAGGTAACCTTCTGCATGATCTTGAGATGTATGAATTTGCACGTGGGCAGCAAAATGCTAAAGTAAGTTTTTCTGCTGGCGTTTCATCATATCCGGACGATGCGATAAACGCCGGCGATTTGATCAAATTGGCAGACAATGCATTGTACGAAGCAAAAAGAGCTGGACGGAACACAGTTCAGGAATACCATCCAAAGGTCAGAAAAATATAGCCATTGTAGCCCGCATTCTGGTTAGAAAACTCAGTGAATAATATCATAGAGAGAATAGCTAACGTCATCTCTGAGTCTGATATTGATTCCATAAATCTTATGGAGGTTTGTGGTACTCATACAATGGTGATTGCGCGTTCAGGGATTCGAACGATGATGCCAAATAGATTGAATCTCTTATCAGGCCCAGGATGCCCAGTGTGCGTTACACCACAGGAAACAATAGACTATGCCATTGAAATTGCACAGCAGAAGGATGTTATTGTCACAACCTTTGGAGATATGGTGAGAGTACCGGGCTCAAGAGATTCGTTAGAGTCTTTTTCTCCGAAGATTGTCTATTCAGCACTGGATGCTCTAAATATCGCTTCAGAAAACCCAAGCAAGTGCGTTATTTTTATCGGAGTTGGTTTTGAGACTACTTCACCGACAGTTGCTGCGACTATTTTAGCTGCGGAAGAAAGAGGTATTAAAAATTTCTACATTCTGCCTGCATTTAAACTTATTCCTCCCGCATTGAACTTCATTGTTCAATCGCCTAAAATAAAAGTTCATGGTTTTATCTTACCGGGTCATGTGTCAACAATTATTGGATCTGGACCGTATCAATTTCTTGCTAAAAAATATCGTCTTCCCGGTTGTATCACTGGCTTTGAACCGATCAATGTTCTGCATGGTATTTTAAATCTCATAATGCAAATTACGCATAAGGTGGCAAGGATAGATATTGAATACACGAAAGTCGTAAAACCTAAAGGTAATGTAAGGGCATTGGAAATATTAAATGAAGTATTTCAAATATGTGATTCAAATTGGCGCGGCATCGGTGTAATTGAGGACTCCGGATTAACATTGAAAGGCAAGTATAGTGAGTATGATATACGGGGAAAATACAGAATACGGTTACAGAAATCTATTGAACCAAAAGGATGTATCTGCGGGAAGATTTTGCTTGGTCTCAATACGCCAAATGATTGTAGGCTATTTGGGAAAAAATGTACGCCGTTTGCGCCGGTTGGGCCTTGCATGGTTTCATCTGAAGGGTCTTGTGCAGCATACTATAGATATGGCGATGATATTAGAGGGTTAAGAAAAGGCGGAAAGAAGGCTAAGAGAAGACGGAAAATAAGATGAAGAAAATTACCAAAGAATTAATAGATAGATTTTATAAGTTACTGTCACCATGTTGTGTATGTCCCCGTGAATGCAAAATCGACAGATTAAATGGAGAAATCGGCAACTGTAAGGCAGGATTAGATGTTGAAGTTTCGTCCTATCATCAACATTTTGGTGAAGAGCCGCCGCTTGTCGGCAGATGTGGATCCGGTACTATTTTCTTTACCCACTGTAATCTGCATTGTGTTTATTGTCAGAATCATGAAATCAGTCAGATTGGTGCTGGAAGAAAAGTGTCATTTGAAGAACTTGTTCAAATGATGCTGAGATTGCAGACATTAGGTTGTCACAATATAAATCTTGTCACACCAACACCTTGGGTACCGCAGATTGTTAAGGCACTAGCTATTGCCCAGACAAAAGGACTAAACCTTCCTATAGTATACAACTGCGGAGGCTATGAATCTCTTGAAACACTTAGACTACTAAATGGAATTATTGATATTTACATGCCAGATATCAAATATTCAGACAATAGTTGTGCTGAGAAATACTCAGGGGTGTCAGATTATTGGGATATTGTTAGACCAGCGCTCAAGGAAATGTATCGGCAGGTCGGCGATTTAATTGTAGAGAATGGCATCGCAAAAAAAGGACTTCTGATTCGCCACCTAATCTTACCCAATAACATTGCCGGAAGTAAGAAATGTTTTGAATTTATTGCTAAGGAATTATCAGAGAATGCGGCAGTCAATGTTATGGCTCAGTACTACCCGACCTTCAGGGCTTATCAATTTTCCGAAATCAATCGGCGGATTACCACAAAAGAATATAGAAAAGCCCTGGCTGAACTCTCAAGACTTGGACTGGATGGGGGATTTAGGCAGACAACCGACACGATTTTCAGAATCGTTGTCCCTGAGTGGACAGATGATTTAAAAGACCAAGATTAATATTTATTCTCAATACCACAAAAACAATTCATTCATTAGTGCGGACTAAAACGAAAACAAAATAATTGAATTATCATCCAGAGACCTATGAAACCATAAAGTATTCTATATCGCCTGACAAAACTATGCACCTTTAAAGAGCTTAGATCTGAAGTGATGCATCTATAGAAAATAAAAAGATAAATGGGGTAGCTTATTACAAGTGGATAAAGGAGATATTCCGGTACAATTTTCTTGAAACCAAGCAGAAGAAAATATAAGCAAGAGATTGTATAAAAAATAAAGCCGGAAATAACAATTTTTTTCTTACCATATCTTACTGCGTTCGTTTTAATACCGGCTCTCTGATCACCATCATAGTCTCCTGCTTCATGGTAGTGTTGTCCGGCGATACCCAAGATCCCGAAATAAGCTGCAATAAGCAATCCTTTGCACAGGAAAGTAGAGAAAATTAGCCAGCCTAGTAAAAAATCATTTACAGAAACTAAAAACAGAATTATAAACGAAACTAAAGGAACATTTTTAAAAAGTATCTTCTGATGAACGTAGCTGACACCCAGTATAATGTCAAACAGAACAATACTGAGAAATCTTATGTCTAAGAGAGCATAAAGGAGTATACTTACGCAAGCAAACGATATTGATAGCACTAACATTTCCGATCTCGAAATCTTGCCAGACATAAGTGGGATATCTGCCTTTGTTTGGTCATATTGGTCATAAGCATATCCTCCCCATTCATTAAATGTATAGCCGTGTGCCCAGAGCAAGAAGAAAGCCAAAAGACCGTGGATTATTCTATAACTATTTAATAGACTTATCTCTGGTACAGAAAGGAGTATTGCGATGAAAGGCGCTCCCATTCGTACACCTATTTCAAACCATCTTATCGATCTAAGGTAGAATTTGACCTTATTCACATTTCACCTTCGTGGATGCCGAAATTTTCCATGGTAAACAGTCTTCCGTCATATATCCTGAAGTATTCTGAAGTATTATGATGCGGAAGTTCTTGTTCTTCCAAAACTCTATAGCATCTGTAATGTGGATTAGAGTAGACTAATTCGAAATATATAAGGCTATTGGGTTGAAAATGAAATTTGAAAGCCGCACAGTTTTTTGATATCTCCAGATTGTGGGTTCTATATCTTATTGTCTCTGGACCTCGCGCAAGAAGTACATCTGCCTGATAGATATAATATTCGGCTTTGTATTTCCTGCAGAACGAGTGGAAATGCGCTTCGTCTTTGAAAAGACTGTATTCAAAATCCTTAATCTTTTTGGTGATATTCTTGGCTTCAAACTTAGGATGGAGAAGTATTGGGCGATCTGTGTATGCCCCAATAGAAGGTCCGTAGGCAAATGTTGTAAGGATAGGTGAATCTTTGGGAGTATTGTAACGAATATACTTGATGATTCCCAGCAAGTAATTTCTATCCGGGCTAACAGACTTTGGAAAACCTCGCAAAAGAAGGCCAAAGTTAACCAAAATGCAAAAAAACACGATCAGTTGGAATATTTTTTTCTCTAATTTTAACATTCTCCCGATTTGAAAAGAAAGAAACCATACAAAAAATGCATCAAGTCTAATAAAAAGGAGATAGAGCGGGAAAAAAACTATTGTGAAATACAAAAGGAAACTATCAATAACATTCATGTTTTTTCTTAAAAATGTCTTCACTGCAATAAAGAGCGTTATTATACCTAAAGCCAAGAGTGTACCGATATAATTGAAAATATTGTTCAGAGACGGACCAGTAAATGGAGAGACCCACATTACCAAAGTTTCCCATGAGCATTTTGTAGGATCTGTGGGTCTGACCCCAAAATATTTTATTTTATCCCAAATCAGGCCATAAACAAAACGATATTCTGGGATACGAACAAAGGAAAGATAGATAGTGACAAAGATAGATGCCGAAAACAGAAACAGGAACGCTAAATTTCTTTGCCTTTCTAATTTCTTGGGCATCAAAGAGGATATAACAAGAGAATAAGAGAGTAACATACAAAATGACGCGATAAAACCGGCGCTTCTCATAGTTGGTATTGCTAATCCTGCGAAGATATTCACTGCTGTCAAAATGTAAAATGGTACTAAATTAAAGTTTTTTACAAATAAAAAACAGAGAATAATAAAAACAACGAATATCGTGTAGTAAAATTGCGTAAGATGCCAGGAAGCAAGAGCCGCAAACAAAAATGACGCCGATAGAAATGCATAGGTAGATATTGAACCTCTTATTTCCTTCATTGCTCGGATGAAAAAATACAGATGGGTGAAAATCAAAGGGAGGGTGAAGTCCTGTAATTCATAACCCGGGGCAACGACTGTTATATATATTGCCGGAGTGACTGCATACATGGTAGCTCCCACTAATCCCGCTATTTTCTTATTACAAAGTAGATTTATTGAGTGGTAGAGCGGAAAGATTGACAGCGAAGAGTAAACAGCGACGAAGATAAGAAGGAAAATGTGAAATGGTATAGTCTTGGGTATAAGAAATCGGTAAGTATAACCAGTGATAATTTCCATGAGTACAGTCAGTCGTCCTTTGATATCTAATCCTTCAGGATGTTGGGTTTTTAAATCCAGGGCAGGAAGAGATCCATGGGTTGCTACAAGTTTCGCTGTTCTATATTGAAGAGCTGATTCTGTCCAGAACAAGGCAGTATCATCTCTGGGGCTATAAAATGTGCGAGAAAAAGTGAAATACAATTTCATCCCAACCATAAAAGAAAAAATGAGAATTAAGAAAAATTTAGTTTTCATCTTTGTTTATTCTGATTGGTATCTTTCTAGCCTATGCAACAGTTCATAGATTTCTTCGGCTAATCTAAAATTACCGATTTGGATGTAGAGTTGCGCCAATTCCTCGTATGCTGCTTGGTATTCAGGGTTAAGCACTGTTGCTCTTTTGAGAAGTGTGATTGCCTTATTATATTCGCCCAGCCGATCCAAGAGAACACCAAGATTATAGTATGCAGGGTAGGATTCTGGATCGATTTTTATTGTGTATTGGTATTCAGCTATTGCTTGGGTGAGTTTTTCTTGCCGTGCATACACCTGCGCCAGGAAATAATGTGGAGGAGCGTAGATTGGTTGATGGAAGATGGCTTTTTTAAAGGCATATTCAGCCTTTTTTAGTGAGTCATGAGATAGGAAGTTGAGTCCATTTCTGAAATTAACATCCGCTGGATAAATATACGCCAACGATGGTGTTTGTGTTTTTGAAAAAGGAAAGTAGACTGCACAGAGCGTTATTAAGATTATAACCATACCAATGAAATAGTTTTTCAAGTGCATGTTGGGTGAATTGTGAATAAAAAAATGTCCCGCCAGTTTTAATGGCGGGACATTTTTTCTATGTTAATCTCTAATGAATATTATTTTTCTTTGGATGACTTTTTCATCAGAAGACAGTCTCAAGAAATAGATTCCAGAAGCAAGTATTTTATTTTCATATTTTCCATTCCATGTTATTCTATATTCACCAGGATTTTTGTGCTCATCAACCAGCGTTGTCACGAGTTGTCCTATCGCATCGTAGACCTTAAGGGTAATCTTTTCTGGCTTAGCCACAGAATAAGATATTCCAGCAAGGTTCCTTGAAGGGTTCGGATATGGTTGAGCAAGACCGAAGATATAAGGACTATTATTCCATTCACTTATGCCGAAATCAGTTACTATTGCGTGACCTTCATACTGATTATAGTCTTGACAAGTAACTGTCACCCACATTGTATCGCCTTCGATGGACGGGTAGATTGCAAAGCTTGCAACGCCCGATGCATTAGTATAATCGACTGCGTAAAACGTATCTGTTTGACACATTAAACACACTCTCGCATTTTCAACTGGGGCTCTGTTATCTGTGACTGTAACATCGAAAACTGAGTTACCGGTCGGAACTGTGTTGTTGTGTACAGCAGTAAGTGGTTCTGGGAAGAATGTCCATTGCGCCATTTCAGGATCGCCTTGTAGGACGCATGTATGCATACAGTGGAAGACATACTCATCACCTGCAACATATGGTGCTGCTCTATCATTGGATCCTGCAATAGTTCTTCCGATATTATAGACACCATGATTTGTCAGTTCATCATAGAACCATATACACTGCGATTCTGAACGTCCGGTGTTCTCGATTCTGCCATAACCATGCCGTGAATTTCCCCAGAAAGCGGCTGATCCGCCATGCGGATTATTCATCATGTGTTCAACATAGCAGTCTCCACCGCTATAATCAAGTTGACCGATGTTGCAGCAAATCGCAGTGATTACACCGGTAAGCGGTGGTGCATTGGTTAATCCGTCAGCATCGCTGTTGGTATGATAGCTGGTGCCGCCCCACTGATTCCACGCACCATGTGCTGCAATATCCGTGTATCCAAAGCCAACATTGAAAGAATCGCTGATTTCTTGTGTTGGCAGAGGTTGTATTTCATCGTAACGTTTGGCATCTAGCCATGATGGTGGATCGTATACAGCAATAGTGTCATTTACTGGTATACCATAACCGCTCCACAGCAAAAATCCAGGTAGGAATATCTTTTCGTGAAAACCAGTAGCAGGTGTCTCTTGTTCGTATTTCAATACCTTATTTACAAACGTCTGCGCCTCGGTTGCGTTGCTGATTGATGCCCTTCCCACATAGGCCTCAGTATACAGATCTTCATCATAGTCTGCATAAAAGAAATCACTTGGTGTGTTTGGATCATCAACAGTCGTAATAGCCTTCATGGGGAAATCACCCCAGTCACCAACGCACAGGAAGTAAAGTGTACCGTGATTTTGGTGATAATCAATTATAAAATTTCTTACCTTATCTTCATTAGTGGCACCACTATAATTGGCCAATATCCAATCACGCAGGAATATTTCAGCAGTGACTCCCTTCTTAACCTTCCACTCCCTTAAAGGATTGAAGTGTGATTCAAAACCATCAGCCACCATGATTGCATATTCAGGATTATCAAATGTACGATTACTGTTCATGGATCTATCACATTCTTTAATCTGTGGACTCCACTTCTCGACATCTTCGGGATTTATTACTAATCTCTTCACTGATTCCATCTGATATTGGTAATCTTCTTTCCATATAATCTCAGGGGTAACCTGTCCTTCATCATAGGCGATTCTGAACTTAATATGCGTGTAGAGAAAAAGTTTGCCTTGTGCCGGGATATACTGTAAAGGATATAGTGTTACTGTCACGACTCGGTAGCCGCCTTTGGTCCCAAAATGAGTTATCTCCACAGGCATTCCTGGATACTCAGTCGTCTGTGAATATATCTGTTCATTGGGTTCTACAAAAGGCAATGGTTCATGCAAAGAGAATGGTTCAGGGTATTGAGTGGGGAGAATATTGAATGTTCCATCAACCATGATTTTCTTTGCAGAAACTATTTCGATATCCCTCACAGTTGCACTTGGTGGAATAAGAACGAGAAGCGGTTTGGTTGCCAGTTCAGGTTCAGAAATTCTTGCTGTAGGTGTGCAATCCCTCAATCTTACAACATCATATCCTTCGAATTCAGTGAATTCAAGGTCTCTTATTGAAAAAGCGATCTCCTTTTCGATTTTGGCGCTGAAAAGCAGAAGCGGAATTACTATCAAAAGCACGAAATATTTATACCTTGCCATTTATTTACTCCTTTCTATTATCAAATACCCGGCTTCGATACTCTTTGGTGTTAACATCACCTCCTTTTTTTCAAAAATTCCATGACTTAAGTATCAACATTTACTAAGTCACAATTAATATATATATTTTAATAAAAATATGTGATTTGTCAAGGCAAAACTGGAGGTATTGACTTTGACGCAATCTTGAGTATTCTATTGAGTCTTTTGAGCATTAATATACTTCGATCATTATTGTGCCATCAATAACCAGGTCGTTCGTGATAAATTTTAGGAATTTAAACATTCAGGTATTGTCTATGAGGAGGTATCTTGAAAGTTCATGAATATCAAGCAAAAGACTTTTTCAAAGAGTATGGCATCCCAACCCCTAAAGAAAAAATGTGCACAAATGTTAATGATGTTGTTGCTGTGGCAGAAGAGATTGGGATTCCATGCGTAATCAAGGCGCAGGTAATGGTGGGCGGTAGAGGAAAAGCAGGTGGAATTAAAATAGCAAAGAACAAAGACGAGGTTAAAGAGTATGCAGGAAAGATATTGAATATGGAAATTAAAGGGTTACCCGTGAGAAAAGTGTTGGTGTCAGAAGCAGTTGATATTGCAAGTGAGGCATATTTAGGGGTTATCAATGATCGAACCACAAAAAAAACTGTTGTGATGGCATGCAAAGAGGGTGGCGTTGAGATCGAAGTCGTTGCTCGACAGAAACCAGAGGCGATACATAAAGTGTATGCTGACCCGCTCGTGGGTCTCTTGTCGCACAAAGCACGTGATGTTGGTCTATTTCTTTACGATGATTTCAAAATTGCATCTGCGTGCGCTTCAATTACCGCTAAGTTATATAAACTTTTTACTACGCTTGATTCATCGTTGGCTGAAATAAATCCTCTTGTAGTAGATAAATCAGGACAACTGATCGCTTTGGATGCAAAAATAAATTTTGATGACAATGGTTTATACCGACACCCTAACATTGAAGCTATGCGAGATAGAGAAAGTGAAGATGAGAATGAACTGCGTGCTCGAGAACAGGATTTGTCCTACGTGAGCCTCACTGGTAATATCGGATGTGTGGTGAATGGAGCTGGTCTTGCCATGGCAACAATGGATTTGGTAAAGCATTTTGGTGGTGAACCAGCTAATTTTCTCGATATTGGTGGTTCATCATCACCACAAAAAGTGCTGAACGCCTTAGAGATACTTCTGAAGGATGAAAAAGTGCAGGTGATTTTCTTTAATATATTTGGAGGTATCACACGTTGCGATGATGTTGCAAATGGTATTCTGCAGGCGAAAAAGAAATTGCATATTAAACAACCGATTGTTGCGCGTCTAACTGGGACAAATGAAGATAAGGCGATGGAGATTCTTAAGGAAGCGGGTTTAATATTTGCTAAGAACATGGAAGAAGCTGCGAAAAAAGCAATTGAGTTGCTCAACTGAAAGGAGAAGAAATGAGTATTCTTGTAAATAAAGAAACCAAACTTCTGGTGCAAGGAATCACAGGAAGAGACGGGAGTTTTCATACTTCTCAAATGATTAAATATGGAACTCAGGTTGTGGCTGGAGTAACTCCTGGGAAAGGTGGTAAGGAAGTAGAAGGAGTGCCGGTATTCGATTCTGTAGCTGAGGCTGTGAAAAAGACTGACGCCAATACATCAGTGATGTTCGTGCCGGCGAAATTTGCAACAGACGCAATTTATGAAGCAATCGATGGCAACATCAAATTAATTGTGTGTATTTCTGAAGGCATACCAACAATAGAATTGGTGAAAATTTCCGCTTATTTGGAAGACAAGGAATGCCGGTTGGTTGGGCCCAATTCACCAGGTATTGTTTCTCCTGGTGAGGCAAAAGTGGGTATTCTGCCAGGACATATTTTTAAGAAGGGTCCAGTTGGTGTAATCTCAAGAAGTGGTACGTTGACATATGAAATTGTGGATTACATTACTAAGATAGGTCTTGGTCAATCCACCTGTATTGGTATTGGGGGCGATCCGATTATTGGTACTAAATTTATCGATTGTCTTGAGCTTTTTGCCAAAGATGATGAAACAAAGACAGTTGTGATTGTTGGCGAGATTGGTGGCCGAGACGAACAAGATACTGCAGAATATGTTAAAAAAAATTTCAAGAAACCTGTATTTGGCTTTATTGCTGGAAAAACGGCGCCGCCAGATAAGCGCATGGGTCATGCTGGAGCGATTATTTCAGGAACATCAGGCACTGCGGCGGAGAAGATAAAGGTATTCAGAGAATGTGGCATTAAAGTTGGTGATACATCTAGAGAGGTTGCAGAGCTTGTAAAGCAAACATTGAAATAGAAGAATATGTTTCATTAGAACGCCGGTTATTGTACATTTCAATGGTCTAATATTCCCGTAATCTGATATTTTATTAGGTTATTGCTTCTCTTTGTCTATTGCATCTGAGGTGATATCAAGAGCTTTCGCCAGTCGGTTACAAGTACTTTGTAAAGAATCATATATTTGTTTATCCCTGATTTTTTTATTATAAATTTTATCCAAAATATCTTCAAGCTCGGAGAAAATTTTAACCATTTCTTCGTAGTTGTAGTGCAAAATTTTTTTGAAACTCCTTTGTAGATCGCTATAGATTGCTTTGAGACCATCTATCGCATCCCATTTACTGAATTCAATCTCCTCTGTTGTATTTCCATTGACCAACTTCTGGATATATGAGCGTAGTTTGAAGAGTGGTCCATATATCTTATGGGTTATTAAAACAATTGCCCATAACGACACAATGAATACCACAATGCCGATTATTACTACTGGCCAGATTGAAGTATTAAGAATTTCGTTTGCAACTTCTTTGGCGATAGGTATTTCAGACATGTTATTTTTAAAAATTAAGAATAGCGAAGTGACCAATATCACTGAGACACCAATAATTAAACCTGCGAGTGCTATTATTAATTGCAATTGTAAGCTATGGAATATTATCCTCTTTCTTTTATTCTTCAGAAATACACTCTCCTGTATCTATTGCTTCACGATATTGTATTATTTTATACGACATTATCAATTTGTCAATACTACTAAACTTGATCAAAAATCATCCAACCAACCTGCTGTTTTGCTTAGCGGTTTATTAAAAAATCTTCCGTAGTTCCTGAAATCCCTTGCTTCGTGATACCTAAAGTAGATCTCGTTATCTGAAATACCAATAATCTCTATCTTTCCAGTTCGATGTGACATTACGTATCGAAATCTTTTGCTATGACCATTAAGTTGCATTTTCGCTTGCTCAATAATCTTATAACCTCTGTATAACGGTACTTGAAAGTTGTGTTTAACTCGCTTCACTGGTCGACATTGGAAGATATAATAGGGGATAATTCCAATACCGGAAAGTTTATTCTGCAATTCAGCTAAGGTATCTGGATTATCGTTGACGCCCTTTAGCAATACTGACTGATTATTTATGACTATACTGCGACGAATGAGTTTATTTAGTGCACGTATTGATTTCCTTGTAAGTTCACGCGGGTGATTGAATTGGGTATTAACATATATTCTTCTATTCGGCAGAGAATGCTTTTTTAGTATTGACAAGAGTTCCTCATCCTCCAAGATACGATCTGGGAAGATAATAGGGATTTTAGTTCCAAAACGGATGAAATACAAATGTGGGATATTTGAGAGTTTTTTCAAAAAATTTTCAATTACCTTTGAAGGCAAAGTAAAAGGATCTCCGCCGCTTATTAACACATTGTTGATTTCTTTATGTTCTTTAATATATCTAACTGCTTTATCGAATTTGTTGATTATTTCTTCAGTGGGGACACCGACCAATCTTTTCCTAAAACAGTATCTGCAATAGGACGCACATCTATTTGTAGACAATATTAGAGCAGTTGTCACATATTTATGCTGCAAGCCTTGCATTTTAGTAACTTGTATCTCACCGCTGGGGTCATAAGAACCTGATATATCTAATTCTTCTATAGATGGAACAACCATTTTCTTTATCGGGTCTAATGGGTCATTTCTATCGATTAAAGATATATAATATCGAGTAATACTCATCGGGTGTATTTCTATTACTCTCTGGAGCTGTTTCTCTTCTTTGGGTGTCAACATTATATACTTCTTTAACTGTTCGATAGTGCAAATGTTATGTCGCAGTTCTTCTCTCCAAGGCATACAACCTCCTTTCAAGTTGTAAGCTATTCCCAAAGTAGGTAGTATTTTTTACTCTTCGGTCCCATTTTCTTACTACTCTAAACCTTGTTTTCTGAAATATCGGGGCGGTGGGATTTGAACCCACGACCTCATGGTCCCAAACCATGCGCGCTCAGCCACTGCGCCACGCCCCGGAGTTCGGAATTATAACGAAAATAGTGCACGTGTCAAGCCTATACCCCGCACCTTGTTTTGCGCTCAGCATATGCACTACATACGCCTTTTCTGGAACCTAAAGAAATGAAATCTAATTTTCAACAGCAGCTGCAGAACAAGGTGCGGGGTGCGGGGCGTTTCTTGACATAGGTATTTATTTGAATATAATCTTCAATGCGTATGCTAATCACAAGCGGGAAAGGTGCTCTGCAAAAACAGATAGGTAACACTTCAAAATTGGAAAAGTTCATTGGCACATATATCAAATCAAAAAGGGGGCTTCAGATTGAATTTGTGTACCATGACAGAGCAAACAAATTTAGAGTTAAAAAATCAAAGAAAAACGCCCGATCAATTAGAAATTTCATCAGTAAAATCGAAAGAAAGTGGGGGGACATCGATTTCCTGTTGCTCTTAGGTGGCGATAAGGTGATACCGTTTTTCCAATTAAAAAATCCCTGTGATGATTTTGATAAAAAAGTCTATTCAGACAATCCATATGCGTCACGTGACAATAATTTTCTCATTCCGGAAAGATCATGTTCTCGTATCCCAGATAACAAAAATGTAGATTTTATTATAGGCCAGTTTAAAAAAAAGTTTAAGGTAATTGGCAAATCTTTTGGGATGAGTGCAAAAACATGGAAAACTGCTTCAGAAAATGTCTATCGACAGATCGGTAGTCCAAAGAATTTAAAAATTTCACCCCCAGTTAAAAGCAGTTCGTTCAAATCATCATGGCTGCAGAGAAAGAATTTTCTATATTTCAATCTTCATGGTAGTAAAATTTCTTCAAAGTGGTATGGACAGGATGGTGATCGATATCCAGTGGCAATAACCCTTCAAAATATCAAGAATGCTGAAGGGGTCGTTGTGTCTGAAGCTTGTTATGGCGCGTACATCATCAATAAATATTGTGATAATGCCATCGTAATGAAATTCCTTTGCGAAGAAGGTATCTTCGGATTCTGTGGTTCAACGACAATCGCATATGGGCCAGTAGTACCTCCGTCGAGTGAGGCTGATTTATTAGTCAAATATTTTTTCGAGTATGCAAAACAAGGATTAAGCTTGGGTGAAAGTCTAAAAAATGCGAAATTGGACTTTGCACGCAAAGCGCTCAGACGTCATGGCTTTCTTGACGACGATGACCAGAAAACACTTCTGCAATTTGTGCTCTATGGAGATCCGACATTTAGATTAATAAAACAGAAGGGAACAAAAGGGCTGAGAAGATGATCGATAAAAAAAAGATAAAAAGAGTGCAGAAATTAATTGCTAAGGATTTCCCCGATTTTAGGAATATAGAACCTAAGGTGATAGAGAAGAAGATTGCGCCGCAAAGTGCTATATATAAAAAACTTTCGCTTGGCGTGCCAAAACATACGAGAAGGATTTTCAAATTGAGATTCAGAAAGAGAATCGAAACAGTTGATCAAATAAAAATGGAAAAAATATTGACTGTCACTCTAGACGAAAAGGGCGATATAATAAAAATAACTGAGTCGAAATGATCAGAGGAACGGAAGACACAAGATATGCTTTTGCGAATGGCATTGTGAGGGCGCGGGAAGCACGGTTGCTTACCAGGAGTCACTTTGATCGTCTTATTGCAGGTAGTCTAACAGACATTAGTGCGATTCTTTCTGATTCACCATATGCCGCACACAAGGATGTTCGCGCTGGTCTTGAGGCAGAAAGTATTGGAATTTATGAATTCTTTAAAAAGTATTGCCAGACACCAACAGCGCAAAATATTGTTGACTGGCCTGAGCAGATCCATAATTTAAAAGTTAGGTTGAAACAAGGCAGTAAGGATCTAATGTTTCGCCAGGAGATGTCCGAAATCGAAGAGTGGCCCGAAATAATCCATGAAATCGAAAGATTTGCAGTAGACAAAGATCCTTTCATTCTTTCAACAAATCTTGATAAAATTTTATGTAAGTATCTGTATGAAATATCTGTATTTGCACCCTTTTTTACTAATTATTTTCTGCTTTTTTTCGATCTCGAAAATATACGCAGTTTCTTTAGGGCACGTCAATTTGAAAAGAGCAAGGAGATCTTTGCGCAAGTGTTCATTGAATATGGGACTCTCAAAAGAGAGATTTTTGTTGACAATCTTTTAAGTCCATATGATGTGCTGGGCAAGGTTTTCTTTGTCACGCCTTACTCTGATATCATAGAAAAAGGTAGTTTGTACATTGAAGAGCACCATTCTTTTTTAAGATTAGAAAGGCTATGTGATGAGATGAAATTGGAATTTCTTAAGCAGGCGCGAAAATTGACATTTGGTATTGAGCCTCTATTTTCATTTTATGAATTCAAGAAGACCGAAATCAAAAAGCTACGTCAAATCCTCTGGGGAAAGATAAATGAAGTTATTATTGATGACTTGAAGGAGAGCATTCCCGATGTTTGGTAGTGCATTGGCAATAGTTGGACGAAAAGAGACAATAATGCCATTTCTTGCTACTGGAGCTGAAGTTGTCTACGTTGAGAAAGGTGAATGTGTTAGAGTTGTTGAAGAACTGATTGAGCGTAACTTAAAAATAATTTTCTTTACTGAGGAATTTATTGATGAACTGAGTGAAGTATTACTTAATAACCGGAGCAAAACTACTCCTTGTTTGATTCCAATACCTACGGGTAGAGGAAAAACAAAACTCGCTATTGAAAGAATAAGGGGTGTAATAAAAAGAGCTGTTGGTGCCGATGTTTTTGTGGAGGAATAATGAGAAGCGGTGAGATCGTCAAGGTTTCAGGACCACTTGTCGTGGCTAAAGGAATGAGAGGCAGTAAGATGTATGATGTTGTTCGGGTCAGTGAAGAAAGGTTGGTTGGTGAAATAATTGGGTTATCTGGTGATATGTCTTCTATTCAAGTCTATGAGGATACTTCTGGTATCGGTCCTGGTGAGCCTGTTTATATAACTGATCAGCCATTATTTGTTGAACTTGGGCCAGGCCTTATTGAATCGATTTATGATGGTATTCAAAGACCTCTTGATATTATTCGAGAAAAGACAGGAGATAATATTAGTAGAGGTGTAGAAATTCCTGCATTAGAGCGCGATAAAAAATGGCATTTCAGCCCACTGGTCAAAAAAGGTGATGTTGTTAAACCAGGTGACATTATTGGAGAAGTGAAGGAGACAATACTTGTTGTCCATAAGATTATGATACCGCACGATGTAGGTGGTACAATTCAGAACATTAAGGAAGGTGAGTTTTTAATAACAGATACTATTTGTGATATTAAAACAAAAGAAGGTACTCTTTCGTTGAAAATGTTCCAGATATGGCCGGTTCGTCAGCCGAGACCATACAAGGAGAGACTTGCTCCAACACTTCCTCTATCAACTGGGCAAAGAGTGATTGATACTTTTTTCCCGATTGCCAAAGGTGGTACTGCTTGTTGTCCAGGTCCATTTGGTTCTGGGAAAACTGTTATTCAACATCAATTGGCAAAATGGGCAGATGCTGAAATAATAGTATACATTGGTTGTGGAGAACGTGGTAATGAGATGACCGATGTTCTTCTGGAGTTCCCCGAATTGAAGGATCCAAGATCTGGTGAACCACTTATGAAGCGAACCGTACTCATTGCCAATACCTCAAATATGCCTGTTGCAGCAAGGGAAGCTTCAGTTTATACAGGGATTACTATTGCTGAATACTTCAGGGACATGGGCTATTCAGTCGCTGTGATGGCGGATTCAACCTCACGTTGGGCTGAAGCGATGAGAGAAATTTCCGGGAGATTGGAAGAGATGCCTGGTGAGGAAGGTTATCCCGCATATCTTGGTGCCAAGGTGAGTTCTTTTTATGAGCGAGCAGGTAGGGTGAATGCGATAGGCAGTCCTGAAAGGGAAGGGGCTTTAAGCGTTATTGGTGCAGTTTCACCGCCAGGAGGTGATTTATCTGATCCGGTAGTGCAAGCCACTCTGCGCGTTGTGAAAGTATTCTGGAGCCTTGAAGACAAACTTGCTTATCAACGTCATTTCCCAGCTATTTCATGGCTAAATTCATATTCCCTCTATATAGATGACGTGAGTGATGAATTGAATAAAACAGTCGCAAAAGATTTCATAGAGTTATCAAAAGAAGCAATGCGGCTTTTAGAGCAGGAGGCAGAGCTTCAAGAAATCGTAAGGCTCATAGGTGTTGACGCACTATCGCCCGAAGATCGACTTGTCTTAGAGGGTGCACGTTCGATACGAGAGGATTTTCTGCATCAAAATGCCTTTCATGAAATTGATACTTATGCTTCACTCAATAAACAATATAAGATGCTTTTTTTATGTCTGTTCAATTATAACAAAGCCAAAGAGGTTTTATCAAAAGGTGTGACATTCAGTGAAATAGTGAAGATGCAAATACATGATAAGATTGCCAGGATGAAGTATCTTCCAGAATCAGATATTGAGAAGATTGAAAGACTGCAAGAGGAGGTGACAGACGCATTTGATAGATTAACAAAGGGTGAGAAAACTGGAGAAAGTGAGAAACGACAGGGAAAAGTAGAAAAACGTAAGCAAGATGAAGAAAAAGATAAATCAGGGAGTGAAGAATGATTAAAGAATATAGCAGTATTCTTGATGTTGCTGGTCCGCTCTTATTAGTAGAAGGGGTAGAAGGTGCAAAATATGAAGAGTTAGTAGAAATCTATACTGGTAGAGGCGAAAAAAAGAGAGGAAGGGTTTTAGAAGTCGATAGAGACAAAGCATTAATTCAAATATTTGAAGGTTCAACGGGTATTGATGTGCAGGATTGTCGGGTAAGATTTCTTAGCAGGACCTTGCATATTGGTGTGTCGACTGACATGCTAGGGAGAATATTCGATGGTTTAGGTAGACCAAAAGACGGTGGGCCTGAAATTATACCTGAGGCTATGCTTGATATAAATGGTGCGCCTATAAATCCGACCGCACGTGACTATCCTAATGAATTCATTCAAACTGGTATTTCTTCAATTGATGGGATTAATACATTGGTGCGTGGTCAAAAGCTACCGGTATTCTCTGGTTCAGGACTTCCTCATAATCGCGTTGCTGCCCAAATTGTCCGTCAGTCAAAAGTGCTTGGAACTGAGGAACAATTTGCAGTAGTTTTTGGCGCTATGGGTATTACATTTGAAGAAGCGAATTTCTTTATCCAAGATTTTACTAAATCAGGTGCGCTT
>Ga0209635_10000429_pt1 | contig 28433 bp, 25 predicted proteins | sample DeeMarSWOR230_32_FD_187463 | JGI IMG/M metagenome (GOLD analysis project Ga0209635, IMG submission 187463) | Marine sediment microbial communities from White Oak River estuary, North Carolina - WOR-2-30_32 (SPAdes) (version 2) | ecosystem: Environmental > Aquatic > Marine > Intertidal zone >...
AAGACTCATTAATGCTTCCGGACCAACCCGTGGAGAGCTTTTGAGACCTTCGGACAACACGCATCCACACAGAGTAGTTTTCATACAATGCGTTGGCTCAAGGAGCCGACAGAAAGGACTGCCATACTGCTCCAGTGTTTGCTGCATGTACGCCACGAAGGAGGCAATCCTAACCAGAGAACATGAACCCGAATGTGAAGTCTGCATTTTATATATTGATCTAAGAGTGTTTGGTAAACGATTTCAGGAATTCATCAGCAGAGCCAGAGACGAATGGAACGTCAAGTACATGAATGGACGTGTAGCTGCGATCATAGAAGACCCTACGACAAAGGATCTTCTGGTTCGGCACGAAAACATCATGGAAAACAAGGTAGAAGAGCTACGTGCGGGTTTGGTTGTGCTTTGTCCAGCCTTAATTCCAAGAGAAGACAACAGACTTCTGGCAGAAGTCTTCGGTTTAGAATTAGATGATTACGGTTTTTTCCAGACGAAAGACCCTCTGCTTACGCCTGTAGAAACAAATGTGGAAGGGGTCTTTGTTTGCGGATATTGCCAAGCACCAAAAGACATCTCCGAGTCAGTTACGCAGGCTAGCGCCGCGGCGGCTAGAGCCGCTGAGATACATTTGTCCGCTGTTGTAGGCAGGTAGATAGCCGATGAAAAAAGAGAAAGAACCATTGAAGATTGGAGTTTTTGTCTGCCACTGCGGCTTCAACATCGGCGGAGTAGTCAACGTACCTGCAGTGGTGGAGTATGCCAGAACGCTCCCAAATGTTATCTGCGCCGAGGAAAACCTTTACATGTGCTCATCTGCTGGATTAAGCCTCATCAAAGAATTCATAAAAAAGCATAACCTCAACCGCGTTGTAGTTGCATCTTGCACGCCAGCGACCCATGAATCAGTTTTCAGGAAAGCATGCGAAGAAACAGGTCTCAATCCGTACCTCTTTGAAATGGTCAACATACGAGAGCACTCTTCATGGGTTCATATGAATCATCCGAAGGAAGCAACAGAGAAAGCCAAAGATCTCATCAGAATGGCTGTCGCAAAGGCGAGATACCTCGAACCTCTGATAGAACCTGAGCTTGAGATAAACCCCTCTGCCTTGGTGATCGGCGGGGGAATAGCTGGGATGAGCGCAGCTCTGTCTCTGGCGAGACAAGGCTTCGATGTTCATCTAGTTGAAAAGGAAGCAGAACTCGGTGGAATGCTGAGATACCTGCACAAGCTACAACCGACTGCACGTGACGCCTCACAAGTTCTTCAAGAAGCCGTTACAGCCGTGAAAATCAACAGAAACATACACCTCCACATGTCAACGCTAGTTAAAGAAATGGAGGGTTTCATCGGCAACTTTGACATAACGCTTCAAAAGAATGGGGCAAACGAGCTTGAGCAAATTAATGTAGGAACAATAATTGTAGCTACCGGAGCTGAAGAGTTCAAACCTGCGGGGATGTACGGACGCGGCAAAAGCGAGAACATTATAACACAGCTCGAACTTGAACAACTTCTCAAAAAGGATGGACTAGGAGAGCCCAAAAAAGTTGTTATGATCCAGTGTGTTGGAGCCAGAGAAAAAACGGGCAGAACATACTGTTCGAGAATATGCTGTATGGTAGCCCTCAACAACGCTCTACTCCTCAAAAAATCATGTCCAAATGCTGAGATCAACATCCTTTTCCGTGACCTTCAGACTTACGGGGAATATGAGAGTTTCTACAATGAGGCAATGGCAAACCTCATCAACTTCTTCCGCTATGACGCAGATGAACCGCCCAAAGTGACCGTGAAATCTGACGGAAAATTGGTTGTCACAATCTATGATACATATCTAGACGCTGAGATCGAAATGGATAGCGACCTGGTTGTTTTATCCACGCCTCTGATTCAGCATGAAGATGGGAGGAAACTTTCTTCCACACTCAAGGTGCCGCTTGGCGCTGACGGTTTCTTCTTCGAGGCTCATCCAAAGCTCAGACCTGTTGACTTCACATCAGAAGGCATATATGTTTGTGGTACAGCTCACGGCCCAAAAGATGTGATTGAAAGTATTACTCAAGCCTACGCTTCAGCCTCTAGAGCAGCCATTCCAATGGCTCTCGGAAAAATTAGGGCTGATGCAGTCAAGGCATTGGTTCACAAGGACATCTGTGTCAACTGCGATGCGTGTGTGGTCTCATGCATTTTTAACGCCATTAACGCCGAACCTTTTGGACTGCCCAATGTCATTGAGGCTAACTGTAAAGGTTGTGGTGTCTGCGCAGCGGAATGCCCAATGGGAGCTATGCAACTTGTACACTTTACGGATGAGCAGATTGTGGCAGCAATTGATGCGCTGTTAAAACCGAAGAAACGAGCGGATTCAACTGAAAGTTTCGAGCCTATCGTGTTGTGCTTTGCATGCCAATGGTGTTCCTATGGTGCTGCCGATCTTGCGGGTGTTTCGAGAATTCAGTATCCGCCAAATGTTCGGATTATAAGGGTTCCATGCAGTGGCAGAGTAGACGTACTTCATGTTTTGAGGGCCTTTCAGAATGGTGCCGACGGAGTTATCATTACTGGATGCCTCATAGGCGACTGCCACTACATAGATGGCAACGTGAAAGCCAAGGACAGGGTAGATGTGATGAGAAAATCTCTGGGGATTCTTGGCATAGACCCTGAACGCCTTCAAATGGGGTTTGCGTCATCAGCTGAAGGGCAGAAATTCGCGATCATGATGACCGATTTTGTGGAGAAAACACGGAAGCTTGGACCTAATCCTTTGAGGAGTAACGAAGGAGGCAACTTGGTTGTATGAAATAGTGATGAAACGAGAACTGGTTCCGCACATTAACCTATTTGAGCTTTCAGCCAAAGAAATAGCCGCGAAGGCAAAACCAGGACAATTCATAATTCTAAGAGTAGATGAGCATGGAGAAAGGATTCCACTCACCATTGCTGGCGTGTCTGTTGAAAAAGGCACAATAACAGTGGTCTGCCATGAAGTTGGTAAGACAACCAGAAAGCTTGGAAAACTGGAAGAAAAAGACCGCCTTTTAGATTTACTGGGTCCATTGGGAAAACCTGCCGAAATCAGAAAATTCGGAACCGTACTTTGCGTAGGTGGGGGTGTGATGGTGCCTCCCTTACATTTTCAAGCTAAAGCCTTTCATGAGGCAGGCAACAGGGTTATAGGTGTAATCGGCGCTAGAACTGAAAATCAACTGCTTTTTCAAAAGGAAATGCGAGAAGTATGTGATGAGCTTCATGTGGCTACGGATGACGGAACCAAAGGCCAGAAAGGATTAGACTTTCTGGAGGGATTACTCAAAGAGAGAAAGATTAACCGCGCAATAGCTACGGGACCGATTGTGACGTTGAGGATGGTTTCAGAACTCACTCGTCCGTACGACATACCTACTATTGTGAATCTAATTCCGATAATGGTTGATGGCATGGGAATGTGTGGGGCATGCAGAGTAACCGTCGGCGGCAGAACAATGTTCGCTTGTGTTGACGGCCCCGACTTTGATGGGCATCAAGTTGATTTTGGAGAACTGATGACTCGGCTGAAGATGTATGCTCCCCAAGAGAAGCTTGCATTCGTATTTCACGAGAAGGGAGAGCTGAATGCATGAGCAAGCCGAAGCCAAAAATTAGAAAAGAAGCAGTTCCCACGCTCAAACAGGACCCAAGAGAACGCATCCGCAACTTCAACGAAGTGTCCTTCGGCTACTCAGAGGCGCAAGCTGTGGCAGAAGCCGAAAGGTGCATACAATGTCCCAAACCCCAATGCATACAAGGCTGTCCTGTTGGAGTAAACATACCTGCATTCATCAAAGAGATTAAAGAGAGAAACTTCGATGAAGCTATTAGAATAGTAAAAGAAAAGAATAGCCTCCCAGCAATTTGCGGCCGGGTCTGTCCGCAAGAAACTCAGTGCCAAAAGTTTTGCGTACTCGGCAAGGTCGGCGAACCAATGGCGATTGGAAGACTAGAGAGATTCGTCTCTGACTACGAACTTCAAAGAGGAGTCACCGTTCCACTTAGACCAAAGTCACCCACAGGTGCAAAAGTGGCAGTTGTGGGTTCTGGACCTGCAGGACTCACAGCTGCAGCAGATTTGGCAAAATTAGGCCACGATGTTGTCATGTTTGAAGCGCTTCACGCCCCTGGCGGCGTGCTAATGTATGGAATCCCAGAGTTTCGGCTACCCAAAAGAATAGTGCAAGCAGAGGTTGACTATATAAAGAAACTCGGCGTTGATGCCAAAACTGATCAAATGATCGGAAGATTGTACACGATAGATGAATTGCTTGAACGCGGATTTGACGCTGTCTTTATCGGTACAGGGGCAGGACTTCCTCGCTTCATGGGGATACCCGGGGAGAACCTGTGTGGGATATACTCTGCCAACGAATTCCTGATCCGAGTGAATTTGATGAAGGCTTACATGTTTCCAGAGTACGATACTCCAATTCGGGTTGGTAAGAAAGTTGCAGTGATAGGCGGCGGCAACAGCGCTATGGACTCTGCGAGGTCAGCCTTAAGGCTAGGGGCGGATCAGGTCCGTATAATCTATCGAAGATCGAGAGAGGAGATGCCAACTAGATTAGAAGAAGTAGAAAACGCAGAAGAAGAGGGAATAGAATTCCAGTTCCTGACAAATCCGAGGAAGTTTATAGGCAACGAGAGAGGCTGGGTTAAGGCGATAGAATGCATCAGAATGCAGCTTGGAGAACCAGATGAGTCAGGAAGAAGAAGACCCATTCCCATAAAAGGCTCAGAAGCTGTTGTTGACGCGGACATGGTGATCATGGCCATAGGGAACATGCCAAACCCTGTAATTCAGCAGACTACCGAAAGCCTTGAAACCACGAAGTGGGGCACGATTGTGATTGACGAGGAAACTGGGAAAACAACCAAAGAAGGAGTCTATGCTGGGGGAGACATCGTCAGTGGCGTAGCCACGGTGATCAGTGCCATGGGAGCTGGTAGGAAAGCAGCAAGAGCTATAAACGAATACTTAATGAAAAAGAAAAAACGTCTAACACAGCATAACAAGATCTAAACTCATGATTTTATGGGCACACTTGAAGGAATAGAGAGAGCTTTGTTTCGGCAGTTCAATGGTGCAATTCTAGGATTTCTCTTCGTAAGAGCGGAGTATAACATTCTCGGCTATGCTTGCTGCCCATTCAGCAATTCTTTCTATGCTATCGCGTATAGAACAAACCGCGCAAATTGTCACTGCGTTCATGTGGGGAATCAAGAAAGATTGAGAGGATATCTCTCGACCTCGTTTTTCAATCACTTTTTGACGCTCTATGACTTCGTTGCAACTAGTTACATCTTTCGAAAAAAAGGATTTAACTGCTTTATCATATGAATCGATAGCTTCACTGCCGGACACAAACATTAGTTTCACTAGAGAATCTGGTATCGTTAGTCGTTCTCCGTCTAACATTATTATGTGTCTCGCAATGTTAGCAGCATGATCCGCTACGTGCTCAATTCTGTAAACAAGAACTTGGTAGTCCAAGCAATCGATGGGATCTATGTCAAGTTGTTTTGCTAAGACTGAGTCAATGGCAGCGCTGCGGAGCAATCTGAGAAGGAAGAAGCAAAAGTGGTCAACATCATCGTCAAGGGAGTAAACAGCCTTTGCTAGAGCCGCGTTTTGATCCCTTAGCGAGTTAAAGGCGTCTCGGCACATGGAATTGGCTATTAGGTGCATTCTGTGGACGCTTGATACAACTGAGGCCTTTGACTCATCTACCAAGGTTGTTATGTGCATGCTTTTGGCATCAGACTCCATGATTCTCATATAAAGAATCTCGGCTATGCGACGAATTGCCCTTTGCTGCGGGGTAGAAAATATGTTTCTAGCAGCAAGTCTGATGCTGGAGTACCCATTTAGATAACAGGCGATTATACTGCGAACAATGGAAGCTTCAGTTTCGCTTGGGTTGATGTGGAGAGTAATCTTTCTTTCTTCTTTTTTCCTTTCGACTCCTGGAAAGACTATCAAAGAACGGTCCCGCTGAACATCTAAGGAGACGACGTCACCTCGTTTCAACTTATTCAGTTCCACCCAATGCTTCGGTAAAGAAATCACATGAGATGATCTGCCGAGAGACATGACCTTACGCTGTTCCATAATGTCGCCTCGTGATATATATTTAGACTCCATCCTTATTAATGCATACTGGAGAAGTATATACTGGGATTGAATACGTGAGCTCTACACAATCCTGAATGAGCTTATTTGTTAAATCTCTTTCCGCTCCTAGACATTCTTCCCTCTTTGGCTAACGTATTCCTCATCGTGGTTCATATATACTAAACTCGTTTATTACAGTATATGCTGTTAATACACATAACACACATGGAATATATATAATATTGCGATGAAATATATATTTGGCTCTCCCGTTTAATATGCCTGAGGAGAATTAGTTGAAACAAACGGAAAAGCTTGAGACAGAATTTCCACTTCCTGAAAAGGCACGGGCAATAGGAGAGAAAGAGGAAAAATTCGAAAGTGCAGGTTACTATGAAACATTGTTTAGCAACCTGATTAATCATGAAGCGATTGAGACCAAAGATCTGAAAAAAGGCGACATTTGCTTACATTTTGAAGCTTGGCGGGAGCCGTACATGGTTGGCGACGAGAAAATGTCTGAGACTTTTATGGAGGTAATTATTGGCAAAGTGGAAAGCTCGGAGCCTCTGACCCTTTCAGAAGCTATATGTCTAAACACCTATCAAGACAGTGTCAGCTATTCCAGAGGATGTTTTACATGGTCCAGAGGATCAGTGTTTTCTCCTCATGAGCTTGTGCGGGTTGACCATGAGCTATTCCAAAGATTGAAAGACTCATTGAATACAAAGGGATGGATAGAAGATGTTTCTTATGACAAAAAGCACATCGCCATTGTCGTTTCTAATATGAAGAACTACCTTTCGGCAAAACTCCATGTCAGAAAGGCTGCAGAGGAAGAACCATCTATCTCTTTGAGGAGCGAAAGGGGTTTTGCAAAGCCCAGGTTTTACGAACCGACAATTGCAGTCCTGATGAACCAAGACAAGTCTGAGCTGGAGAGCTTAGAGAGAGGCAAGGTTTATCTACATTTTGAAGCTTGGCGGGAGCCGTACATGGTTGGCGACGAGAAAATGTCTGAGACTTTTATGGAGGTAATTATTGGCAAAGTGGAAAGCTCGACGCCATTGACCTTTTCAGAAGCCATTTCTCTGGACACCTACCAAGACAAACTAACCTATTCCACGGGAAGATTGACATGGTCTTCAGGATCCATGGTTTCTCCTCGTGAGCTTATACCGGTCAGCCACGAATTGCTTCAAAGATTGAAAATAGTACTGAAACCAAGCAAATGGAAGAAGGATGTGTCGTATAACGAGAAACACATCACTGCTTTCATTCGAAATCTAGAGAACCACTTTACGGGAAGATACCCCGGCAAAAACTACAAGATAGTACAGAAGGACGTGTTGGTAGACGGATCCATCGGATCAAGTGCCATCATAAGCCTTGAAGTGAAAGCCCCAGAAATAGCAACAGAGGCTAATCCTGGACAATTTGTCGTGCTAAGACTCCACGAAAGAGGAGAACGAATACCCCTCACCATCGCAGACATCAAAAAGGATGAAGGGTCAATCAGGCTAATCTTCCAAATTGTTGGAAAAACCACACAAGAATTGGCAACACTAGAAGAAGGGGAGTTCATTTTAGATGTGCTAGGTCCTTTGGGCAATCCCGTTGAGATAAGAAAGCACGACGAGCCTGTAATCTGCATTGCAGGAGGAGTTGGCGTCGCATCAATTTATGCTAAGACTAAAGCGTTGAAGGAAAAAGGCAACTATGTTGTATCAATAATTGGCGCAAGAAATAAAGACATCCTAATCTTGGAAGATGAGATGAGAAAGGTAAGCGACGAACTCTATGTGACCACTGACGATGGCTCCTACAAACTCGCCAAAGACGGCTCAGAATGTTTCCACAGAATAAGAAGAGACGGCTCTAAGATTTATGGCGGCTTTGTCGACAGCGTCTTAGAGTCATTGTTTGGCAACTATAAACTTCTAACTAGATTCAACCAAAGAATAAAGGACTCCAGCGAAAAGTTTCTAGACTACGGACCCCGTCAAATGGTTGGCAAATATCCTGCTAACAGCATCGCGGAAATCATTGTTGTTGGTCCCATACCAATGATGCGGGCTGTCATAAATGTGGTAGCTGGAAATGGCAAATATAATCCTGAAACAGATTATAGAAGAAATTTAGTCAACACGCTTGTGAGTCTGAACCCTATCATGGTTGACGGTACGGGTCTGTGTGGTTGTTGCAGAGTGAGAATATACAATCCGGAAAAGAAGAAGTATGAGACCAAGTTCGCTTGTGTTGACGGTCCAGTATTCAATGGCCTTATGGTCGATTTTGAATCCCTCTTAAGAAGAACAACTCAATACAAACCAGAAGAGGAGAGATCGGCGAAATATCTTGAAGTTATGGGCTGGTAGATCATGACGAAATCTAAGAGAGCTGTTATGCCGAGACAAGATACGCATATTAGGATAAGAAATTTCGATGAAGTCGCATTAGGTTATACTACAGAACAAGCCATTAGCGAAGCGTCAAGATGCTACAGATGCAAGAAGCCAAAATGCACAGAGGGATGCCCTGTTGACGTGGATATCCCTGAGTTTGTAGAACATGTCAAGAACGGGAATTTCGAAGATGCCTATAACGTACTAACGGACTCTCTCCTCTTCCCACGCATCACAGGGAGAGTTTGTCCTCAAGAGACTCAATGCGAAGGATCCTGTGTAGCCGGAATTAAGGAAGGGTGCGACGCCCTTGCAATAGGCAACCTCGAACGGTTCGTCGGGGATTGGGCAGCGGAAAAAGGCATCATTCCGCCTTGTGAAATAAGAGAAAACGGAAAGTCAGTCGCGATCATTGGATCAGGTCCGGCGGGAATAACAGCTGCTACTGATCTGAGAAGAAAAGGTTACAATGTTACACTCTATGAGGCATTACATATCCCTGGAGGAGTGCTGGTATATGGCATTCCAGAGTTTAGATTGCCCAAAACAATAGTTCGCAACGAGATATGGAAGCTAGAGAGGATGGGTGTTGCAATTAAGTATAACACCTTAATCGGAGCCACAAAATCGTTCGAGGATCTAAAGGAGGAAAATGATGCCATTTTCATCGGCACAGGAGCAGGGTTACCTCGTTTCTTGGGGATCCCAGGGGAAGAACTGGTTGGAGTCTATACTGCAAACGAATTTCTAGCTCGTATTAATTTGATGGGAGCAAATAAGTTTCCTCAGTTCAGCACTCCTGTCGACATTGGGGATAGAGTTGCAGTTGTCGGAGGAGGAAATGTTGCTATGGATTCCGCTAGAGTAGCACTGCGACTCGGCGCAAAGGTGGACCTGTTTTACAGAAGGACGAGAGAATATATGCCTGCCAGAAAAGTTGAGATACACCACGCTCTGGAAGAGGGAGTTAGTTTCAGGGAGCTTAGAAATCCCATAAGATTGATTGATAGTGATGGAAAACTTCAGAGAATTAAATATTCTGTGATGAAGCTCAGCGACGAACTTGACAGTTCCGGAAGGAGAATTCCCGTTGAAAGCGGGAGATCATATTCCTCTCCCTATGATACATTTATCATAGCTATCGGTCAAAGACCTAATCCGCTTCTGCCCAGAAAAGTATCGTATCTGAATACAGATGAAAGAGGGTACATTGTTGTCAACCCAGCAACTTTGAGGGTGGATTCATTAGATGACTGTCCTGTGTTTGCTGGTGGGGATATAATCGGAAATCAACACAATGGAAGGGGAGGCACTGTAATAGATGCGATGGGTCATGGAAGGCTTGCTGCAAGAAACATTGATAGACGGTTGAGTGGAGCTAAGTGGAAAAGGCAGGAAATCGTTCTGACTGCCAGGAAACATCAAATGATCGGAAGTTGATAAATGCAAAGAAAGCGAGGCTAAAGGACTGACGATCACTGTGGGTACGTAACGGGGAACACTGATAAATTCAAGAATGGCAATTCGGTTCAGGAGTTGGCCACAGCAGTGCTGTGGAATCTCCGAGTGGTCTTCTAGAAGAGAACGAGTTCGGTATATACGTTACATGTTTGTATATAAGGTATTTCGCTTATGTATATATCTCTCGCATTCTTTCCTATAGACCGAGGTAGTTGGGTTGAAAGTGCTTGAAATCGCACCTTTAGAAGACAGGAAATTAACCGTTTTGATTGTTGAAAAAGAATACAATGAACCATTTTGGGTAATTGAACCTCCCTCCACTCCACACTCTCGGATGCTTCGCTCTCTCTTTCGGCCTTCCATAGGTTTCAACAAGTTTTTGCAGAACATGATCAAGGAAGTCAACCCAGACTTTGCAACCGAAGAGCTCGGTATGCGCCTGCCAAAGGAGTTCTACGAAGACAACGTTTTAGCTCAGCTGTTTCGAAAGGAGAACATCCCCTTCTTTCCCGTCGATATTGACGGAAATGCGAGATCATATCTTGCAACTAGTTTAGACAAAAAGAGAGAGTTAAGAGACAATGTACTAAAAGGCCTAGCCAAGTTGTCCAAGAAAAAAGGTGAAAAAGATTCTCTGGAAAAGGAATACATGCTTGCTTATGGTCAGTGTCTGCAACTTGAACTTGACGAGCAGGAGCAAGAGATAAGTTTTCCCATAAGGGAAAGCTGGATCGTTATGGGCATTTTAGACCACGCGAGAGAGGTTGATGCGAAAGAGGAGATCACCTGTCTTCACATATGCAGCCCAGAGCACGTAGACGGAATCAGAAAGCTTTTAGAACCCTTAGACGTCAGGGTTGAAGCCCTCGAGCTTTCGAAAAAGATAGTTTCAGCGAATGTTAAGACATCCCCCTCAGATGAACTGTCCGATTTGCTTGAATCAATGCAGATTCAAGTGAAACCTGTTATTAGAAAAGCTTCCAGCGATGCGCCCCATCTTTTGTTTTACTTGGATACCGACGCCAAAGCTAGTCCGTTCGACATCTGCATGGCATATGATACTGGGTACAATGCTGTTATACCTTACGAGAATGTAACCCCGATGGATGCCAAAAAGATCGTTCAGGACGCCATATTCTCCAGAGGACCGAAAGCAGTCAAGCGAACATGCTTCTTCATCGGAGGAAAGAGCGCGGAAAAAGCTGAGGAAGTTTTTGAGGTTGTAAGAGACGCGATGTTTCCACCTTTCAAGACGAGTATAATAGTTGACCCAGGCGGTGCATACACAACAGCAGCAGCTATGGTTGCAAAAGTCGAGGACGCCGTCCTATCTCAGAAACTTGGCGACTTAAGAGACAAAACCTGCGGTGTTCTAGGCACAGGAGCTGTAGGACGCATCGCAGCGATCCTATTAGCTAAACTTGGATGCCCAGTGACAATTGCCAGCCTTAACCCGAAGCGAGCAGATGGGAAAGAATACGCTGAGAATGTTGCACAACTCCTTTCTGATAGACATGGAGTAGAAGTGCAAGGTGTCTTTGCGCCCACAAGAGCCGAAAAGCTTGAGATTCTGAAGAACGCTGATGTAGTTTTTTGCGCTGGAACAAGAGGTGTCCGCGTCTTAGAGAAAGACTTGCTAACGCAACTCAAACTCATGAAAGTTCTGGTCGACATCAACGCTATCCCTCCCTTTGGCGTGGAAGGGATGAAACTGAATGATGACATGAGAGAAATAGCGCCGGGAATCTTCGGAATCGGAGCGCTCAAAATAGGCGACTTGAAACATAAGTTGGAGAAAGAAATCCTGAAAGAAGCCCGATCCAATGGAAGAGAGGTATATAACTACACCATGGCTTTGCAGCTTGCGAGGAAACTGCTTCAGAAAGCGATGTTGCCAGCCAAATTAACACTGAATCTGAGTTATCCATCTGCTAAGAGTGATTCTAAGTAGTCATTCTATAGGCGCGGTTTATGGCTATCTCAGCTATGTCCGCTGCACACTCAGCAATTCTCTTTACGCTATCACGTATAGAACAAATTGCGCAGATGATCAAAGCATTCTTCTGTTCACTCATAAACGTCTTTGTGGCAATATCTTGATCTTGCTTTTCAATCTCTTTCTGCTGTTCGAGTATTTCAACGGAATTGACCACGTCCTTCGAGAAAAAGGCAGCGATTGCTTGGTCATACAGGTCAACGGCCTGTGTGCCAGCAGCGAACATGAGTTTCAGTAGATCAGCTGGAACCTTTTGCTGCCTTGCGTCCAACATTATTATATGTTGAGCTATGCTGGCTGAATGGTCTGCAGCATGCTCAACTCTGTAAACGAGAGTTTGGTGGTCCATGCAATCTAGAGGTTCGATATCAAGTTGATTTGCCAAAATGGGATCTTTAGCGGCGTTGCGAAGTAGTCGGAGAACAAAGAAGGAAAAATGATCGACGTCATCGTCAAGAGAAAAGACAGACTTTGCTAGTAATACATCTCGGTTCTTTAACGAATTTAACGCATCTCGACACATAGAATGAGCGATTCCATGCATTCTGTGAATTGCCACTTTCGGTGATGCCTTTGATTCATCTATTAAGGTTTGGATGCGCATGCTTTTGGCGTCGGACTCCATTATCCTCATATAAAGCATCCTAACAATGTTTCTAATGGCTCTTCTTTGCACAACAGAAAATACTTTTTCTGACTGAACTTTGATACTGGAGTACCCATTCAAATAACAGCCGATTATTCTTCGGACAATTAAGCTTCCCTTCTCCTCAGGATCAACGTAAAGGGCTATTTCTTTGCGCTCTTTTTCCTTTCTAACACTCGGAAAAACCACCAATGAACGATCACGCTGAACAGCAAGAGAAACAGCGTCGCCTTGCTTTATTTCGTTCAACTTGACCCAATGTTTAGGAAGAGAAACAACAAGAGAGGACCTGCCCAGAGACATAATCTTGCGTTCCATAACCTTCACTCCGACTTGTATTAGCCAGTACTACTCATATTAATACGCACTGCAGCAAATATATATGGATTTTAAACATGTCTAGCGAACTGGAAGAGGCAAAACTACGTGCGTATCCAGCTGATGCGAGACTCAAGCCATTTGGACATTTCTCACGTTATGTGCACGCACATTTCTTGAAGTGAAGACCCTCTCCGCCTGGTCAAAACTACAATTGCTTGACAAACCTTATTTCTCCAGCACTCCATATTGACCTAAGGAACAGCAAAAATGAAGTTCTCCTTCATCAGCCCAGCACCATCCGCAGATACCCCCAGCATGGTGACCTCAGCCTGGCCTCCCTTAGGGATCCTTTACTGCGCTGCCGTTTTGAGCAATGCAGGCTTCGAAGTCTCCGTGTTCGATCAAGCCAAGAGAGGCGCTACCATCAAACAAACCATCGACTGGGTGAAGAAAGAAGATCCACAGATTGTCGGGTTTTCAGTCTGTGGCAGTTCCGCTCGAGAGGCCTTCAAGGTCGCTCGAAACCTGAAGAAAGAAAACCCGAACATCACCATTGTTTTAGGAAATTATCACGCGACCTTTAACGCTGAAAGGATCCTCAAGAAATATCCCGCCGTTGATGTTATCGTTCGAGGTGAGGGGGAGTTCACAAGCCGTGACTTGGCCAGGTGTCTGGTTGAAGAGGGGAATCTCAAGGAAGTTGACGGTATAACCTACAGAAACAACGGAGAGATCGCTTCGACCCCCGACAGACCATTGATCAAAGACATAAACGCCCTGCCCTTTCCTGATCGCAGCATAATGAACACTGAGTACACATCTCTTATTTACGGTGTTGAAGCAGCAACCAAACGGTTCACCACCATGGTTTCTTCCCGCGGGTGCCCGTTCCAGTGTACTTTCTGCGGTTGCCGAAAATTCGCAAGAGGCGTTTGGAGGCCTCGGTCAGTTGAGAGCATCATGGAAGAACTGTTCCTCTTGAAGAGCGAAGGGTACGAGCAGTTTCTCTTCGTGGACGATAACTTCACGCTCAACACAAAACGTGTCGTCAAGCTCTGTCAACGACTTAAAAGAGAGAATCTGAACTTTGAATGGTTCTGCGACTCAAGAGTCGATCACGTGAGTTATGACATGTTTCGAGAAATGGTGACAGCTGGCTGCAAAATCTTGTATTTCGGGATTGAAAGCGCCAATCAGAGAATCTTAGACTACTACAAAAAAGGCATAACTCCAGAGAACTCTCGCCTTGCCGTCAACAAAGCCAGAAAGGCTGGCATAGATGTGATCGTCGGCTCGTTTATCGTAGGCGCTCCAGATGAAACTCGAAGGGAAATCGAGAACACTCTTCGTTTCGCGCACGAGCTGGACATTGACGTGCCTCAGTTGAACATTCTCGGCGCGTTCACCGGAACGGACCTGTGGCATGATATGGTTTCTAAAGGTTATGTCGACGAAGAAGCAATGTGGGAAACAGGAGCCTATGTGGCTAACATCTCGCCCCACGCCGTGCCCTTTGACGAAATACGCCAGATGGTTTTGGAGTATTTTGGCAGTTTCTACCTCAGGTCGGAAGTGCTAGCAAAAGAGATCTTGAGGACACTCAAGAGTCCCTATCGGCTCTCTGCGCTCATCAACAACATTCCAAGAATCAATGATATCATTGAGAGCGTACAAAAGGGCGTTAAACTCGACTAATGATCCTAAGTGGTTTTGCTCAGTCTGGTCAGAGCGTGAGTTCCGCTGAAAGAAGGGGCATGATTGGCCTATCGATTACTCACTAGGTTCTTGATTCCGCTCAAACTGATTTTTCCGTAATAGCGAAGCCAGATGAGGCACAGAATGACGATTCCGATGAGGGATCCGATTATCATATCGGTTCCTGAAGGAATACTGTGACCTGAGAGAGCCGCCACCAACGCTGGAACTGGCATGTACATTGTCCACCACCACTCGTACTGAACCCAGTTGAGTGGGTAGTTTCCGCTAAGAAACTCGAGGAACGTCTGGGACATCAAATCGCCCAATCCTGAGAGCGAGATTGTTACAAACGAGAGGATCACAGGCACGAATGCGAGCAGGTCTCTGGAGGATCTTGTGTCGTCGCCTAGAACGAACGATGTGATTCCGACACCAAGGATCGTTATTATGATAATGGGGTTGATCTTCCACCATAATGGACCGTTGATGACTAATTCGAAGAAGTTTGTTGATGGCTCCGTTGGGATAACTCCATAGGTCACGGTTACAACTGCGTCGATGACTGTCATGATTAAGCCAGCAATGAAGATGACGATGGTCAGAAGGCCGATTCGCCTTTTCTTGTTCATAGAGGGCATCTCTTGTAGAGTCGGGTTATAAGCTTTCCGAACGTTCTGCTTAAAGCGAGCAGACGCGACAAGGAAGCGCTCACGAATAAGAGCCCTGCAAAAACCAATCGCCAATGACTTTGGCGCCGGGGGTGGGATTTGAACCCACGCGACCTCGAAAGGTCACAGGCTCTCCGAGGCTCGCATATGTAGACTCCAGGCTTGAGCCATACGTTGCTTCGTGATGTCTGCTCCCTACCTGATTTCCCGCTCTTGCTTTTGCGCTAATCGCTCTAGGAGACCCCGGCTCCTGATGTGTCTTTTAGTCGGTTCAGGTCTATAAGTCTTGACGGCTGATTCAGTGTGATGAGCGTAGTCGTGCGTCTTCAAATGTCGTCGGGGCAAAATTCTAATTGACGACGACATTTGAAACCCAACCTTTGCACGCGCGCAGCGTTCTTAGGTTTCAGAACTTAGGCGCCTTCTTGCCATACTTTCGGATAGACGCCACGCGGCATAAGCACACGTAGGGTTTTGGCTACGAGTCCGTGTTTCATCTTCAGAATCTGCCCAGTAGTTGCGAGCGCTCTGGCCAACGCCACCGCTTCTCCTTTCTGAGTCAGTACAGCCACTGTGTTGTTTATCTTCATGTCTACCTCTAAGGAGACCACGCCTGGCGCTGCGAGGGATGCTCCATGGCATATGGCCTCAACGGCTGAGTCGCGTATGTAAATCTTCGGCAGAGGCTCAAGCGCCTTTTCCATGGGTTGAATACACTTTCGCATCAATGCTTCGTTCTTTGTCTGCTGCCAATTCGACTGTAAGTAGGCCAGATCATGCAGCGTAACGAAGCCGTCTTCCTCCGTGAAGGGCCCAGCCCTAGTTCGACGAAGCTCCTGCATGTGGGCGCCCACCCCTAGAACCTCGCCAATGTCATAACAAAGCTTGCGAATGTAGGTTCCAGCTTCGCAGCCTACCTGAAACAACACATTCCGTGTGTCTTGCTCCAAAAAACGCAGATAATAGATTCTTCGTGTTCTGACCCGACGCTTGACAGAAGCCCGTACGGGTGGACGCTGCAAGATGACACCGCAGAATTCTTGCAGGACCGCTCGAACACGGCTTTCAGAAACTGCGCTGTGTAGTTTCATGACACATAGGTATTCTTTTCCAGCAAATAGAAGCGCCTGCACAACCTTTGTAGCTTCCTCTAGTGCGATCGGCAAGACGCCGGTCACTTTTGGATTTCCTCAGCATGAACGAAAAACAGCTGTTCTTCATGCTTCTAAGGTTCCGCCGTGACCAGCGTGGTTGATGCTGAGGAGCCGCTTGACCCACGCGGTGACTTCGTGGCTTGAAGGTCCCGCTGGCTTGTCAAGATTGATAATGCCAAATCGAATGTGGTCATGAATCGGGCGCTCTGCGGGTTGATGTCCATAGCGTGGGTTGGTTTCCTCCTCCGCCTTTACCATTAACTTGCGCTTGATTTCCCAAGGCGGCCTGGTTTCTGACATTCAGTCTTTCACCATTGGTGCTGAATTGAGCGAGCGAAGTTAAAAGAGTTGAGGTTGCTCTCTGATTTGCCAGGATTCGACTGAACCCTAGAAAGTAGAATCTGATCGTGTACATTTTTGGCAGGAGAAATTCTGGCTACATAGAGTGTTAACCCTAGCTTTTTTCGCTTCTGATCCGACTATGCGCGCGCGGACTGTGGATCACTCTATATCTTGCGCTTGGCCAGAACGGCTCTGAAGGACTTCCCACAGTGGTCAAAGAGACCTATCGTTAGCTCAAGTCGCTTGCCACTCTTGTCGGGACGACCAGCCATCTTCCAAGTCTTACGGGGAGTAGAGACTTCCATTCCACACTTCGGACATTTAGCCACCAGTTTCTCCTCCATAACAGTCCACCATTCTCTCATGAAGATAGATAAAAGATTATCGTCAAATTTCGAACCTCAAGTGAACCAGCCAGAAATGAAAAAGGTTTCCGATTCATTGCGTGATACACGATTTCTTCAGTGTGCTATCAGCAGGAGGGAAGAACCCTATGCATGCCATGCCATTATTAACGAAAGTGAGAGGAAGGAGACGGAGCCAAAGCGGCATTCATAGGGTCTTTCCTGAAATGCTAATCCAAACAGAGGGATTTAAGAATTATGCAAAAATGCCCAAGAATCTAATCATGAATTATCGCATGGTTCTGGAAATGTTTCAAATGTGCATGAAGAAGAGCTTCAGCGGGTCATATCTCTGATTGTGCTAAATACTTCAGATGGAGCGGTCTGTAAACGCCTTTTCCTGTGAGATTCACAACAATTGTTTGGACATCTTCAAGTAAATCTCCTAGTTGTTCCCGATGAGTGTCTAGGAACTTGTCGAAGTCTGCATAGCTCTTGTGAAGTGAAATCATCATGCCAGTCATCCCCATTCCTCGGCATCCACTGCCCATAATAACGTTGGGTTGTTCGGCCAACCATTTCATTGACCTATTAGCTGCTTCTTTTCTCTGCTGATCTGATGCAAACCTATGTGGAGTCTTGACCAGGGTGATCGCAAGGATTTCATAGCCTAACTTGTCCCAGTTGGGAATAGCTGTATAACCGTCAACCAGTTCCCTTTCCAAAGCCGCGCGTCTTCTCGAGATTGTGGCTTGGGATACTCCGAGGATTCTAGCCATCTTTCGGTCACTTATCCGCGCGTTCTTCATCAACTCAGACAAGATTCTGCGGTCTATAGGCTTCAGTGACTTCATGGTACATCGTTCTCTATTTCTTCTCCCGCAGTTTTATGACTTATGGAAAAAACTGACGAGGGCATACTTATTAAGAGAAGCCCGGGGATGACTCTAATGGAAAATTATGAAGCGTACAGAAGAAGATGTCAAGCAGATCCATCGGCTAGTTGATGTAGTGGACAAATCTGTTCTAGAGATTGGGTGTGGAGCTGGGAGGATAACATTTCCTTTGGCAGAGAAAGCAAGAGAAATCGTTGCCATTGATATTAGTGAAGGAGTTATTGAGGAGGCGTCAAGAAGAAATCGGTATGAAAACGTGAGATTCTCAGTAGGGAACATTGAATCTGTCAGGCTGGGTAGGAGATTTGACGTGATACTCTCGACCTGGATGGGATACATGTACCTGAACGACGTGCCGAAGGCGATAAGCAACATTTCAGGTCATTTGGAAGAGGATGGTGTCTTTCTTTTACTCTGTGGTTATTACGAAGATGAGTTCACGAAGATGGTGCGTATGTTGATTGGAGGAAAAGCCAAGAGTGCCGCATTCTATAATGAGCTTGAAGCTGCCGTATCGAAGTTTTTTACTTTTCAGAAACATGTTCTAAAGGGTGAGCTGGTTTTCTCAAGTAAAAGGAACATCATAGAAAGATTTCGATTGGAGCTGAAGAGTGAGTATCGCTTAATCATGGACAATCGCCATGAGGAGCGGTTGAAAGACTATCTGAGTAACAAGGACAAGCTTGCCATTGGAAATGATTCCTTGGCTTATCTCTGCAAGAAGCGTACTTGATGTTCTAATTCTGCTGTAGATTGTGATGGCTGAAGGTCGTTATCTCAGTGCGAAAGCATGCACAGTGTTCAACGTGGGATACCTTCTCGACAGATGAGCGTTTACTAACTCTATGGAGTTGACTGCGAACCTTCCAAACTCCGTCTCTCTCAGTTCTTCGAGGTCGCTAAGCAATCTGGCGAATCCTTGATCGTTTTGAAACTGGGCTATGCTGATATGCGGTAAAAGAACCGGATAGTCGAATCTCATCCTTTTTATCTCGGGTATTGCCTGCAGTTTTCTATTCAACTCGCCGATGTTGCCCCTATCGTGAACCTCGATTATGACAACTTCGGAGAAGATGTTAAGTTTAGGAAGTAGCACGTTGAATTTGGGAAATGCGTGTAAGATTTCTTCTGCTTGACTGACTATTTTCTGCAAGTTCTCTAACAGAATGTCATCTTCATATATTTCAGATTCGACGAGGAATCCACAGCTCTTAACAGTTATATGCAAGTAATCTTTGGAGAATGGATCAACACAAGGAATAGCTGACAGCTTATCCTGAATCTCAATGATTTCTCCAATCAAATTCTCATCGTTTATTCGTATGAGAAAGGTCAAGAACTGATTTCTTCCCTTCGCCCATTTGTTGTCTATCCAGTCATTCACTATCTCTGGTCGGACTTTGTTCCGTTCTCTCCAAACGTCAGCAAATCTGCTTTCGACTCTATCCTGAGGCAATTGTCATCACCTTGAGCATGCGAGTTCCCTAAACTCCTAAGTTTTGATAGCAGACTAATGACTCTAGCTTCCTAATAGAGTGCGCGCAATGCCTTAATATCGATGTGTTAACACAAGCAGGATGGTGTGAAGAATGAAAGATGAGAAATGCATACTATATGTACAAACGAGCGACGACCCAGAGAGACAATATTCGCCTCTGGTCTTGGCGCAAATGGCGAAAGCAATGGACCTGAACCCGAGGGTCTATTACTTAGGTCAAGCGCTGAAAGTACTGCTTCCTGGAGCCGCTGAGAAGATAAAACTTGGGGATTTCCCAAGCGTTGCGGAAATGCTCAAGAAAACCATGCAAATGGGAATCGAGATTGATGTGTGTGAAGCTTCCAAGCGGATGCTGGGATGGGAAAGGGTGGATCTGATCTCTGGCGTCAAGATTGTGGGCGCTGCGACACTGAACGACTTGGCTCTTGACGCCGCTGCAACGATGTGGTTTTAGAAAAAACGTCGCGCGCGCCAAGAGAGGTAGGAACAGTCGAGGCATACCTATAGAGGAAACCTCGTCAAGGCTGGGTTTACGTAATGTCGCAGCCGAGTTTTCCAAACGCATCCAGCTAGCTGTATAGCCAGATTCACCGTGCGCTCACAGAATATCTGCTCAAGCCTAAAGCTTGACTTTCACTGCCTGCATCTCACCTGGTTTCATGTACTCGAAGCCCGAAGGCTTAAGCCAGATGAGAGCATACCTTGGATCTTCCGGGCTCTCGAAAAACTCTTCTACAAAAGATACTTCGTTGAAGAGACGCACCTTGAGCTTTTTATCCTCGACGATATGCGCGGTACATTCCCCTCTCAAAGTACCCTTCTGATCATCTTTCTCTATCAGAAGACAGAACTCCACCTTCGGGTTTTTCGTAATCTGCATTGTCTTGGCATCTCTGGACCCTGTAATGAAGTAGAGCTTCTTCTGAGAATGCACAAACGTAACAGGTCGCACTCTGGGCTGGTCGCCCTCGGCTGTGGCAAGAAAACCATGCTGTTGTGGACTTAGAATTCGCCAAATCTCCTGTTTCAAATCGTCACTTGCTTCACTCACAACAATCCCTCACAAGCATGTCTGTCTAACTCTGTTATTTTAATCTTGACGCCCCAGAAACTCACGCGCTCGTTCCGTTGCTCAATTCTGCGTCAAGACGTACTCGTCGTATTCTCTTTCAAGCCTATGCTTATGTTTCAACTCTTCCTGGGCGAGCTTGGCAAACATCTTTCCGATCTGCTTTCTCTCATACTTCTTGGCCAGCTCCATGTAGAAGTCATGAGTCGCCTTCTCCCTCTTACCCGCGTATATTAATATCTGCTGATAGCCGACATCGGGCGACAGGGGAACGTCCATGAGATAGTCGACAACCTTAAGGTCTGGGATTTCGGTTTCTAGAGATCCTATCTCCTTCACCTTCTTGGGGTCTCTCATCGCCTCTAGGATCATGTTCTTGTGCTTCTTTTCTTCCTTCACGAGCTCTTTGAGAAACACTTTGGAGACAGGTTTCTGGACTCTGTTCTGCGCAGAGCTGTAGATCTTGATTGACTGCTCTTCCATTGTTAAGGCGAGTTTGAGGGCGCTCTTCAAGGTCAGCTTAGACGCACGTGCACGCAAGTCAGCAAGCTTTCGTCCAGATTCATCTGGCAGGGTGGCCATATGAGCGTCTCCTATTTGTAGAAGCAGATAATTTCGATGTTCCTTATATTCTGTTGCCTGTTCGGGCACATTGCCTGTACATCTTTGGGAAACATCTAACCTGAGCTTCACCAGATATACATCATAACACACGCGCGCGGTCGTGCAACTAGACGGGAGCATGACATCAGCTCTCTTGAGTGACAACCTGAGCTAACCTAGGTGGTTGAGGACATTTGGCGAAAACGTCATAAGGTGATTGTGAACACACTAAGTCTGGTGAAGAGGGTGCTCACTGAAGAGGACATATCTCAAGTTTCGAGAGTTGCAGGTGCGCTGGGTAACGTCACAAGGATAAGGATTGTTGATCTCATAAGTGAGACCAAGAGACCCCTGCACATAAAGGCCGTTGCCGAAGTCATGCAGAAGGATTATGCCGCCATCTACCGTCACGTCAGAGTTCTACAAAGAAGTGGCTTGCTGGAGGTCTACGAGGTAGGACGTTCACGTGTGCTATATCCAAAAAATGTGGAATTGTTCAAACAATTTATTCAAGTTGCTAATAAAATGGTGCAAGAAGAGCAGTAATACTGTAGTGAATACATAATAATTTGCGCAAATCATAAATATAATTTAGCGCAAGGAGTACTTTCTCCGCAGGCGGATATCCTTGCGAAAGATAGGCACCCAAGAGATTGCTGTAGCCAGTGTACTAGGCGCTCTCTCGGTATTGTCTGAGATAATTCCAGGACCGCCGTTCGACGTCCCGTTCCCGCTTTATCCAAAGATTTCATGGGACATTACGGGGCTACCTATGATGGTGAGTCTGCTTCTTTATGGACCTGTAAGCGCCGTGTACACGTGCCTTGTCGGATGTTCGATTATTTTCCTTCGTGTAAACGTTTACGGAGGCATTTTCAAGGTCGTTGCGGAGCTGGCAACTGTGCTGGCATTCGGCTTGCTCAGAAGAGGCGTTGTTGCCAACTCAGCCGCTGCGGTTACTTCAAGGGTGATTGTAATGACCATCGCTAACTATTACTTGCTACAATTATTCTATGGGATGCCAGAGCCACTTGTGATCAGCCTGCTGGTCCCGATAGGACTGTTTAACATGACGCAAGCTCTAATCAACATTATTCCCGCTTATATCATATATTCAAGGGTGCGAGTACGTTAACTAATACCGCTTCTGAACAGATCGTCAGAAAAGAACCCGAAGGCGCGGATGCTCCCACGCGAACAGATCCGCTTCCAGACCATTGACATTGCGCGGATTTCAGTTTGACGCAGGTTTGATGTTAGAAGAATGGGAACAGAAGGTTTTTAGCTGCGTCAAAGTGCATAGTCAAAAAAAGACAGGTAGCTTAAGTGTTCAGCGCGCGCGAATTTAGAGCAGCGTCTTCAAAGCTCCATAGGATATTGACTCTGTAATCTCCTCCACAGATCTTATCTTCTCTGGTTTTTTAGATGCAAGCGAACCCTTCAATACCATAGGTGTGAAATCGAAGTTCCGCGCCCCCTTGTATGTGGATAGGACGCAGTACTCTGCGCTATACCCTGTCACAATAACGGTGTCAACGCCGAGCTTTCTCAATTGCTCTGCAAGTCCTGTTTTCTTGAAGGAATTGCGATAGGTTTTCACGATGCGTATATCGTGTGGTTTAAGCTTTACACTATCATGCACATCAAAGCCTGATTTACCTGGCACAAGGTGCTTGCTTTTGTGTTGTATGACAAAGATGGGAAGATTCCTTTCTCTGAAAAGATCTAATGCTGCATTTATGTTTGCAATTGCTGAATTCAGGGAGTCATCGCATGCCTGAGTGCGGTTGAAGAAATCATTCTGCATATCTATTACAAGTAGGGCTGGTTTCGTTTTCGATTCTCTCCTTCACTCTCGATCATGACCAGATTAATCTGTTTCCATCACTTCCCATGATTTAGGATTAGTTACAAGGACGCGCGTATTCAAACGCACGTGTCATATCTTTTCAGCAATGTAGTCTAAATACGCTCGTTTCCCTTTCTCTCCCTTCACTAATGTCTTCATAATTCTCTTTTTCCTTCGAAGCATTTTGAATCGCTGGAAGTAAATGTCTGGTTCATCATCTTCATGACAGGTGAGCTTTTTGTTCCCCAGCATAATCCCCACTGGGTCTGATTCAGGAAATTCTTCTTCCATGGTATCATCTACTGATCTGAAAGTAACGAAGCATAGTCCTTTAGGTTTCAGTACTCGCTCGATTTCACTCATGGCTACTGCAATGCCTGCCTCCTTCAAAAAGAAGATTGAGTCGTAAGCATAAACGAAGCTGAATGATTCATCATTGAATGGAATTTTGCGCATATCTGAGTTGAATATATTCAGCGAAATACCGTTCTCTTTGCAGAAGGCGTGGGCTCTCTCTAATTGCGTCTTGCTGATTTCAATCCCATAAGTTTCGAATCCTCGGTCATGAAAAAGTGCTAAGGGGGGATATTTACCTCCTGCACCACAATCCAAGACCATCTTTTCAAGAGGAGTCAACTCACACAATGTAACGAATTCGTAGATTGGGGTGGATCGAATAATGTATTCCACAACTGCTTTCCTTTGATAGACCTCTGGCAATTGCGACACCTCACGCTAACGCTGTCACTTGCTTCATTTAACATTGTCGAAATGTGTGCTCGCGCGCATGAATTCGCGAAAACCTTTTCAGACTCCAGAGGCAAGTTCTAAACGGCTTGCAAATGATGTCCGAAAGGCCGTCTCTAGAAGATTTTCTCATTCAAGCGAGAAACGAAGAAGAGAGGTATGATTGGCCTGCCGCTACAGCGTCTTATTCAAGCGCTTTGTGCTTGGCGAAGGCGTCAGAAGATTTTTCGAAAGCGGGGGAATTCCAGGAGCGAATTGGCTATTGCCTCTATCGGGGCGCCTTCCAAGCCGAGACTCAGGAGCAATTCAAGATCCGCTTGTTGAAGGCTGAGGAGGCTTATGAAGGAGCGCATGGATTCTACGAAAAGTCGAGGGATGAGCAGAAAATCGCCAGGATGCTTCGCTGTGAGGCTATCATCAAGTATCTTGGCTACTGGCTTACAGCCGTTCCTTCTGAAAAGCGAGTGTGTCTCGATGATTGTCTGGAGTTGGAAGGCAAAGCTTTGGCGTGCTTTTCGGCATCTGGGGACATGTTGGAATACGGGAGAACATACAATGAGCTTTGGCTGGTTTCCTGGCTCAGAGCCAATCTCGAATGGAACAGACGCACCAAGAAGAGTATCATGAAAAGGGGGCTGCAATGGGGAGAGAAGACGGTTGCTGCGCTCACGCAACTCGACGACCCACACGAACTTGCCAGAACCCATCACACTTTGTCACGCCACTTAGGGGAATTTGAGGTTTTCACCGACGAACCAGAGGACCAAGAGAAAAACCGCCTGCAAATTGTACAATACTTGAATGAAGCCATTGACTTCTCGGATAGGGTTGGTGACGACTATCTCTTGGGAAAATCCCATCAATTCATGACGTACCTAGTGACCTACGAAGAAGCGTTAAAGCACCTTGAGAAAGTTCTACATTGTGGCAAACGGACGCGAGACAACTTACTTATCGCAGCGGGTCTGCGAGGCATAGCATATTGGACGAGTTTGAAATCCATGGGAGAAGAAGACCCCGAAAGGTGGAGAGAGCAACGTGAAAAGGCTTTGGACTTCTATGACAAGGCGCAGCATCACTACTCCATAATATCTTTCATCCCTGCCACCGTTGGCCTTATGGGTCCACCTTCTGGCTACCTAGAACATTACTTGGAGCTGGCCGAGCGGGAAACTGACGCCGAAGGGAGACTAGAGCTGCTAGAACAAGCAGAAAAAGCGGGTATGAAAGCCTTGAAGTTAGCAGAGGACTTTGAAATTCCGCTGAACATTGTGAAGGCGCTTTCCGGGGTTGCATGGACACTTGCGGCTCGATCACTTGTGGAATCAGATCTTACAGAAAAGAGGAGGTTGCTAGAGAAAGCTCTTAGGCACCAAGAGAGGGCAGCGGAAATCTATGATGAGCAGGAGCCTTTCTTCTACTTCAATCGAGGAATGAGGCAGACTGGTCTCGCAAAGGTGAAGATGCAACTTGCTGACATACAGCCGGACTCCGATACTAAGCAGAAGCTTCTCGATGAAGCGGTGTTACACATGGAAAAAGGTCTCAAGCTCGTCATCAAAAAGATGCCAATCTATGAGAGACGAGGCCATATGACGCCTTTTGCGTGGCTTCGACGAGATCAAGACATCTACGCCGCAATGCAAATGCAGCTCTACGACTTGACACGGAACCCTAAACATCTTAGAAACTCGATAGAAATCTCACGGAGAGCAGTTGATTCAGCTAAGAAACTAGACCTTGTTAGCCGCATGGCAGAATCATACTGGAAAATCGCCAACGCACAGGATATCTTGGGAGAACACTTGAACGCCGCCGAAAATTTCGAACGTGCTTCCGAGTGCTACCTGCGTGCTGCGGAGAAAATTCCCCAGCTCAAGGGCTTCTACTCAGAGTACGCGTCATACATGGACGCCTGGGCTGAACTTGAGCGGTCAAGGTATGAACGTGAAAACGAAAACCATGCACAGTCTAGAAAGCACTATCAGAAGGGTTCACGCCATCTAGAAAGGACCAAGAAGTGGTCCTATCTATCCACGTATTACTCTGCCTGGGCTCTCCTTGAACATGGGGAAGAGCTGAGCAGGCTGGAACAACCGCAACATGCGATGAAGGCTTTTGATGAAGCGATGCGAACCTTCAGAACCTTCGTGAATAGTCTGCGTGTGAAAGCTGGAAAGCTCGAAAGCCCCGAGGAGCGAGATGAAGCCTCTAGGTTTGCAGCCACTGCCAAACTTCGAAAACAGTATTGCCGGGGAAGAGTGTTAATGGAGGCGGCCAAACTCTCCAACCAGAAAGGGGCCAGAATATCCAGTGCCAAAAAATATGCTTCTACCGCAAGGCTTTTCGAGGAAATCGCGCCGGATTGTGAAAGCGAGGAAGCGCACAAAGAGCTGCTGGTCGCTGCCACTCTCTGCCAAGCGTGGGAAAAAATGGAATTGGCTGAAGAAAGAAGAGACGCTGTCCTCTATAGGAAGGCGGCAGCGCTTTTTCGGGAAGCTGGGCAGACTAGCGGCAAGAAGACAACTGGATTGATTGCTATCGGAAACGGGTGTTTCTGCGAGGCGCTGGAGCTGGGAATGAAGTTCATGGCCAGCTCGAACCTAGATTTCTATGGTGCAGCGAAATTGCGGATGGAGAGCGCAGCCGACTATTACCGGAGGGCTGGATTTGAGAAGTCTACGTTGTGGGTTGAGGCTACAAAAAGGCTGTTTGATGCTTATGTTTACGTTGGCCGAGCTGAGGCGGAGGCTGACCCCGAAAGGAGAGTGCGGTTCTACCGGATGGCGGAGAAATGTTTGGTGTTGTCTGCGAAGCTTCACGGGAAGGCCGGCTATCCGGTCAGGAGGAAGGAGGTGCTTCAAAGCCTTGAAAGGATGAGGAAAGAGCGCAAGTTGGCGTTGTCTCTGAATGAGATTCTGACCGCTCCGGCCATTTTATCCAGTACAGCGGGGGTTTCCATGTCGGGCTCGACGGAAAAGGCCGCTGGCTTAAACCGGTTTGAGTCGGCTAACATACAGGCTCGTCTCTCGACCCCCGATGAATTCATCCCAGGGGAGGCGTTTCAAGTTAAGCTTGACGTAGTCAACGTGGGCAAGAAGCCTGGTTTACTGGTTAGAGTGGAGGGTCTTGCGCCTCGGAGATGCAAGATTCTTAAGACCACTTCCTCCTGCACATTGGAGCATAATTCATTGAACATGCGGGGTAGACGGCTTAGTCCGCTTTCTGTAGAGTCGATCAGCATCTGGGTTGAAGTTGAAGGCCTGATTGGCATAAACCTGTCTCCTCGAGTGGTCTACGTCGATGAATCAGGGAATTTTCAAACCACTAAGGTTGAAGGGACTAAGATTCTCCCTGTTGTCAAGTTTGAGTCTGAGGTCGCGCACAGTATTTTCAGCTGTCTTGTTGATGCTTATGTGGAAGATTCTATAAAGAGGAGATTGAGCGTTGAACAGTCACGGTGGAGGAGTTTCCCTCAGATCATGAGAGGCGTCGGTGTATCCAAAAAGAGTTTGTATGGGGCTGGCGGGCGTCTGGGCTATGGACTATCAGAGCTGCGGCGGAAGGGCTTGGTTGACATAAAGACGTTTCGCGGAAGGGGCAGAGGGGGACACATTCTGCGGGTTAGAATCCACTACAAGAAAGCGGTCGTCAGACGATATTTAAAAGAGAGGCCTGGCGCCCTCTCCATGTAGCTAAGATTCTGCCGGTCTCAGCAAAGAAATCTCTGGACGAAAAGAAAGCAAAATTCCCGCGTTCTTCTCTATCTTATGGCCAATTTTCCCTCTCGGTGAAAAATGCCTATGTATTTTTCCCTTTTCGGTAATAGCTTAAAGGAGGTGAAAGAAAGTGCGACGATTTTGCTTTGGAGTAGTTCTGCTCTCCTTCATTGCAGCTCTGCTGCTATTCCCTGCAGTTCAAGCAAGTAAGCAAGAGGCAAGCGGAAGCTTCTATCCAACAAGTCCATATCCAGTGTACTACGAAGAAAGTCTCGTCGGGGACAACTTGATCATCAAAGCCGGTTGGCCGTTCGCCCAGACAGGAACCTTCAGTGGAAACGTGTTCGTAGAACAGACGATCGTGGTCGAACTTGACACCGGCAAGACACAGGGCGAGGATGTAACCACATTCACGGGTACAATTGCCGGTGAATCAGGCTCTTACAATGGATTCCACGAGTGGACTATCGTTGATGGATTCGCCGTAGGCAAATGGAAAATTATCAGCGGTACAGTAGGCTCAGCGACTCTCGAAGGCGAGGGAACTTTCGTGACTGACTCTGTAACCGGTTTGGGCACCTATGCTGGGTATATCGAAGTCAACGATTGAACCTGTGTATAGCCTAAATAACAAGTACACAGACCATCAAGAAGAGAACTAAGAATAATGCCCTTAGACTCTGTTTATTCTTTGGAACTGGTGTTCTCCAAATACTAAGACAAGATATTATGATACAAATTACTAATGGCCAATACGTTTTTTGATTTTGAATATATTGGAATGAAATTATTTGATAAGCATAGAAAGCATAAACTGAAAGATACTTTCTAAATCTGGGGTAATCCGTTTTTAATAATTCATCCT
>Ga0209635_10000430_pt1 | contig 28420 bp, 28 predicted proteins | sample DeeMarSWOR230_32_FD_187463 | JGI IMG/M metagenome (GOLD analysis project Ga0209635, IMG submission 187463) | Marine sediment microbial communities from White Oak River estuary, North Carolina - WOR-2-30_32 (SPAdes) (version 2) | ecosystem: Environmental > Aquatic > Marine > Intertidal zone >...
TTTTCATTCTTATAAAAGCTTATTCAAATCATTAGGACTTGTTTGTTGATATGAAAGAATTTAGCTTAAGAAAAAACTAATAAGCTACTATTGGACTTCCCGTATTTGAGAGATTAAAATGAGTTCAAGAATAGGACTTAATAATTTATCAGGTTTTCAAGAAATCTTTATTGTTGCATTGTTGCTAATCTCATTTTTAGCAATTTTCTATTCTGATATAGAAGCAGGATACAAAATAGGAATAGCCCTGTTAGTTACTGGAATAGTTTTTTTAGCTAGTTTTGCAACTCAGATACTAAAACAAAGTATTCCTCAAAAAAATCCTTAACATAAAATTATAACCTAACATTTGCTCCATAAATATAAAACTGATAATATCTCAATTATTAACCAAAAATATTTTTATTTCACACTAGGCTTTAGACTCTTCTTGCTGGGGTGGCCGAATGGTTCAGGCGGTAGCCTGCAGAGCTGCTCTATATGGGTTCAATTCCCATCCCCAGCTTTTGATTTATTTCATGGAAAAAATGATAGACAAAAAATATTCTGGTTTTTACATAAATCATAAATTCAAAAGAATTAATTTTTTAATCTTGTGAATTTATCCAATAAAAGTATTTTTCTGATTTGTGTGCTAGTATTGTTAGCTTCAACTCTGATTGCTATATCTGATATTTTTGTTACTTCAGAATCTTCTGGTATGGCTTATATTGTATCTAAGCTTGATCAGGAACCAGAGACTTATTTTGTAATTGAGAATCCTGATTCTTTTTTTCTAAAAGCTATTGCAAATTTGGATGAGCCTGTTTTTTTAGGTCTTTTTGGTGAAACTAAAATTGATGAGTTGATCTCTTTTCATAATACTAGTAATATTTTGTATTTGGATGAATTTTATGTTGTTCGTAGGCTTTCTGTGGATAAATTTAGTTATGGTACTAATTTATTGGTAGCTAGTTTTGCTGGATGGATTATATTGATGATTGTTGGATTAGCCTCATTGTTTAAGAAAAATATGACATAAAAAATTGGGGTTTTGAGGGAGATGTCTCCATTTGCATGGGATGCAATTCCCATCCCCAGCTTTTTGGCATGAAACCCCATACTATTTGGGTTTCTTGAAGATTTTTCCTCCGTTAATGTATTCTCCAGTAACAAAGATGAATCTAGCTTCTATCCTTTTGAAAACTAGTCAAAATTTCTTGACTAATAATCAGTCAATTTTTCTTGACCATAATGGGCTTATTTTGTCAAAATATCTTCACAAAAACCCCTTTTAGCATGGGATACGCTAGGTATTTTGATGCTGAAATGAAGCCTAAATTTGTTCTAAAAATAATGCTGGTGTTTCTAGTCTTGACTTCAGCTGGATTACATCTTGTGCGATTTTCAAAAGCCAATTTCTTTCCGATCTCTAATCCTTCTCCATCGTACGTCATAACGAGGCCGGGGGGAATCGAGCCTTCGACAGCCCCTATTCAGCGAGATGGAAACATCTACACGCTCACTGGCGACATTGTAGGATATTCAATTGCGGTAGAACGCGACGATATTGTGCTTGACGGTGCAAACTATACTATCAATGGATTGGGAACTTCCTCAGGAGTCTTTGTCAAGAACAGCCATGGAGTTACTATCAGGAACATGAAAGTAGCCAACTTCACCTATGGCATCAGGCTTTTCGCCGAGGATTTTATGGGAGAGATCTCATATGGCAACACGCTCACGAGAAACATCGTTGAAAACAACGAATACGGCATCTATTTGAGCAATTCATTCAACAACATTCTGAGAGACAATCAGATGAACAACAATAAAAACAACTTCTGGATTAGAGGAGGCTTCATATCTGATACGGAAACCGGCTATTCAAATCAAATTGACGCATCAAACACTGTAGATGGGAAACCGATAGTATACTGGGTTAGCCAATCAGATAAGATCGTTTCATCAGATGCTGGATTTGTTGCCTTAATAAAATGCAAACATATCACGGTCCAAGATCTGAACTTAGCAAACAATGGAGGTGGCATATTATTAGTTTCAACCAGTGATTCACACATCTTAAGGAATCGCGTGGCGGAATGCGGAATAGGAATTTACATGCTTAACAGCAGAGAAAACATCATCAGCAAAAACATAATTGAGAAGAACGATGAAGGCATAAAGGCCCAGTCCTCATCGGGTAATATTATAAGTTCAAATGATATAGCGAAAAATGACATAGGCATCTATTCCTATTCTTCAACCAACAACACAATTACCGAGAACTCAATTAATGAGAATCTGGAGGATGGTCTTAACTTCCATAGCATCAACAATGCAACCATTCGAAAGAACTGGATAGCTGACAATAACCAAACAGGAATCAACATCTTTGATTCAAGAGATAATGAAATAGTCTCCAATTCCATAATAGGCACAATTGGAAACGGAATCAAGTTCTGGTTTCATTCCACAGGTAACAATGTTCTTCAAAACCACATTGCAGCTAACAGTATAGGCATATTGATATCAGATTCCTACGAGAACAAAATAATCGGAAACGATATAACGGAAAACAAGGATTGGTGTTTACGTCTTGAAGGAGACCAAAACAACAATTTCATCTACCACAATAACTTCTCAGGTGCGTATGCTAGCCTTCCCGTATCTATTCCCGGTGTTTGGTATGAGGAAAACAGGCCTGGAGGAGGCAATGTTTGGGATGATGGCAAAGTGGGTAACTATTGGAGCGACTACACAAGGCGATATGCTAATGGTTCGGAAATCGACAGCTCAGCAGTATGGGACACGCCCTACTACATCAACGAAAATAATGTGGACCGCTATCCTTCGGTTTACCCCTTTGAGTCCTTGGAACCTAAGGGTGATATTCCCGGTGGCAGTGAGAGTTATGACTGGATTATGTTCAAAGGCAATGCTGAGCGTAACGGTTTTACAGACAGCCCTGCTCCGGAAAGCAATCATGTGTTCTGGAAGTTCCAAACCGGAGGTGCTATTGTCTCATCTCCTGCTGTGGCTGATGGGATCGTCTTCATAAGTTCGACAGATGGATACTTGTATGCTGTTGAAGCTGAATCTGGAAGTAAAAAATGGAGTGTGCAACTGGGTTTAGGATTAGGCTCTCCAGCTGTTGTCTCTAGTAAGGTGGTTGTAACCTATGAACCTGGTATAATCGTTGCCCTTGATATGTACTCGGGAAAACAGGTTTGGAGGCAGCTTCTTGGGGAAGAAGCCGGGTTTGGCTCACCCCTTATTGTGGGTTCGCGTATCTTCGTCAATGGATATCAGATGATTCATGTTTTCAACACGGAAGTGGGAGCTAAACTGTATAAAGTAGATGTTAATTCGGCTGTAGATGGAGGAATAGCGCCCCTTGTATGCGAAACTGACTTGATTCTAGCTCTCATAGGTCGGTTTGGCGAGTTTGGATGTAACGGTTTCGAAGTCGCAGATGGTAGCGGACGTTTCTGGATAACAATTGGGTCTACAATCGTTAATCAGATCAAAAGTGGGCCAGCAGTTAGTGAAGAAAGAACCTATATGGTCAGTGTTAACTCAGAAAGCTCTAGCATGGTTTATGTGCTAGATGCTTTTGGGATACCCACATGGGAGCAGATACTAGATGGCGTCACCGAGGCTTCTCCAAGTGTCGCTTATGGACTAGTATACATTCCAACAAACAAGAATGCTTACGCACTCAACGCCACCGACGGAACAATAGAGTGGAGTTTCCCTTTGAACAGCGAAGGTTCAATTTCTTCTCCGTCAATAGCAGAAGGAAAAGTCTTCTTCGGTCAAGACAACGGATGCATATACGCTTTTGACGCGTTTTCTGGTAATTTATTATGGGACTGTGAAACAGGCGGGGCAGTTCGGTCTTCCCCAGCCATTTCAAATGGTCTCTTGTTTGTGGGGTCAAGCGACGGATACCTCTACGCTATAGGAAGACAATCTGACTCTTCTCCTAATAGTTCTCAGTTCTCGAAATTATTTATAGGCTCTTTAGTGTTGGCAGTAGCAATTTGCGTAGGTTTATTGATTTACTTCAAGAAACACAATCAGAAATCTTAGCATATTTTAATTACTAAAAGCACTTCAACAATGGAATTTTTACAGAAAAGTTATAGCTGATTTGAATTAATAAAACCAAACAGAATTGTGGATACTGGGAAGGGGGTGATAATTAAGTTGAAAGAGTGGGATTGTGTGCAAGTAAATAAGGACATTGGCAAAGTCATTGAGGAATGGGAACTAAAGGGCTGGCATCTTCATACCTATCAGGCGACTGGGTTTGGTACAGATGTTAAGCATTACTTGCTTTTTGAGAAAGGCGAATAGACAAGACTTCTATTAGCCCTTATTATCCAGTTAACTATCTGATTAAGTTGGATATAGTGGAAATAGGAAGTTTGATTTCGAATTAAGAGAGATATATCTATTTGCATCAGATGCAATTCCTATCCCCCAATTTATAGGGAGATTAGTTTTGACCTTCGATTATATTGATTGATGGCTTAGCTTTTCCCATCTATATCTAAACAATATTTGTCAAACTGGATTAGCCGGATCTTTTTCCAAAAGTAGATAAGTTTGAATAATCTTTGGTTTTGATATCTGAATTAGTTTTGAGGATTAAAAAATGGCTAAATTTAGGTGTACAGTATGTAATTTTGTTTATGATGAAGATAATGAGCCTGTAAAGTTTTCTGATTTACCATCAGAATGGGTATGTCCTGTTTGTGGATCACCAAAAACAGTTTTTGTTATGTTAACTGAGAAATCTAAATTAAAAACTAGGGATCACACGGTTTCTGATGTTCTAATCGAACAACTTGCCGAATGGGGTGTAAAGTATGTTTTTGGGATTCCAGGTACTTCCACACTTGGAATTGTAGATGCTATACGAAAAAGCAATAAAATCCAATTTTTTCAAGTAAGACACGAACAGGTTGCAGCTTTTATGGCTTCAGCTTATGGGAAACTAACTGGAAATATTGCGGTCTGTCTAGGAGTTTCAGGTCCGGGGGCAACTAATCTTGCTACAGGGCTATATGATGCTAGTCTTGACAAATCACCAGTTTTAGCTTTAACAGGCTTAGTTGCTCGACAGTTAATGGGTCCAGGTTCTATTCAGGAAATTGATCAATATTCTTTTTTTGAGCCTATTTCCGTATTTAATAAAATTTTGATGTCTAAAGATCAGACTACTACTTTGGCTACATTAGCTTTAAAGCACTCTCTTTTAGATAGAGGAGTATCTCATTTGGGAGTCCCAAGAGATGTTCAATCAATTCCTTATGAAACAAAAATTCTTCCTCTTGAAGGAAGAATAACTACATTGGCTTTTAGAACCAAAGATTCACTTATAACAAAAGCTGCAACCATAATTTGTGATTCCAAAAGACCTGTTATAATTGCTGGGTTTGGTGCCCTTTCTCAAGGCAAAAATCTGTTAAAATTAGCTGAAAAGATTTCTGCTCCAATAGTGGCAACTTTTCGAGCTAAAGGAATCTTGGATGCAAATGAACCTTTATATGTAGGATGTCATGGATCGATAGCATCAACTGTTGCCGCTGATCTTGTTCGAAAATCTGATTTGCTAATAGTGGTTGGTGCATCTTACTCTGATCAAACTAGAATTCCTGAAAAGAAAACAATTCAAATCGATATCAACATGAAGATGATAGCGAAAAATTATCCTGTTGAACTAGGATTGATTGGCAATAGTGCGATAATAATTCCTAAGCTAATTGAAAAAGTTCAAGTTGATAATAATTCTAAGTATCTAGCTGAAATTAGCCAATTGAAAAAGAATTGGCTAAATAAAATTGAAAAAGAAGCTAACCCTTCTTTGAGTCCAATTAGACCACAATATATTATGAAGGTTCTTAGCGATAAAATCGCTAAGGATGCTGTTATTTCACTTGATGTTGGGGAAAATTGTTGGTGGTTTGGAAGAAATTTTCAGATGAAATCAACCCAGAAAATGATTTTGAGTGGTTATTTAGCCTCAATGGGTTTTGGTTTACCAGGTTCATTGGCTGCTTCGATTGCCTATCCGGACAGGGAAAGCATTTGTATCACTGGTGATGGTGGATTTTCAATGGTTATGGCCGATTTCTTAACTGCAATGAAGTATGGTTTACCAGTGAAAGTTTTTGTCTTAAATAACCAAAGTTTGGGAATGATAATGCAGGAACAGAAAGTCGAAGGCTACGATAACTGGCAGACTAATCTTTACAATTTTGATTTTGCTAAATTTGCACAGAATGCTGGTGGATTAGGACTTAATGTATCAAATCCGGAAGATCTCGAAATAGCAGTTGAAAAAAGTCTTTCCGCGAAAACCCCAGCGATAATTGATATTAATACTGATCCGAAGCGATTCTGATTAATCTCAATTAGTTATCTTTCTATCATGAACAATGGTCTATCTGAAGTGAATTTCTCTGGAATCTTTTCAAGCAATATCTGTTCTCTTATTTTTTTACTTAATACAATTGGCTGAAGTGTTTCTGCAAGTTCAAATGCGGTTTTTAATTTGCTGTTTCTTTCAGCAAAAATTTCCAGAAGTATATCATTTTTTTTGACATTTTCTCCTAATTTTTTTCTTAATATAACTCCTGCTCCCTTTGCTTTAGGTGCGCCAGCTGCTTTTGCAATATGGGCTATACCTTCATTGCTTATCCATGAAACTGTCCCTGATTTGTTTGCATTTATTGAAGCGTTTTTGTCCCCTATTACTATTTCTTCAGGTTTTATTTCAGGACTGCCTCCTTGCTCATTGATAATTTCTCTGAGTTTTTTTTCTGCTTTTCCAGAAGCTAAAATCCCCTTCGCTTTCTGTCTCCCATTTTTTAGTCCAACCATCTCAAAAAGCATGCCTGCTAAAGTAATTGCTTTTTCTATTAGATCCTTAGGTCCATTTCCCATTATAGTGCGTAAAGCTTCTCTAGCTTCAAGTGCTGGACCAACCGCTCTACCTATAGGCTGTTCACCGTAGGTAAGCGCGCATTGAATATTCATCTTGAGTCTTTTTCCTAGCTCCAAAAAATCAGAAGCCAATGTATATGCTTCAGCTAAATCCTTGATTTTTGCCCCTCTTCCAGTTGGAATATCAATTACAATATGGGTTGCTCCTATAGCTTTTTTCTTACTCAGAATTGAAGGTAACAGGAGGGGATCAATTCCCAGAGGATATTCAACTTGAATGAACAAATCATCTGCCGGGGCTAAATCTAACGCACCACCCCAAACTAGACATCCATTTGTTTTTTCTACTACTTTTTTTATTTCTGATATTGATAATTTTACAGGACATAAAGTTTCAAAACGATCTGCTGTTCCAGCTGGTGAAGTAACTGCTCGTGAAGAAGTTTTAGGAATTGTAAATCCTGCAGCCGCTATTATCGGAACAACTATTATTGAAGTTTTATCTCCAGGTATCCCTCCTATACTATGCTTGTCAAGTATTGGTACTTTTCCAAAATCAAGTATTTTACCAGTTTTTACCATAGCTCTAGAAAGTGCTTCATTTTCACTCATGCTTTGACCGTGAATCTTTAATGCTGTAAGAAAAGCTGCTATTTCAACATCACTAAGATGTCTTTCAACTACATCTCTGACTATGTTTTTTATCTCTTTTTCCTTCAGCCTTTTCCCTCTTATTTTTTTTCTTACGTTTGATATTGATTCAGGAAGCTCGGCCTGATCTATAGTCACCATTTCATCTCCTTTCAATCCAAGTGCATTTGAGATTTCCTCATAAAATCCGATACGATTTTGAGGAAAATGTTCTGCAATATTTGCTAAGGCAATAATATTTTGTGAACCATGAATTATCTTAATTCTATCTGATGAGTGCACACCCAATGAATTTGCCGTTTCATCAGAAATAATTGCAATTCGTTTTCCTCCTGCAGTTATTTTTAAAACTTCTGCAATTAACTTCATTAAAATCACAATATCATAGATGTAAATGCACACAGTTAAAGATTTTAAGGAAATTACAATTCTAAATTTTAAAAGAGGATTAACATTTTGCGATATTTGGATTTTGTAAATTTGAAGTATAAACCAAATGAATCAGATCTTTTGTGTACTTTTTATATTGAACCCAAAGGAATTAGTTTAAAGAAAGCTGCAGGTGGAGTAGCTGCTGAAAGTTCTATTGGAACTTGGACACAACTTACCACCGAAAAAGCATACATGAAGGGACTAGCTGCAAAAGTTTTTGATATTAAGAAAAATTTTGTGAAGATTGCTTATCCCCCCAATTTATTTGAGAAAGGAAATATGCCAAACATATTAAGCAGTGTTGCAGGAAATGTTTTTGGTCTTAAAGCTTTGGAAAATTTGAAACTCATAGACATAGTAGTACCTAAAGCTATTTTGGAAAGTTTTAAAGGACCTAAATTTGGAATTAAAGGCATTAGAGAACTTCTTAAAGTTTTTGATCGACCTTTGGTTGGAACTATTATAAAACCGAAATTGGGTTTGAAGACTAGTGATCATGCAAAAGTAGCTTATGAAGCATGGTTAGGTGGGTGTGACGTGGTTAAGGACGATGAGAATTTGAGCAGTCAAGCTTTTAATCCCTTTGAAGAACGAATTAAAAAAACTCTTGTTGCAAAAGATAAAGCTGAACAAGAAACCGGTGAACACAAAGTCTACATGCCTAATATTACTTCAGAGACCCATCAAATGTTAGAAAGAGCTGAATTTGTTCAAAAACATGGTGGTAATTATGTTATGGTGGATGTTCTGACTTGCGGTTTTTCAGCGCTTCAAACTCTGAGAGATCGTGATTTTAACCTTGTTATTCATGCTCATCGAGCTGGTCATGCTGCTTTTACTAAAAAACCAGAGCATGGGATAACAATGAGAACAATTGCTAAAATTACGCGAATTATTGGTGTTGATCAACTCCATGTTGGTACTGTTGTAGGAAAAATGTCTGAAACGAAAAAGGAAGTATTAGATAATATAGATGCGCTAAAATCTGATATGAATGGTTTAAGAAAAGTTATGCCTGTTGCATCAGGAGGATTACATCCAAATTTGGTTCCTACATTAATGGAGAATTTTGGCCAAGATTTTATAATACAGGCAGGAGGCGGCATTCATGGCCATCCTGATGGGACAATAGCTGGGGCAACTGCAATGAGGCAATCTGTTGATGCTTTTCTCGAAGGGACGAGTTTACAGGAATATTCTAAAAAGCACGATGAGTTAAAAAAAGCTATTAAACTTTGGAAAATCTAATTTCTATTGAAAAATCCATTTATAATTTCGTCGCACCGCCTCAAATACAGAATGAGGTGTTATTATCCCTTCTTCACAAATGATTCCATGAATAAAATCTCTTCTTGTAACATCAAACGCTGGATTTTTAATAATCAATTTTTTTGGGGCGTCTTTCCAAATTTCGCTAGGTTCTCTCTCTTCTATTTTTTCATATCCTCCACAAACAGTAGCAGGGTCAAACTTTAAGAGTTCTGAAACTACATAAAACGGTTTTCTTGATTCCTTAGCTATTAATGCGATGCTGCTTGTTCCAATTTTATTAATAACATTTCCCTCCGAAGTTATCGCATCAGCTCCTACAATAACAATATCTATTTCTTTCATTATTGAGCGCGCGGCTGAATCTACAATTAATGTTGTTTTTATGTCTTTTTCAATTAATTCTTTGGCAGTAATTCTGCCTTGAAAAACGGGTCTTGTTTCTGTACAAAAAACTTCAAACTTTTTTCCCTCTTTTTTTGCGTCGATTAGAAGTTTTGTTACGGTTGATGAATGGCAATGAGTCAAAATAACTGAATTATTTCTTATTCTTTTTTTTCCTATCCTTGCAATTTTATTCTTTGATTTTTCAAGATCCAATAAAAATTTGTTTGCACTTGATTCAACAATTTTAGTAAGTTCAATAACTTCAGTTCTTTTGCTTTCTTCTATTTGGCTAATTATCCATCTTATTGCATTTCTCATGAGAGGCTCAGTTTCTCTTGTATTAAAAAGCAAGGTTTGTGCTTCAGTTAATTCATTTAAGAATTTTTGTTTGGTTTTTGCTTTAGTCTTTTTTGACAAATCTATAAGGGCCTCAATGGCAGCTATGGCAACATTTCTTGCGCCTTGAATCTTGAGTTGAGAAATTTTTTTTGCTATTGGATAGATACTTTCAGCCATATTACTCACCGCTAAAAAAAGATTTCATAAATTGGGTATTAATGGAGAAACATATAAACCAATTGAAATTAGGATTACGAGTATGATGGATTCGCTAGATAACTCAGCTATTAATTCGATATTGAATCCACTTATTAATCCATGGTATGAATCCATAAAAGATCCAAAGACAGCTCAAGAACAAGTTCTCAAAAAGCTGCTTGTTAACTATTCAAAAACAGATTTTGGAAAAAGTCATCAAGCCTATGAAATCAAAGATTTGGAAAAGTATCAAAAGAATTTTCCAATTTTAGATTATAAAAGTTTATTGCCTTATTTAGCTAAGGTCCGGAAAGGCGATTATAAAGCGATTCTTTCAGAAAATCCGGATTATTGGGTTATGACAAGAGGATCAACTGGTAATTCGAAAGTTCTTCCAGCTACAAAATCTCATTTAAAACTGATTTTTTCATGTGGAGCGAGAGCGATAATAAACTATTCTCTACGAAAAAAGAACTTTGAAGTTTTCACAGGGGATATACTTAATTTAAATTTTCCTTCAGAAGTCCATGATATGGTTATTAATGGAAAAAAGATGACTTATGGTTACAGTTCAGGTACTTATGCTAAACTTAATCCGATGTTTGACCGAGTTAGTTTAATCCCAAAGCAAGAACAAATTGACTCTCTTGGATCAGGAATAGCGAAGAAACAATGGGAAAGTCGATTTGAATTAGTTTATCAGACAGCGCTCGAAAAAAGAATAACAGCTACAATGGGTGTAGTGCCAGTTATCCTTTCTTTTGCAAGGTATGTGAAACGAAAATATGGAAAAAAGCCCTGCGAACTTTGGAACTTCAAAGCTTTATTTTGCACTAGTGTCCCCAAGATTCAGTTTAAATATGCGCCTGTTTTTAGGAAGTATTTTGGACCAGCACCTATTGTGGAGATGTATACTGCAACTGAAGGTGTTTTTGGACAGCAATTGGATGATTTACCTTATATCACACCAAATTATGATTCTTATTTGTTTGAAGTTAAAACTGGTCACGGAATAAAAATGCTTTATGATCTTGATAGAGGCGAATGGGGAAGTTTGTTAATTTCTTCTTGTATGTTTCCTCGTTATGATATTGGAGATTTAATTGAATCTGCTGGAAACAACTATTTCAGAGTATTTGGACGAAGAAAAATGCTCACTATTATTGAACATAAATTATTTCGGTTTTTTTTAGGAAGGTTTCTTTAAGTAGGTGGGTTTCTTTTTTTCACTGAAAAAATATAGTAAATAGCAGCGATTATTATTAAACTACCAACAGTTAAGAGCACAACAGGTCCTATGGTTCCAGAAGGAATTATATTAGAGAATTGAAGAATTGACAGCACTCCTATTATTATTAATATGGCTCCTCCTATCAACCAACCAAAAAATCCATATTCACCTTTTTCCTGTTTTTCACCTTTTTCCTGTTTTTCATTCTTCTCAGATTTTTCTCCTCTTTGAGAACGATATTGACTTGTAGCTTCGACTTCAACTTTTAATGCAGCACCACATCTTGGACAGAAAGCCATATTTTCTTCAATTTTATTGCCACATTTTGTACAGTATGACATTGAATTTCCCTCTATTCCTGTATCAACTAATAACTATTTAAAATGTGTATTTATAATGTTTAAACGGAAAATTATATGTGATTTTATTTATAATTAATCTTTTAGGAAAGATAAATAAATTGAGTGAAAATGTGGACATTCAAAAAGATTCAGTTTTTGATAACGAAAAACTGATTTATGCTATTTCTGCAGGAGTAGTTCTTGTTCTAATAGGACTTGCTTTTGTTCTAGCCAAGCCAGAGAATTTGTGGGATAAAATCTTAGATTTCTTTAACTCTCTAACACTTGCTGAAGTTCCAGGTACAAGATTGTTCGGTTCAGAAAATGGCTTGTATTTACCTGCTCCCATTAATCCCGCTGCTCATTATATTTTTTATACTGCAATATTTCAGTTCTGTTTAGGGTTGGGTTTATATCAAATCGTGTTATTTTTTATTCGTTTTAAAATAAAATCTTCAATTAAAAAAATTGCTGAAACATTAGGTAATCTAATTTTTTGGTTGGGATCTAGTTATTTAGTTATTAGATTTCTAAATCACACTTCAACTATCAATGATTGGTGGATATTTTGGGCAGGTATACTTCTAGTTTTAGGTTTATCATTTTTAGCTAGAGGTCTTATCCTTTATTCCTCAAAAAATAGGGTTGTCAATCAAGTTTCCACCAAAGTGCTATAACTTGCCAAAACATGTTTGCCGAATCTTTAAATAGCTTGACTTTTGTTTCTTTTCCACTTTTCCATAGAACTGGGATTTCCTTGATTTTGTAGCCTCTTCGATTTGCCCTTACAAGAATTTCAGTATCCCAGAACCAATGCGTGGCTTCTACTTCATCCAATAAGGCCATTAGAGGGTCTCTTCGGAATGATTTAAAACCACATTGATGGTCTTTAATTTTTGATCCCAATAATTTTCTAACAATAAAATTATATGAACTTGAAGCTAAATTACGAGTCCAGCTTCTCTTTGCCTTGCTAGCGGATAGAAGCCTTGAACCTGTTGCTAAATCGAAGCCCTCTTTTTCAATTGCTGATATCAATTCTTTTAGATGACTTAGATCAGTAGCCAGATCTAAATCCATATATACCAAAGTTTCACCAATGCTTTTTTTAAAGCTATTTTTTAAAGCTGCTCCTCTTCCAAGCCTTTTTGTTCTATGGATGTGTTTTATTTTATCATTTTTTTTAGCGAGTTTAACTGCAAGATTATTTGTTCCATCTGTACTTCCATCTTCAGCTATAATTATTTCATAAGAATTCGTTAGGTTATCCAGATACTGAATTACTTTATTTATAGTGGCTTCTAAGACTTCTGCTTCATTATAAGCGGGGAACACTACTGAGACTCTAACTGTATCTCGATTATTGTTATTTTCCATATTAAAAAATCCATCCTGAAAGCCACTTTAAACTGTTAATCACCGAGTCTGGAGCAGGAGTACCCGATATAATTACATAGAAATATCCAAATAAAATGGCAACAATTGAAAAATAGATTATGCTTACTATTTTGGCCCATTTTGATTTCCAATATTTATTTATAAAATAAGCAGAAGCTAGGCATAGTAAAGGTACATTAATGTAAAAATGATAGAGGAATGTAATTCTTGAGATCAGCATGTAGGGAATCCAATTAATAAAGAAAAATGTAACTATGAATGCGCATTCAAAAATTTTTTTCCTTACAGCTATTGCTGTGACTAACATTATTGCGGGGAAACCAACCCACCAGACAGCCGGATTGCCTAAAAGTGCAATAGATGATTTGATGTTGATTGATAGTTGGGACACATATAACCACACAGGCTTTAATATTAGGGGCCAACTCCACCAATCTGATGAGAAAAAGTGTGTAGCTTCTAGAGTTGAATGATAATAGTACATTCCTCCTTGCAGACCCAAAACCTCTAAGATAGTTCTTCCAACAATAATATCAGGAATATATGTTAAAAAGTAGATTAAAACAGCTATAAGTATAAATTCCATGATTTTGGTGAAAGGATACTCAATAAATTCGTTTATTTTATCTATTAATTTGAGATCTTTGTACTTTAGTATTTCATTTATTCTTATTGCAGATAGTATTACTATCTGGGCAATAAAACCATATATAGCAATCCATTTTACTGAAAATCCTAATGCAAAACACAAAATTGCTAAGAACAATAGTTTAGTTGGTGTTTTTTGCCATCCATAAATTAGTAGTTTTTTCAAATATAATAAGAAAAATAATTGCGAAGCAATTGAAAAAAAGATAACAAAAGTGTCAACTGTTGCCATTCTTGCCATTGTGAAATGCATGAAATCAAAAATCAATAGAACTGCCGCTGAAAAACCTCCAATCCATGTTTGAAAAAGTTCTTTTCCCAGAAAGTATATTAATGGAATCATTAATGTTGCAAAAATTATTCCCATTATTCTCCATCCAAAGGGATTGAAACCAAAGATTACAATTCCTGAAGCAATTATTAGTTTTCCTAATGGTGGATGAGTCCATTCATAAGGATATTGAATTTTTAAGTAGTTCTCTGCGGTTTTTACGAAGTATATCTCATCAAAAAAAGTTTCTCCCATATACGTGTTGGGAAGATTAATAATATTTTGTTCATCAATTAAATATGTGAGATTTATATCAGAAGAATTTTCACTAGAAATGTAATTAATTTTCATGGTCTGATCTGATGAATCTATAATTGCTAATTCAGCAATTTCAATAAATTCACTATCTATAACAAATCCTATTTGTTGTGAATCTTTGTCAAGAATTAATCCATCACTCCAACTGTAGTATGAAACTTGGATCTCAATTGTTCCATCAAAATTCCAATTTCCAGGAGATCCAGTGTAAACATCAATCTGAGCCTCTGAACTATTTTTTACCAAGAAATATATTGTTCCAACTCTTTCAATTTTGCCAAAATCAACAAAAAAATCAGCTTTTTCTTTAATCTGCAAATTATTTTGAGGAATTTCTGTTGAACCAAGATTCCAAGAAGCTAAAGAGAAAAACACAGTTGAAAGAATGAAAATTGTTAAAACATCTGCTTTGTTAATTTCCATATTGCTTTTCCTCTGATTTAACTTTTGAATTAAATTTAATAGATTCTGATCTAATCCATGACTTGCCTTTGAATTCATCCCATAATACTGTTAACGCATACATTAAAATTATCAAATTTATACTACTAACCGCTAGAACCACAGGATCACCCTTTGAAATAAATATGCCTAAATTGAGATGATATAGAACGTAAGCTTGATTAATAAAAAAAGTAATTGATAAAATAATGTATATTGGTCTAATTTTTTTAAGAAATGGGTAGGCTAAAGCTAGAATACCCAAGGCTGGAAACAGATATCGTTCATGAATTCTTGTGGGTAGCATAAAGAAACCTAAAACAAGCAAAAAAGCTACAAAAATCACTAGTAGATCTCCAGTATTGTTCAATCGTTTTTGAAGAACATATAAAGAAAAGACAACTAGTGTTCCAAATAGTATCCAGCCAATTAAAAAAAGAAACGTTGTTTCTCTAACCCAAAGCCCTCCTAAAGCCCATAGGTTGAAAGCATTTACAGTAGTGTAAGTATACCCTTGATATGCACCAAAATAAATATTGGATAAGAAGGAAAATGGATTACTCCATTGGAAAGGAATAATTACTGCAAACATTGTTAGAATACCTGCAAATAGAGAGACAACGAAAGTTCTTACGTCTGTTTTTTTGAAAATTACAAATAAAATTAAAGGAGCTATTGCGATACTCTGCGGTTTAGTTAAAAGACTAAGAACTAAAAATACCATAGAAAGTTTGGGTTTTAAGGCTAATGCTAGAGTTAATGATAATAACAATAGAAAAGTGTAAATAGCATCTAATTGTCCCCATACCGCTGAATTAATGATTATTGCAGGATTAAATGCATATAATGAAGCAACTATAATGGCTAGTTTAAAATTAATACGATTTCTTAAGAATACAAATATTACAATTATTGTTGCAATATCAAATATGCTAGGTATTAGTTTGATTAAATATGCCATTTGAGGTGTTCCAAAAATCGAGAAACTATTCGCAATCGAGCCAATTCCCCAAAATACATAGATATTTAAAGGGGGGTAATCACACCATTGAACAACATTATAGAAAACTCTTGGACCATATTGAGCAGCTGTATTAAACCACGAAGAGAATGTATTGAGATCAATCTCATATCCTGGTACTGGAAATAGTATTAGCCTAATTATGAATGCGCTTGATAATAGCAAAGATAAAGTTATTATCTCACGTTTTTCAAAGGAAAAATTGATAGTTAGTTCTCTCCATTGAATTTTTATTCATGTGAACTCTCAATAAAAGTATTTTTCATAAATTATCTTTTTAAGTTAGAATTTGAACAATTCTGGACTTGATTGTTCGGAAAATTATTAAGTTAGATCTAAATGCTAAATTATGCTCGAGGTACAGGGTTTGAAAAAAAAATTGGATGTTGCAAAATTTGGGGGAAGTTTATTAGATGTTGAAGGTCAAAGCATACCTAAAATTCTCCAAAGAATAAAAGAACTTGCAGAAGAAACTGAGATAGGTCCTATTATTGTGTTATCTGCTCCAAATGGGACAACTGATAAACTTATTGAAATAGGGAATTCTTATGCTCAGTCTTCTCCTATTTTATTGGATCCAATTTTTGAAGTATATTATAAATTGATAGACCTCTATATAATTGAAAAATATCAGGATGAAGTAATAAAAGAGATTGATAATCTTAAACTATTGACTTTAGATGCTTTAAGATCGATAAATAAACGTTTTAGTGGTACTATTAAAGCTCGAATTTTAACTTTTGGAGGAGAGCTTGCAATGTCAACTCTATTAGATTATATCCTTAAAAGTAATGGCCTTAACTCTACCCGTATTCCTTTATCTGATTGGCCAATAATTACGGATGATGTTTTTGATGATGCAACACCAAATTATGACCTTAGTAAGAAAAAAAGGCATATTTTAATAGAACATTTAGAAAACGGCAAGATAATCTCTATGGCTGGATTTCTTGGAGTAACATCAGATGGATTGGAAACTATATTAGGCCGAGGTGGCTCGGATTTAACTGCGGTTTTTCTTTCATGTTTATTAAGAAAACGTTTTCACGCTCAGACTCTCCTATTCAAAGATTTTCCAATTCAAAGTACTGATCCCAAAGTGGTTCCAAACCAACTTACTGATCATATAACTTCACTCACTTACAATGAAGCTCACAAAGCTTCTATAATGGGTATGAAAATTGTGCAACACCCTGCAATTGCAATGGCCAGAAGGTTCTCTCAGCCACTCTTGATTGTTCCTTTTGATAATCCGAAAAAATACTCAATTATTCAGTCTAAATCGATAAGCAATGATATTGTTAAATGTATAACCGGAAAAGTTGGTGCAGCAATTCTTTCTATGAATGATGAAAAAAGTCATACTTTAGAAGACTCTTTGAGAATATGGGAAAAACGAAATGATTTCTTAGATTTAGGTGCTGAAACATTGGAAACAGGAACAAGAATTCGGGATTTCTTATTCTTAGATTCTGATTTTCTAAGAAAAAATGAAGAGAAATTAAAAGGATTTGATGAGAACCTTAAGGTGGAATATGGATTGGGAGTGGTAACTCTTATTGGCGATAGAATGAAAAATTCTGCTGGAGTTGCTTCTTTAGCTATAAGTTCGATATCAGGAATTAACATTAAGCGCGGTATTTTTGCTCCTCATACTTCACAAATAATAATTGTTGTCGATGAAAAAAATGTTAATACTACCATTGCAGCGATTCACTCTAAAATATCAAAAATGAATAGAAAGTAATTCAAAAAAATTTAGTTTTACTGATTTGGTGGATTCGATTATTTATAACAAAAAATTGAGTAAAAGTCTATCTTAAAATATCACAATTCAATTTAAGGAAAAATCAATAATTATACAAGATTTAACCAAAAAATCAAAGATAATCATAAATGTGAATAAGGTTGAAAAAACCAAGTAAGGATAAAAAGAAATTAATAGTGTTTGATGTTGAAGGAGTATTAATCCCAAAAAATCGCTTTATTTTTGAAACGGGGAAAAGTCTAGGATTCTTTCAATTAATTCAAATGCTTTCTATCGGATTTTTTTATAAGATAGGACTTTTATCCTTAAAATTAGCTCTTAAAAGAATTTTCTATTTAATGAAAGACATTAGATTCAATAATCTTGCTGAAATTTTCAACAGAATTCCTTCGACTCCCTATGTTCAAGATATTTTTGTTCAACTCAAGAGGCGAGGCTTCAAAGTTGCTTTAATTAGTTCTGGATTACCTACAGAACTTGTAAATAAATTGGGGGATAATCTTGGAGCTGATTTTGTATATGGAATAGAACTTGGGTTAAAAAATGGAATTTTAACCGGTGAAATTTCAGGAGATGTCATTGATGCTAATGGAAAATTTAAAGTTCTTAAGAAACTTCTTTCTGTTGAAAGTATTGCCAAAAAAGATTGCGTTGTTGTGGCTGATGATAGGAATAATAAATCGATCTTTATTCCAGAAGTTGATAAAATCGGTTTTAATCCAGATTTTATTATACGAATGAAAGCAGATTACATAGTGAATGGTAATCTTACAGGTATAATTCCTTTTATAGATAAAGAAGAAAGAGTTCGATCTTCCCTTTCAAGAAATGATATATATAGGGAGATTATTCATGCATCTGCATTTTTTGTTCCTGTTATAGCTAATTTATTTGGCATTATTCCTATGGTATTTTTTATCTCTCTGCTTATGCTCTTTTATTTCTTATCTGAATTGTTTCGTATGAATAGAAAGAATTTCCCGATAATATCTCTTATAACGCGATATACTGTTTCAAAATCAGAGACTTATAATTTTGCTGCAGCTCCTCTTTATTTTGCACTAGGAATATTGATAACTTTATTGGTTTTTCCCTTGCCTGCGAGTAGTGCTGCAATTGCTATTTTTGCTTTAGGTGATAGCAGTGCATCTATTTTTGGTGGTAGACTTACAAAAAAACCATTTCTTTTTAATAAAGATAAAACTTTGGAAGGTTCAATAATTGGTTTCTTTTTTGCTTTTCTTGGAGCTTTATTTTTTGTTTCGCCTTCAATTGCTTTTTTAGGTGCAGCAGTTGCGATGTTTTTTGAATCTCTTCCCTTGCCTCTTAATGATAATTTGGTAATTCCTTTGTCTACCGGATTTATTTTATCTTTTGTTGTTTAGTTTGGCGAGTAACTGTTTTTAATAATTAATTTTTGTTTTTGTGTATGTGACATTTTTTTGATATTCTTTTCTCGTTTTAAGGCTTGAGAACGTGAATCAAATAATTCAACAAAAGCTAGTTTTATCGGTCTACGACTTTTTGTGTATCTAGCCCCTTTACCATTTGTATGTAATTTTATTCTTTGAGCTAAATTTTGAGTGTAGCCAGTATAATAACTTCCGTCGTTACATAATAGAATATACACAAAGAATGACAAATTTACATTCTTCCGATTAAAGATTATGATTAAAAGATAGTCCTTTTTGAATAACTCGGTTGACATAGGTTTCTGGATCGATTTCTTCTACTTTTGTTCTATCTACATCAATTAAATATATTTCATGTAGTCTAGCATTGCAGATTTCCTCATTTGTAACTGGGGGTTTTTTATAGTATCTATCGCAGAGGTTTTTGATTTCTTTGATTTCTGCTTTTGTTCTTTTTCTTGGTGGCTTAGCCAAGGTTTGTGGTATTGGTAAAATGTAATGGGGGGGCATTCCTAATGCGAATTTCCCTGCAAAGCTACTATACCTGATAATCTTGCTAGCTAGTCGAGCTGAAAGATATGTTAAGGGGTATAAGGCTTGATCAGGAGGAATAAAACCAGTTTCGATTTCAACCACAAGATTCCCATACCCTTTTATAGAATACAAGTCGCAAGTTAATGTATCATTTAGAGGATATTCTATCTGTACTTCATATCCTTCTAAAATTAGATGTTTTGCACAAACAAGTTCCATTACTGAATGATTAATTTTTACAACGTTCTCTTTTTGTAATTTCATTAACCAATCCTTAAGCATATTTAGTTTGTTTTCAACTTCTTTGTTTGTGTTTATCGTAAGTCTATACATTAATGAAGATAAATCTCTTTCAAATCTTTCTCTACTTTTCATTCTATTTTCCTTTTCAAGTAGTATGATTGGCCGTTATTTAGCTCTTTAATTATCTTAGCTAGGTATTTATCCAATTATTTTAGGCATTGGTTTTTTTAAATCCGTTAATAAGTGGATTATTGCAATATTAGCACCTTGAAGAATTTGATATTATTGATTTCTATTTTGGATTTTTCTATTTAGACTAATATTTTTATTTCTTATCTGATTTTTTTGTGGGATTCTTTTTCAAAAAAATAGTTTTTTATTGAATTTTTTTTAAAACAAGTTTGGCGTTATTTACATCTATTTCAAATATTTTGTAATTCTCGAACTCTCTAACCTCGCCTAATATTGTTTTTACTTTAATTACGTTTTTTTCGTCCTTAGCATAAATAACATCTCCGAAGGTTTTTATTCCATCTATTATTACATTGAATTCACACATTTTGGTTCACATTTTGGAAAAAGTCTTTCAAAGTTATAAGTGTTTTTTAACTCTTATAAAATACCAATTATTTTGGTTTATCATAATCTAACTACTTGTTTTTTCTTTTTATTATTTCAAAGAATTCTAAAAGATTTAGTTGCTCTGATGGTTTATTGAATTTGCCAATTTTAAGAAAGAATTGTATTATATATCCGAGACTTAGTGCTGAAATTACAGTTCCTACTCCTAATGGTCCTCCTAGAATGAATCCGGCCAATACAACAATAATATCCATGGAAACTCGAATGTGTGAAATTGGCTTGTTTAATCTTTTAGCTAAGGCAACCATAAGTCCATCTCTAGGACCTGCTCCGAGTTGGGCTCTAAGATAAAGAAAAACACCCCCTCCAAGGATAAATATGCTCAAAATCAATTGTGTCAATTGCCAGATTATCTCTGTCTGCGTTGGAATAATATTCAATGCAATTATTATGTCAATAAAAAATCCTATGGTGATCATATTTGCTATAGTTCCGAAACCTGGGGAAAAACCGATTAGCCAACTTATAACAATTATGATTAATCCAACAATCTGGGTAACTTGTCCTAGGGTAAATGGTGTAATGTAACTTAATCCTACATGAAGTACTCCCCAAGGGCTAGTTCCAAGGTTTGCATATAAATTGACAACTATTCCGATAGCTAAGATAAAAAAACCTGCAAATAATATTACCATTCGAAATATTATACTTAATCTAGTTCTTGGAATATTCAACCTATGAAACCTTTTCCACTTTACTTATATAACTTATTAATAAACATTGAAAATCATTCATGCAGATCATATTTATTAGTTAATTGTAAGTTAAAATAATCAAATCCTTTATTGAAAAATATAATTAAGTGGTTCTAAAAAATAAAATACTGTTTAGACGATAGGGGTTTTATTCTTGTCAGTTTATGTGATAAAAGCGAATGGATCTAAACAAATGTTTGATAAAGAAAAAGTTATTAGAACTTGTTTAAGGATGGGTGTGAATCGGAGTATTGCTTATGAGATTGCAGAAGAAGTTGAGAATCAGAGTTATAATGGAATAACAACTGATAAAATTCTCGATCTAACTTTTAGCTTGCTTCGAAACTATAAACCCCACATTAGATACTTTCTTGATTTAAGAAAAGGTTTGAGTTTAATGTTTTCAAAACCGGAATTTGAGAAATTTGTTCAGATTTTGCTTGCAGATCATGGTTATGTGGTAAGTTCAAATAAATTATTGACTGGCAAATGCACCAAGCACGAGGTTGATGGTATTGCTCAAAAAGATAACATCACTTATTTTGTGGAGGCTAAGCATCATCAAAATTATCATTCACCAACTGGTTTGGATGAAAGTAGGATTGCTAGAGCGATACTAGAAGATATAACTGAGGGATTCGAAATGGGCAAGAATAATCTGAGAATTAATCGAGCAATGATTGTAACAAATACGCGATTTTCAGAGCAATCAAAAATCTATTGTAAATGTAGAAACATCCTGCAAATAGGTTGGAGTTATCCACCGAAAATGGATTTGCAGACATTAATTGAAAATAAGAAAGTCTATCCCCTTAGCTGTTTAAGAAGTCTAACGACGAACACAAGAATAAGATTAGTTAACTCTGGAGTAGTATTGATAAAACAATTAATGGATGCAGATATATCAAAACTCTCTAAAAAAAGTGGAGTTTCATATTTAACACTGAAAAAAACCGTCGAGAAAGCGAAAAATAGTCCTTTTTGGATTAATTCTTTTTGAACTTTTTTTTGATTTTTTTCAGTTTAATTTTTTTAAGGTTTAGTCTTCAGAAAAATAAAATTAGATATAATTAATAAAAGAATTAATTAAACTGATGATATAGCATTAAAGAAAAATTTCTAGTCTTGATTTTTTAAAGAGGTGATTGGATGATTCTCGATCAGATTAAAACGGATCTATTACAACTAAGCAATCCTGAAAAAGCTAAGGTTCTTTCAAGATTTTTTAAAACTGGTAGAGGTCAATATGGTGAAGGAGATATGTTCTTAGGAATTTCTGTTCCTCAACAACGTAAGGTGGCAAAAAAATATCTCAATTTATCATTAGTTAGTCTTCAAGAACTATTAAATAGCAAAATTCATGAATATCGCTTAACTGCATTATTAATACTTGTTGCCAAATATAAAAAAACTGATTTTTCCGGTAAAGAAGAAATCTTCGATTTTTATCTAAATAATACAAAAAACATAAACAATTGGGATTTAGTTGATTTAAGCGCTCCAAAAATTGTTGGGAGCTATCTTCTTGATAAAAAAAGATCCCTTTTATCGAAACTAGCAAAGTCCAATTATTTGTGGGAAAGAAGAATCGCTATTCTATCAACTTTCGAATTTATAAAACACAATGATTTTGAAGATACATTGAGTATTTCAAAAATACTTTTGAATGATGAGCATGATTTAATCCATAAAGCTGTTGGTTGGATGCTAAGGGAAATTGGAAAAAGAGACCAAGAAGCAGAAGAAAGATTCTTAAAAAAATATTTTAAGGAAATGCCCAGAACTATGCTCAGATATGCCATTGAAAAATTTACTGAAAATAAAAGACAATTCTATTTGGCAAATCGAAAATAGAATTTCCTTGATTTAACTTTTGAATTTTAGTTTTTCTTTTTATGCTATCTAGCCTCGATTTTTTACAGATTTTATCAATTATAGTAAATAAAGCATAGCAAATAAAATGCGAAGACTTTTAAATTTTAAAAAAGGGAAAAATGGTTTTCTATTTGAGGCTTTTTCCACACTTTTGACAGAATGAAGCATCACTACTATTTGGAGATCCGCAATATCTGCAAAAATTACCTACATCAGAATCGGAAGTAGTTGCTTGAATGGTTGGCAATTCCACCGGTATCTTTATTGAGAAGAATCCAACTGCAGCTAAAATCCAAGCTACAAATATTATTACTTGTCCAACGAGTGGAATTAATGCACCTATCAAAAGAAGAAGACCGGCTGTACCAAACATTTTCTCATTTGATTTTTCTGCGAGTTTGTTGAACGCCCTTCGATAAAATATTGAACCAATAATTGAGAAAATGTACATTATAGCAATAACTATTATAATTAAGCTAACTCCTGCTATTGTCGATGGACTTGTTGGTGTGGTATAAGGTTGGACTATTGCAATGCCAAAAACAAAAATTAAGATTGTAGCTATGAGGGCTATTATTCCAATTATTACAAATAAGAAACCATAAAGAGCGTTTTTGAAAATATCTTCATCTTTGTAATAGTCCGCTAGTCCATTCATGGCAATTAGGACAAGTATTATGCCAACTAGATTAAGAAACGGAATCGCTAAAAGGATGGATCCTACTCCACCAAGTGTTTTGTTTGATTCTAGAGTCATATTAACCAATTCTCGTATTTTTGTTATTGTTCTTTGAATATAATCTTTTTGAATCATATATTTTGGTATTGTGGGATGTCATGAAAAAAAGAAATATTTTTGGTATTAAAAAAAGATGAAAAGACACTTAAACTATTCGATTATACGCATAAATATGTCTGGCTTTTGCTTTGTGCCGTTCAACTTCGATTTTGCTTATTGTTTGTAGTTTTTTAGCTTCATAAGAACCTGTGAAAGGAAAATAGTGTTTTATCGCCTTGATTGTGTTTACTTTTTTTCCTCTTTTTTGGAGGAGGAGTTTAATATTTTGTTCTTGATTAAATTTTTTTAATGGATTTTTTATTTGCCTTTTCATTTTGGTTCAAATTAAATATGTCCTTGATTTTGGGATAGGTTTTTTGCTGTCATATGACGGTTGTATTTGTTGGCATATGACGGCTCAACTATTATATTTGAGTAAATATTCTATTTTTTTATGACATTACACGATATTCGATTTAAAGTAATGTTCAATGATGAATATTCTATTCTAACGAGAAAATTTCCCTCTATGAAGGTTTTTTTCTGGTGCAATAACGAATATGATGTTATAGAAATTTTTGTTGATAATCCTGATGATTATCAGGCTATTATCGAGCAGATTCCGCATCCCTGCAGTTTAGTTGAAGAAATATCTGATGAAGATCGTTTTCATTTGGTAATAAAGAATTGTTCTTGTTGCAAAGATGAGAATTCGGTTGATAAATTTGTTGGTGATTTGAATATTCTTCTTATTTCACCTGTTAAAATCGAGAATGGCTGGGAAGAACATCATACTATTGTGTTTGAGCACAAAGATTTTGAAGAGCTGGTAGCTAGGCTTGAGAAAAAAGATGTTGCTTTAAAGATTCTTCGTAAGGTTCCTTTTAGTGGTACAATAGCTAGTATAGTTCCTTTGACTAGAAGCACTCTTTTTTCTGTTTTAACTGAGAAACAGGTCGGAGCTTTATTAACTGCTCATAAAAATGGATATTATCGATTGCCAAGAAAAGCTGATATTAAAACTATTGCTTATAAAATTAAGATACCTAGAACTACATTTCAAGAGCATCTAAGAAAGGCTGAGTGCAAGGTTATTTCAACTTTGATTCCGCAAATTCAATTATTTAATCAATCAACATTTAAAAAAAGAAAAAATAAAAAATTATAATATGCATGAACAAAATTGTGTGCACAAATACTTCATTGTTTATTGTTTATATTCTAACTAATACCTGCACGAAACTTACATTTTAGATATGTATTCTGGCTTCATAAGAATAAATTATATCTTTAAGGCAATTTTTGACCATCGCGGTATGCACAGGAAAACTAAGCAAAACTTTCATGTGTTTAAGCTTTCCAGATGTGATAAATTTGGAATTAATGCTCACAAAGTAGGAGCATTATTTGCGATATAATCAGCAGCAAGAAAGGAGAATAAATGATTTGACTACTCTAATTCAAGAGACAAAAACCTATTATTCAGCACAATTAATGATCGCAGCGTTAAACGAAGCTCCAGGAATAGGATTTACAATCGCAGAGATGAAAGACACTTTAGGCGAAATTTCTGTTATTGTAATTGACGGAGGAAGTACAGATCATACAGTAGCTATAGCTAAGAATATGGGTGCAAGAGTATTCTTTCAAGATGGTTTTGGCAAAGGTGATGCCTTAGCTAAAGGGATTGAACAAATTAACTCGAATGTGGATTATATCATTCTTACAGATGCAGACTATACCTATCCAGCTGAGTATGTTCCTGACATGATAAAAATCTTAGAAGATAACCCGCAAGTTGGCATGGTATGTGGCAATCGACTAAATGAAAATATAAATAGAAAATCACTTCGTAGAGTATTCCGTTTGGGAAACAAGTTGCTGAGGTTTGCACATAAAATCTTAAACGGTGTTTCCCTTGAAGATCCATTAACAGGATTGCGGGTGATACGCGCTGAGATTTTACGTGAGATGAATATAGAATCCAAAGGTTTTGACATTGAAGTTGAATTAAACAATTTTGTTAAGAATAAGGGTTTTGTTGCAAAAGAAGTTTTGATTGACTATAGGGCAAGATTAGGGGAAAAGAAACTTAAAACAAGGCATGGCATCACAATACTTAAGCGAATTTTGAAAGATATGTTTGCTAATCGAAAATTCCTTTGGAAAGTCTTATATCTAGTAGAAAGAAATTTTCATGCTATTTTTAAGACTGCAAATTAGAAAAACTTTTGGCGCTTTTTTAGTTGAATATACACCTGATTCTTTTTTTAAAAATTATTCTTCTTTGAGTTCTTCGAGTATTTTAAGTGCTTCTTCTATGTGTTTTTTGGGTTTATATTGTGAATTGAATATGTGACGAATGACACCTTTCTTGTCTATAATGTATGTTACTCGCCCAGGGAGGATACCCATGGTCGAGGGTACGCCGTAGAGTTTTCTAACCTTGCCTTCTTTGTCGCTTAACAGTAAGAAGGGTAGTCCATGGTGGGTGGCGAAAGATTTGTGGGATTCTAAAGAGTCAGAGCTCACTCCAAGAACTTCTGCACCCAAGTTTGTGAAGACATCATATCTATCTCTGAACTCACATGCTTCACGGGTGCAACCTTTGGTTTCGTCTTTGGGATAAAAGTACAAAACAATGTTCTTCTCTCCAAAGTACTCTGAAAGTGTTACGTTGTCTCCCATTTGTGAGGGAAGTGTAAAATCTGGAGCTTTATCTCCAACATTAATTTTCATAAAACATCATTCATGTGAGAGCATTAAACTGGCTTTTATGTTTTATCATCTTATGGTCTTTTCTTGGTTAATAACATATATATGAAATTGAGAATTGAAGTTTTTAATGAAAATTTCCAAATCCTTCAGAAATCAAGTTTAAAAAAAATAGAAGAGTTTTTTAAATGATTAAATTAACAATCGATATTCTATTTATTATCTTCATGGATTTAATTTTCTCCATAAGATAAGTAATTATAATTCAGGATAATTATACGGTTATCAGTTAACTCTTCTCTTGATGGTCTATTATGTCTGAAAAAAAATCCTCTAGCATCGATATATTTGGAATGTTATCTGAGGAGAGTGAGGAGAAAAAAAAGTATCAGAGAAAGGAACTATTATCCTCTACAGGAGTAAAGGAATTTTTCGTAGCAGGAAACATAAGTATCAATAAACGCACATGTTGGGGAATAGAGTGCAAACTTTGTATAGATTCATGTCCAACTAGTGCCTTATTTTGGCAAAATGGTGAAGTAAAAATCATAAAAGATCTTTGTGTTTATTGCGGGGCTTGTGTTTTATGCTGTATGGTTGATGATTGCATAAAAATTAAAAGAAAAAGAGAAAATGGAGAAGTTGAAAAATTCAGCACGCCCAAGGAGCTCATTAAGCTTGAAGAGAAAATAAATGCTAAAAAACGAGTTGAACGTGTAAAAAATCTATTTCCAACTTTTGAAAGATATTGTGAAAAATACAATAAATAAAATGATAATTTAGTTTTTTAGAATACTTTTTGGATATTAATGGCTTCTAAGATTAAACTCTTATATTTGCCACATGTATATTTAACTAACATAGTGAGGCTTGAAAAAAGTGAAACTTGTAACTGTTCTACTCCCAGAAGCTTACCTTGAAGGTTTAGACGAACTCGTTAGAGGGAATATGTATCCAAGTCGAAGCTCAGTTATTCGCTCAGCAGTAAGAGATCTGCTAAAAAAAGAACTCTGGGAAAAACGTGGAAGATAGCCCATTTTAATATTCCTATTTCTATTTTTATATTTTCACTAATTTATTTTCAATTTTTCGTTTAGGATTCTAGCAATTTCTTTAGGATTTTCAGCTAGGGTTATGCTTCTTCCTACTATAAGATAACTAGCACCAGCATTAAACGCTGAAACCGCTTTTCCGCCTTGAATTCCTATTCCTGGAGAGTAAATAGGTATTTTATCTTCTAATATCTCATGAATTTCTGTAATCTTTTCTGGGACAGTAGCGCCAACAACTGCTCCATCTGCTCCCCAATTCAAAGCTTTTCTTGCAAAAGAAACATATTGAGCTATTTTACCCTTTTTTTCTTCATCATAAACTAATTGTCCATACCCCTCTTTTGCACCCTTATGACTCATATATACGAGAACTATAACCCCTCGTTGCATCTTTTTGGCAACTTCAAATATAGGTTTTAATCCTTCATCCCAACCCACAAAAGGATTAGCAATTAGGGCATCAAAACCAGCTGAATAATAATATTTAGCTATAACCTTGTTTGTTGATCCAATATCATTTGCTTTGCAATCCATTATTGTTGGTAGCTCTTTTTCATGAATAAATTCTATTAGTTTTTTTACTCCTTGAAAGGTGCCAAGTGGGAGCACTAAATGATGATTAATTTTAACAGCACAAACAAAGGGATGAACCTCATCAATAATGTTTCGAGCTTTGTAGAAAAGATTTTTTTTGTCATTCAAATCAAAAAATGGAAAATCTAAAGCCAAAACAATATTAGATTTTTTTTTCTTCGCTGTCTTTTCCATCAATGTTTTAAACATAATCCTTTCTCCCCTGTTCCTTATCTTAAGCCTTAAGATAAG
>Ga0209635_10000431_pt1 | contig 28414 bp, 29 predicted proteins | sample DeeMarSWOR230_32_FD_187463 | JGI IMG/M metagenome (GOLD analysis project Ga0209635, IMG submission 187463) | Marine sediment microbial communities from White Oak River estuary, North Carolina - WOR-2-30_32 (SPAdes) (version 2) | ecosystem: Environmental > Aquatic > Marine > Intertidal zone >...
TAAGCACCTTATAATGTTAGATGGTAAACTTCTACACATATCTACAATAGAGATCGATGTTGATGAATCACTTGATAATTTAAAGAGTAGCAGAGAATAAAATATTCAACTTTTAGGACTTATGCTACTTGCTCAAAGGTTGGTAAAGAATTCGATGTAAAGAACTAGCTAGCGCGCGCGTAGGTTCAACGTTGTACACTTACGACAGCTAGCTTCATCTTGGTATGATTTCTGAAATATGCTTAAATTCTCAGCTGAGGCAATTATTTCAAAGATATCTAGAACCATACAATATTAACATAATTTAAAGATATCTTATTAATAAATCTAAATAAATAAGTGTTGTAATCATTCCAAAATGTTTGTATACGTTTGGAGTTGTTAACATGGCTGAAAAAAAGAAACGTTTCAATTGTTGCGAAAGTGTCTTGATGAATACTCAAGATAAACTTGGTCTTGAGAACATTGGTCAATTCATGAAAATTGGTAGTGGATTTGGTGGCGGTGTTAGTGGTAGAGCTTCAATATGTGGTGCTGTGAGTGGAGCAATCATCGCTCTAAGCCTCAAATTTGGCACAGATGGGAACGAGGACTATCATACCTTCAATGAGAAGAGAAAAACCCTTAGAAAAATTGCTCAAGATTTTATGATCGCTTTTGAAAATGAATATGGAGCTGTTGACTGCTGTGATCTTCTTGGATACAGTCAGTGGACCGAAGAAGGACGAAAGCGTCATCAAGAGAATAGAAGCATAAGGAAATTTCAGTGTGATAAATACATTAATTTTAGCTCAAAATACGTATCGGATTTCCTTGATAAAGCTTAAAATAATAAGTAATCTTCCAATTTTTCTTTTTTTACCAAAATAGAGTAAGCTATCTTCTTTCACAGGCATCCTTTCTATTAGAAATCTCAATTTTATAATAATGCCTTGAAAACCCTTTTTAAGTGACTCAGTTGAGTACTTGACGGTGATAGAATTTTTGGTTTATTGTTCTCAGTGTGGAGCACAAAATAAAGAAGAAGCTACATTCTGCTCAAAATGTGGAACTGCTCTTCGTGCTGAAAGAGGTAGGAAAGCAGAGCGTTCAAGACATGATGATTCCTCTAGACTTCTTCCGATAATTGTTATTGTGGTTGCTGTTGTTGTAATCAGCATTATTGGCTTCGGCATGATAGGTCGCTGGTGGCCATTGAGACCTGTTACTGGTTCCGGAAATTTAGTTACCCTCGATAAAAGCTTCAGTGATTTCACAGTAGTCGATGCAGGTTGGGGCTTTGAAGTTACTATTACCAAATCAGACACATATGGTGTGAGTATAACTTTTGATGACAATATGATTGATTACGTCCAGGTTTCTAAATCTGGCAGTACTTTAAATATTGGTCTCAAACCAGGAACTTATGATCGAGTAACCTTAAAAGCCAACATTGAGCTGCCATTGCTTCGCGAGTTGCAGTTATCGGGTGGGTCACATGGCTTTGTTAATGGTTTTTACGTTCCTCCCTACTATTCTGGCGATTTTATTCTTGATCTATCTGGGGGTAGTCACGCGGAAATGGAAGGTTCTGCAAATAAAATCTCTGTAGAAGCTTCAGGTGGCAGTCATCTTGATCTGACTGACTTTCCCGTTCATAATGCATATGTTGACTTGAATGGTGGCAGCCACGCAACAATTAACATTGATGGACGATTAGACGCTGATCTAAGCGGAGGTTCTCAACTATATTACATTGGAGAGCCTACTTTGGGCGATATCGATATATCAGGAGGCTCCATATTAGGAAGAAAATAACAAATTTTTTACTCTTTTTTTACTTGATGAGTATTAAAAAATTAATGATTATTGGTTTTCGTACAATTTAGTACGTAAATGTACACTTCATTTGTACTAAGGATACGATATACTATATATTTAACGAGGAAAAATGTCTAATTAATAATAATATAAATAATATGTATAACTAATGAATGTTAATTCAAGTAGTAAGGGTGTATTTTGAATTTTAAGAGAAGGGACTACTTTTGCCATTTTTTGTAAAGGATCTAATAGTTCATAAATACCCTCTTCCGTTTAATTGCAGAGTTCGATACTTTGGTCAAAAATTGTATAACTCTCCTCCAACAGGATACAAGGTATGTGGTCGTTGCTTTCCTGAATTACTAGTGTTAATGGAAAAAGCGAAAATCTAAAAGATCTGCTATCAAAATTTCAGTATTAGTTATTTGTAAATCTACAAATTTCTAATCATGTATCTTAATTTCTGAATAAGTGGATCCAAATACAGTATGAATGTTGTCTTGAATATCCTTTAAATGTGAAATGATCTGGTGTTCCTTTAATCCGTATGGACTCCATACGAAATATAGTGCATTTTCAGTATGAGAGGTTATCGATGTTCTTAATGCGGGTCCATACAATATGCTGGCAAGAACGCCTTTTCCATCTTTGAGAATGATGTCATTCATTTTCAATGTCTGTTCCTTACGGTTAAGCTTAACATATCTTTCTCCTCCCTCCGTAACGTCGAAGGTTAAATCTCCCTGTAAAGTTTTGAGGTCGTGTCCTGAGGTAAGATACTTACTCTTTAGTTCAGCTAAGAACATGCTGTCGACTAAAACCGAGACTTGAGGAAATGAGACACCTTTCCTTATTGTGCTGATTTGATAATTTATCGGATATGTTTTTCCCCATTTTTTAAAATATGAATCGTAACTCTGAATTGTATCATCGATAATTGGTTCTACAAATGTGTCTCTAATTATCTTCTCCAATTCATGTTTTCTTTTTTCTAATGCTTCATGTTTTTTCCTATTAACTACATTTCTAACAACAAGACTTCCAAATACAGCTTTAGGATATGCTATTCGAAGCTCAGTCCTTAGTTTCACTCTCATTTCATTATACCACAAAGAGTGTCTGTAGGTTAAATTTCATTGTTGTATTTTTATATAAGATATTTACATCCAAAAGATGTCGAACTTTACATTTGAATACATGATTAGCGAATAACGTTGCTGAAAATTTGAATTATCTAGTTCCTGATTTCAGTTGCGAAGTTTTCTCTTCAATCTTTTTCAGCATTTTCTTAGGATTATTCTGATATTTCTCAATAATCCGCACGAAAGCGGATCCAACAATAGCTCCGTCTGCCCCATTTTCTATTATGGTTTTTACATGGTCAGGTTTAGAGATACCAAATCCAACAGCTAAGGGTATACGTCCATTGATTTGTGGTATAATCTGTCGTAATGTCTGAATCGTTAGTTCATGAACCCTATCTCTTGTACCGGTTACGCCAAAGATTGAGACGAGATAAAGAAATCCTGAGGTATATGTACTTATCTTTTCCAGTCTTGTTTTAGACGTATTAGGTGTAGCCATGAAGATGGTAGCTATGCCATAATCATCTGCGATACGTTTGTAATCTTTTGATTCTTCGATAGGCAAGTCTGGTATTATAACGCCATCGATTAAATTGTCATTAGCGATTTTAAAGAATTTTTCCAAACCTGTCCGAAAAATTGGATTATAGTATGTTAAAATGACTACTGGATGAGAAGGGTTTTTTCTCTTTACTTCTTGAGCTATTTCCATTACCTTAGCTGGTGTTGTACCCGCCTTCAGTGCTCTTGTTGAAGCTGCCTGAATCGTTGGACCATCAGCTATTGGGTCAGAAAAGGGTATTCCAAGTTCAATTATGTCTGCTCCACCACGTATCAAGGATTCCACAATGTTGTAAGTATGTTTGGGAGTGGGATCTCCTCCACATACATAAGCTATGATCGCTCCTTCACCTTTTCCTCTCAATTCACGTATACATTTCTCTATGGTTGTCATATCTTCACCCCGATGTAATTGGCTATTACATCAACATCTTTATCTCCTCGACCTGAAATTGTTACCACTATAGTTTTGTCTTTATCCATCTTTTCTGCGAGCTTCAAGGCATAAGCTAAGGCGTGAGAAGGTTCTAATGCAGGTATAATTCCCTCAAGCCTCGAAAGTTCTAGAAAAGCCTGAACTGCCTCCTCATCGGTTGCTACATCATAATTAGCTCTCTCAAGTGACATTAAAAATGAATGTTCAGGCCCTACGCCAGAATAATCTAATCCAGCAGCTATACTATGCGTATTCTTTATCTGTCCAAATTCGTCTTGAAGCACATAAGTCAACATACCATGAAATACACCCTCGTCTCCAGCACACATAGAAGCTGCGTGTTTTCCTGTTTCAATACCGCTACCACCCGCTTCAACACCATACATCTTCACCTTATAATCGTCTACAAATGGGTAAAAAGTACCAATAGCATTACTCCCTCCTCCTACACAGGCGACCAATGCATCTGGAAGTACACCTTCTTTCTTTAGGATCTGTGTCCTAATTTCTTTCCCGATCACGCTTTGAAAGTCTCTTACGATCATAGGATAAGGATGAGGTCCAACAACAGAGCCAATAAGGTAATACGTTGTCTGAACATTTGTCACCCAATCTCTTAAAGCCTCGTTAATGGCATCCTTCAATGTTTTTGACCCTGAATCAACAGGATGAACCATAGACTCTAATAGTTTCATCCTAAACACGTTCAGCCTCTGCCTCTCGATATCCGTAGTTCCCATATATATCTCGCCTTTTAGACCTAGCATCGCACAAGCTATGGCTGTAGCAACACCATGCTGACCAGCTCCTGTCTCAGCTATGACTCTATTCTTCCCCATTCGACGAGCTAATAAGCCCTGACCTAGAGTATTGTTTATTTTATGAGCTCCACCATGAGCAAGGTCTTCACGTTTTAGATAGATCTTTGCACCACCTATTTTTCGCGTCAAATTTTCAGCATAGAAGAGAGGTGTGGGTCTTCCCGCGTATTCTGAAAGGTAATATTCAAGTTCACTTTTGAAACCTTCATCTTCCTTAAATCGATTATAAGCTTCTTCTAACTCTTCTATTGCGGGCATCAATGCCTCAGGCAAATAGCGCCCACCATAGCGTTCAAATTTACCATTTTTTGGATATTGGCTTAACCTTATCAAATTCCTTCCTTCCTAAAAATTTTTGAATACTACTCATATTAACGAACAATTTGACGATAATCTAGCGTTTCTTCACATATCTTTGTCTTCACAGCGTTAATGAATGCTTTTACTTTATGTGGATCCTTTCTGCCTGGGGTTGTTTCAACACCAGTTATTACATCTACAGCATATGGCTTAACAGAACTTATCGCGCTCCTCACATTGTTGTGATTTAAGCCACCAGCAAGGATTATTGGTATTGATATTTTTTCTTTTATCTCTCTAGCCAATTTCCAGTTGATAGTTTTTCCTGTTCCAGCTGGCATGGTTTTTGTACGTGAATCTAATAGTAAGGCGTCTATACCGGTATCTTGGAGTGATCGAGATGCTTCGATAGGATTTGGGATTTCGAAGTGTGCTTTTTGTGCATCTATGTCTATTGAGAGAGCTTTTATCACTTTTATTCCATAACTGGAAAGCGTATCAACCACTTTTTCAATATCACTAATAGATTCTTCTCCATGAAGTTGAACAATATTTGGAGCTGTGTTTATAGCTATCTCACAAATATCGCTTAGATTTCCTGAGGTGACTATAGTTGTTGATATAAAGGGAGGTATCTTTGAAATAAGTTCTCTACTCCTTTTCCTTGATAGGTTCCATGGCACAGGGATTGGATATTCGGTAACAAATCCAATGGCGTCTACTCCCGTTTCAATACAGAGCATGGCATCATCTATGCATGTGATTCCACAAATCTTCACTTTCACCATTATATATCCATCAGCTCTTGCATTTTCTTTCGAATGGATGGGGCCTTCATCAATGTGGTTCCAATCAAAACAGCGTCGGCACCAGCACTTAATGCTCGTAAAACACCATCTCGTGTTTTGATGGAACTCGCGCTTATCAAGAGTACTTGTTTAGGTACGAGTTTAGCTAGCTTTTCAGTTGTACTTACATCACCAGAGTCCATTTCTAACTGTAGGATGTTCCGATTGTTTATGCTAATCATACGTGGGTTAAGATTCAGGATTTCTCTCATTTCTTTTACACTATGAACCTCAAATAAACTCTCTAATCCAATATTCCTTGTAAGGCTACATAGTCTTGAGATCACATCGAGGGACATAATTGATGAAATTAGCAATAGAGCGCTTGCACCTGAGCTCTTACTGTCGTATATCTGATCCTCAGTTCTGATGAAATCCTTTCGTAGAATGGGTATCTTTACGCTCTTTGAAACATCGCGAAGAATCTGATTGTCTCCACCAAAGTATGAGGATTCTGTTACTATTGATAGCGCAGTGGCTCCTGCTGACTCCATTTCTCTCGCTAATTCAACAGGTCTTCTACCTTTGAGGAGGTCACCATCTCTGGGCGTTTTTAATTTAATTTCAGCTATGATAGGGATCTTACCCGTATTCTTCGATGTTATTATAGCATCTGAAAGCATCAACTATACTCTTCCAAGTAATCCTGCGTAATAACGAGTTTTAGCTGTTGGAGAATTTTATGAAGTCTTGAAGTTTCTGATAGGCTTTGCCTTCATCAATCATATTTTTGGCGACTTCTACTCCTTCACCTATGTCTGATACGATGTCTCCACAGTAACAGACTCCCGCAGCATTTAGTAACAGTACGTCACGCTTTGGACCTGTCTCCTTTCCGAGGAAGATCGTTTTCAGGATCTCAGCGTTCTCTTGAGGTGTAAAGTCACCAGCTACATCTTTTATTGATGCTCTTTTAATTCCAAACTCTTCTGGAGTTATCTTATACGTCTCAACTTTACCTCTGTTTACCTCTCCGACCATGGTATCAGAGGTTATTGAAACCTCATCCATTCCATCAACGCTATGAACGACCATTGCATGGGTGAAATCCATGTCTTTGAGGATTGATGGGACGACTTTGACTAAGTCCGGTTTATATACTCCCATTAAATGGCTTCGTGCGTCTGCTGGATTTATCAAAGGACCAATGATTGTGTAGAAGATTGTTTTTACCCCGAGGGCATTCTCTGGAGGGAATACCTTATGCATTATGGGATGGAAAAGTGGAGCATAAAGGAAAGCGATCCCAATCTTTTCTATTAGATCTTCAGCCTGTTGAGGTTTCAAGTTTATGTTGATGCCTAGAGCTTCAAGGACATCCGCACTTCCAGATTTGCTCGATATTGATCTACTGCCATGTTTAGCAATGGGTACTCCGGCTGCAGCTGCAATTATTGAATCTCCTGTACTTATGTTGAATGAGGTGACTCCACCACCTGTACCACAAGTGTCAGTTAGATATCCCTCTACTTTTGGTGTAATCCTGTTACAGAGTTTACGCATCGACGAAGCTATTGCTGCTATCTCTTCAGGCTCTGGACCTTTTGTTGTTAGTGCTGCTAAAAAGCCAGCTATTTGGACTTCTGTAGTTTTTCCATCTTTTATCTCAACGAGGATATTATGTGCCTCTTCACCTGAAATATTTTCATGAATGCTTAATTTTCCGATGGCTTGTTGTATCGCTAGTTTATCAACCAAATCTTATCAACACCCTGGATAGAATAAAGCGATACATAAATGTATAATTTAAACCTTTTGTGTACATTAGTATACATTAATCAACGTTGTTTAAATTTACACATTAAAAATTATTGAGAATCCTCTGGGTGTCCTTTTGTAACAGAGATGTTACCCAAATTGTCAACAGACCAGACTAAAGTATCACCGTCACCAATTTCTAGTCTTACCCTTACCGTTCGAGGAATGGTGGTCTTACCATATTGAAAAATCTTGCTTACAGCTAAGATTGTTTCCTTATTTTTTCTCTTTTCCTTTTCTTTGATGGCTTCAAAATCCACTTGTGTATACCTATCTTTCCATCTTTCTCTTCTACTCATTTTTCATCATCAATAGGTTTCTTAAATGGATTCAATAATAAATTATTATGAATACAAACACACATTAAAATGATTTCATAGATAAACGCAAACATGGTTTCATTCAACCAATACATGAATGTTGACTAGCTTAGAATATTAAAGTAATAATAAAACTGTGCTATGAGTTCATAAAAAAACATTGTTAGGCAAGTGTTTGAATGTTTGAATCTTTCGGAGAAATGCTAATTGAATATGTGCATCAACTTGGTGGACTAGGTGTATTATATGGTGTATTACTTGAAACTTTCATAGCACCTATACCATCACCTTTGATACCTATAGCTGCTGGATTCATTCTAATTCCCTCAGATGTTTCAATTTATGAAGCTATATTCACATCTTCGACCATTATAGCAATGTATGGTTCGATTGGTGCTACCTTTGGGTCTTCCTTTGGATATGCCTTAGGTCTTTTTGGTGGACGTCCCATTCTTGATAGATTCGGTCGGTATTTAGGCATTAATTTAGAGGAAGTTAAAAAAATCGAAGAAATAAGTAAAGGTTACTCAAGAGAAATTGCTATATTATTAACAAGAATAATTCCCATAATACCTTTATCACCTGTTTCATTTTTTGCAGGCATTATAAGATTTAGCATAGTAAAATTCACAGTTTTGACATTTTTAGGTTGCTTACCAAGATACTTTGTTTTGGGTCTAATTGGTTGGTGGACCGGAATAGCATATTATGGATTCGTCGAGACAATAAATTTCATGGAGGATCTACTTTTATTCCTGTTAATTGTTGGAGTAATTGGCTACTTGGTTTTTAGAAAAATGAAGAGGGACAGGAAATTTAAAGATAAATAATACATTGTCCACGTTGAATAAATGATGTAAAAAATTATCATTTACCAAAAAAGCTCACATTTTTAAGTTAACATTTTTTAATTTTTGTATGTATAAGGCTAATTATGACATCATTTGAGTAAAGTAAAGGTAGTAATGACTATGAAAAAAGGAAATATGCGCGGAGAGACAATATCTTTACCTGATGAGCGTAAACTTGGTTATTTAATCATTGGTGAAGGGCATCCTGTTTTCTGGTTCCATGGCCTTCCAGGCAGTCGGATAAGTGTTTTGAACTTAAGTAAGATTTCAGGACCTCTCAAATTAATTGGCGTTGATCGTCCTGGATTTGGTTGGTCTACTTTTACTGCTCAAAGGCGAATGAGTGACTTTGCTCAAGATGTTAATTTCTTAGCTGATCAATTAAAAATTGATAAATTTGCAGTAGTCGGTTGGTCAGGAGGCAGTCATTATGCTATTACTTGTGCTGCATTACTCCCAGAGCGTATTACTAAGGTAGTAGTAATAAGTGGGTTATCTTTACCTTTGAACACTTCTGAAATGAATAGCATGAATAAAATGATGTATGATCAAGGAACAAGATCATTCATTGGAAGTATTATTCAAAGACAGGTAAGAGGCCGATTTTTTCAATTTTTATCTGAACCTCGAAAATTTGCTAGAACTAGTGCTGGTAAATATTTTATTCAGCAGTACGCTGAAGCTGACCATAATTTTTGGTTGCGTAAAGATAATTTTTGGTCGAGGATTCGAGAGGTATACGCACAATCTCTTGTTGAAGCCTATGGGCAGGGAGATGATAGTATTAAAGCAATGATTCAAGAGATTAAATTGATGAAGAAAGGGTGGGATGTGGATCTGTCCCACATTCCCAAAGGTTCAGTCTATATTTGGCATGGTAAAGCTGATAGAAATATTCCAGTTTATAATGCGCATAAGAACGCGAAAGAAATTCCTGGTGCTCATTTAGAAATATTCGAGGAAGCAGGTCACATGTTTTTGTTTGAAAATTTGAAGAAACTAAGTGAATTACTCAAATCATAAAAAACGTTACATATATTGCATTTTTTACAAGTTGTATAAAATGGGATTTGATAGATTGGGATACGGACCTCATTCATTTCTTAATGATTACATTCTAAAAAACAAGTGTAGAAGGATAATGGAAATCGGGATCGCTGATGGTGAAAATGCAAAAACAATGATCTTGGTTGCTAGTAACAATTTTCCAATTGAACAAGTAGAGTACTATGGATTCGACATCTTTGGATGGAATGGAGATTCTCATATGAGACGAGTCAGGCAAAAGTTGGAAGCGACAGGATGCAAGGTAAGGCTTTTCAAAGGAGACTCAACCATCACCCTACCAAAATTCGTCGAAAACCTACCTATGATGGATTTAATCTTCATTGATGGAGGTCATTCCTATCCAGCCGTGAAGAGTGACTGGGAATATTCGAAGAAACTTATGTATGATAAAACAGCAGTTTTTTTTCATAACTATGATTTTTATGGACCTAAGAGACTTGTAGACAATATCTCCCAAGATATTTACAACGTTGAGATAATTAGTTCACGCAGAGACTATCCAACAGCTTTAGTTACGAAGAAAATCTAATGAAAAATCGCTTATCATTAACTAGCTTGTTACTTTACAATTTATTAATTTTTTTTAAAAAAAAGAAGGTTGTAGTGATTATAATTTGAATGGTATCAAACCAGCAATTCTTTTCGATCTTGATGGCACATTGATCCTTATGAAAAAAAAGGTAAATGATCAAATCTTACGGGATAGACGATACAATTCTCTGAAAAAGCAAATGAAAATGAAAGCGATAGAATATGGCTTGTCTTTTGAAGAATATGAAAAAATAAACAGAATGGCAGAGATACTCAATAAAACTCGTACACTTATGGATAGCGAAGGATTTGATCAAGATACAGCTACTTCATTAATGTTTGAATTAAATGAACTAATGGTGTGTTATGAGATAGAAGAACACAAAGACTGTGCACTATCACCCCAAGCAATAGAGACTTTGAAAAAATTGAAAGAAGACAGTCATGATGTCGGAATAGTAACCAATACCTCTGAAAGTGAACTTTTAAAAATATTCAACCGATTTGGGATTGAAAAATATGTTGATGCGTATATAACACGGGACAATTTGCGTTATGTTAAACCATATCCTGAATCACTAATTGAGATCCTAAGAAAGCTGAATACAACAAGTTTCTTTTATATCGGTGATTCTGCCCACGATGCTGAAGCTGTTAAGAGGGCTTTAAAGCTAAGTCAAAACAATTTCTATGGCAAATTCATTCTTATAAATACTAGGAGATATGACGAGAAAGCACTGACCTCTATGAAACCTTATGCTATCATACAATCGCTAAATGAAATCTTTCCTTTATTAACAAAAAGTAGCTAGCTATCGAATTGTAACTTGATACAAAGTAATCATATCTGATAATTGGAGAGGTTATCTCCATCTGCATTGTTCTTCATAGGTAGGATGTGGCTTGAATTTTACACTCACGTTACTTATCGATTCACCTCTTACTTCAATCTGGTCCAAGTCTGCAACTCCAATACCCCAATCATTCAAGTAATGTAAATAACCGATCTCCAATGGTTCAAATCCCATAACCTTGGCCATTATAGCGTCTAATGATATTGGATACAAACTTGCACCGCACAAACCAAGCTGTACAGGTTCGCCTGAAACGGGTCCCGCACCCTCCATGCCAAATAATCCATCAACAACACCTAAGCTGGGTATGCATTCCTTCGCTAGCTTTGCCAGATTGATATTGATGGCTTTGGTTCCTTGATGAATACTCTCCTTTTCTCTCTTTGATACTAAGGATCCCACTACCACATTTTTCAATGAGAGTGTCGCTATCACGCAATCATGTGTTTTCGGTTTAGCAATTGATACCAAATAATCGCTTTCTAAAAGGGTCTTAGAGAATCGGAGTTTAATCGGGTCAAGACCGCTATTTACGCCTTCCAATTCGAGATAATCATCCTCATTTAGGTCGACAAAGAGTACATTATATTCATCTTCAAGTACTTCATAACCAAAGTTGGTGATACCGTCCTTCAAATTACCGATAGCTGGGCCTTCACCAACAATAATTTTACTATCGTAATATTGTGTTATCACATCGAGGACTGCTTTTACTGAATCTACGTGCGTTGCTGCAAGCTGTCTGCGAGTTGAAACAAAGTTGGGTTTTATTAGGACATTTTTCTTTCCTCTTATGCTCTCAGCGATATCATCAATAATCAGGTGCAGAGCATTTTTTGTTCCCGTATAGTGATCTTCAGATTTGACAAGAGTGACAATTGGTTTGGATGACATACTCTTCAAAATTGTGCTCACTCCAATAATAATATGTTACGCATAAGATACACTTAGAAATACTGGTTTAAAATATATAGTGCCATGTATTTATACAGGTAATGAAATGGAAAGAACCAGATTTGGGTTAATCAATCCCATGAAACTTTTGTTTGTAGCACTTTTAACACTTACTATCATATTTACTATCTTTTTCAGATCAATACAATCAATAAACACTGTATCGATTACACCTGACACTGGACCAGTAGAAACTGAAGTAACCATTTATGGTACAGGTGCATCACCCTTTGGCCAAGTCAAGATTTATTGGGAATCCATTGACGAGAAAAGGTTGATTGGAACAGCTACTGTAGATAATAATGGAGGATTTTTAGTAGAGGAAATTGAGATCCCTGAGGGTACATCAGGCAAACATTGGATAATAGTTGTCGACGGACACACATTAAACAAGGGTACCCAATTTACTATTGTTCCTCAAATCAAATTAAAAGTTGTCACAAAAAGAACATTCAATACTGAAACTGAACCAAGTGTTCCGGTAGTAAAAAACAATAAAATAAAATTCAACCATTATTATTGTATCTGGTTTATCCTCTGATAAAGAGCAATTAAATGTATTCTATTTTAACATGTTTCGTTAAAAATGGAGGGTCATGAAATGCCCTATTGCCCTAAATGTGGAAGAGAAATGAGTAAAACAATGAAGTTCTGTCCCAATTGTGGCGCTCTAAGAGACCCAACTGTAATTCGCAAAAAGAGTTCAAAGATGCCTGATTTTTTAGATTTAATTTCTGTTGGTGGAATACTAATTATCATTGGTGTTACAGCATTACGGTATCAACTTAACATTATCAACGTACTAATTGACTATTTCCAAGAATTGATTAATTATGGAGCTTTCATCAAACCTCCTCCAATTCTTTACGAGCCCATTATCTTTTTCTTTTATGTAGCATGTGCATTTGGCATCATACTTTCAGGAGTGAGAATAATCTTTCAAAGAAGCACAAGAAAGGCTTTGAGTGATCTAACAGGTGGCATCTTCGCATTCCTCTGTGCTTTCATAATTTCCAACTATGCTGCTGACAACTTTACCGGACACACAACATTAGCTTACTTTGTCGTGTCAATAGCTCTAGTCATAATAGCTAACGCAGCAATCTACTACATATTACCAGAAGCAGAGCGAAACAACTCACAACACGAGGCGTAAACAGGAGATAATCAAAACGCGAGCTGTCGGGTTCGACTTTTTTAACACTCTAGTTCAAGCAGAAGCAGAGTGGGAAGTATGTATACTTTCAATGGGTAAGTATTTACAACGTCATGGATACGATTTCTCTATAGAACAATATATCTCAAACTATCGCGAGGTGGCTATAGAGTATAGAAAGAAACGGTACGAGAACCTGCAAGAGGTAGGAAATCATGTTTTAGTAGCTGATACATTAAGGAAATTAGGCATAAGTGTTGAACCCACAGAGTCTCATGTAACTTCTGCAGTAGAACATTATTTTAATCCTTGGAAGCTTACAATTGCCCCTGATGCTCATCAGGTTTTAGAAAAATTGAGTAGAAGATTCATAATCTCTTTGATCTCAAACTTCACAAATAGTGCATTTATTCATCGATCTCTCGATAATCTAGGAATTAATGGATTCTTCGACCACGTAATTGACTCTGTGTCGATTGGATGGAGAAAACCTCATCAGAGAATCTTTAAACATTTCTTAAATCTATCTGGAGTGAAAGCTGAAGAAGCCGTCTTTATTGGAGACGATCTCGATGCAGATATCAAAGGTGCAAAGAATATGGGTATAAAAGCAGTGCTTCTCGTAGGTTTAAAAGATGCCCAGAATAAACAAAAGAAATCGAATGTTCGCCCAGATCAAATAGTACATACTCTCTCAGAGTTTGGAGAGTTGCTCCTAAACGGTAAGATCTAAATAATCATTTCTATCATTTTCTCAATACTCTTCTGATAAGATACAGCTAAGATTTTAACTCTGTATTATTCTATATTATAACGTGTATTCTATGTCTGATGCAAGAAATTGGCATCAAGAACTACAAGTTGAAAAAACCATATCTGCATTGAAAGAGAAGGGATTTGAAACATTCTATTTTTCTACTAAAGAAGATGCAGTAAAGAAAGTCTTAGACATAGTCCCACCCGATGCCAAAGTTGGTTTAGGTGGTTCAGTAACACTAAGAGAACTGGGTTTACCAACAATACTATTAAGTCGAGGAAATACGCTAGCTGACCACTGGGCAGCAAGACAACAAGGAGCTTCTTCCGAAGAAATGTTAAGGATAAGAAGAAATCAACTGAACTCTGATGTCTTCATAACAAGCACAAATGCAATCACTGAAACTGGAGAACTCATCAATAAAGATGGAGGAGGTCAACGAGTAGCATCCATGATCTTTGGCCCCAAACAAGTTATCATAATAGCAGGTATAAACAAGATCGTTAGCACTATAGATAATGGATTAGAACGGATTATGAACTATACTGCTCCTATTAACGCTAAAAGACTTAATAGAAAAACTCCTTGTGTAACCTCAGGCATATGCAGTGACTGTAAATCAAATGATAGAATTTGTAATGTTACCTCAATAATACATCGAAAACTTCGTAACACGCCTACAACTATAATCCTAATTGGAGAGAAACTGGGTTACTAATTGAAGATTCTTTCTTCTATTTAAATTCAAATCAGGGACATTGTCACTATATCATTCCTTTCTTCTTCTAGGACTTGATAGAAGGAATAATTCTCTTGATTCTATGAAGCTTTATTTGACTCGTATCAAATTTAATTTCATCTTTTGAGGTGTTAATATGCGAACAAATGCTAGTAATCATGCAATTCTCAATAATCTCTTAGATGAATTCGTTGCTGTAGTTGTTGATAAAAGAGATTTTTTCGATATCTTTCCCGAAGCACTGAAAAATGCTGGATTTATCGCTCAGAAATATAATCTTGTGGTGGTCAAACCTAATGTTTGCGGCTATTATCCTCCTCAATTAGAACTCATTGAACACGCGTTAAAATTCTTTGAACCACTATCACAAAGAATTGTGATAGGTGAAACTAATAGTTCACTGAATACACCTAAAGAACGATTTAAGCATCAAGGAATTCTTAACATGTTGAATAATTTTGATAACAAGATTGTTGCAATGAATCTTATGAGGGATGAGATCCTCGATGTCACAGTTCCCTCACCTAATGTGATAAGTCACCTGCCAATTCCGAAGTTAGTGTATAACTGCGATCTATTGGTTAACATTCCAAGGATTGGAACGCATTCGAATACAATGCTTACTTGTGCACTCAAAAATCTGTTTGGTTTACTTGCTGAGCGAAGGAAGTATGGTGTTTATCATCCGCTTGGAATTGAGAAAGTATTGGCTGATGTCGCAAAGACTGTTAAGTGTGATCTAAATGTGGTCGACGCTAATGCTAAGGTGATATTAGGATTGGATCCCTTGTGTGTAGACATTGTGGCATGCAAATTCGTGGGTTTAGATCCATTACAGGTTGATCATCTACGATTAGTATCAAATGATAGAAATCTGGAATTAGAAGATTTAGTGGATCAATTACACATAATAGACATGTAGTAAAAAACAATTTGTTCAGCACGTGCTGAACAAATTGCTCATTAGCTAGCTTCTAAAATGAAAATATTACGGCGATTGAAAACATTAGCTCTTTTTACTAAGAAAATAATAATAATAATCGTTCAGTGAACTTTAAGAGGAAAAGGATACAGTGAAAAAGGTCTTGTTATGTTATCACTCATCGGTGTTATTCTAGCTTTTGTACTCATTTTTGTCTTAAGAGCTAAAAACATCGACTTTTCAATAACACTTCTCTCAGCTTCTGTAATAATTGGTTTAACTTCAGGTAAGTCCTTGAACATCTTCCTCGATTCAGTAATCAAAACAGTTACAGACTATACTACTTTCAACCTTTTCTCAGCAGTAGCTCTAATTACTCTTCTCGGTTACATTGTCAAGAAGACCGGTTTAATGATGGATATGATAGATGGTTTAAAGGGATTTCTTCCAAGTCAAGTTTTATTGTTGTTGATTCCAGCATTATTTGGACTCTTGTCTATGCCCGGAGGAGCATTAATGTCTGCTCCATTCAATGATCCCGAGGCAAATAGGTTGGGATTGAAACCTGAACATAAGACATACATCAATGTCTGGTTCCGACACATATGGTATTGGGCTTCACCCATTTCCCCTGTCCCCATCCTCGCAGCAAGTTTGAGTGGTTTAAACCTACAAGACTTTCTATACGTCCAACTACCCTTCTTTGTGGTTACAATAGCTATTGGCTTCTTAGTCACCAGGCAATTCACAAACCAGATTCTAAAGAGAAACCCAATACAAATTGACTACAACAATATTACAAAGGGACTTGCTCCGATTATCTCAACGATCGTATTAACGATTTTAGGAATTCCAATATGGGCAGGACTTATTGTTGGTATCGTAATGATTTTCATTCTAAAACAAGTATCGCTGAAAAATGTTATACAAATGGTAAAGGAAGGTATAAGATGGGACATAGCAATATCAATCATCGCTATTTTCTACTTACGATACATAATAATTGCAGCTGGCTCTATTAGTGATCTCTTTCAGATAATTTCCAATGCTGGTGTTTCTCTAACAGTTATAGTCATCACAATTCCTCTCATAATTGGTGCCCTTTCTGGTACTCCAACTATGGGTTTAGGTATTGTTTTTCCACTATTAATACCACAATTTGAAATTTCAAGCATTCATGTCATCAGCATCATATATGCTGGTATCATCGCAGGATACTTAGCTTCTCCAATGCATCTCTGTCTTATTCTAACAAATAGTTATTATAAATCAAGACTTAGAAAGGTATACCACTATATCATACCATCGATAGCTGTATTGTACTCAATAATTGTCATCTATCACCTTGTAATGAACATATAATCAATGTAGTATTGTTAGCATTTCCAATTCATAGAGCTACAACTATATTAGCGTAAAACAAAGCGCATATAATGGAAGTAATAAGTAACGAGATCAGAATAATTGTTTAGTGGTTTATGATGTCTACTTCAATTGAGAATTTAAGAGAAGCATTTGCAGGTGAATCCCAGGCAAATCGTCGCTATTTAGCATTCGCACAAAAAGCTGAGAAAGAAGGATTTACACAAATTGCAAAGTTATTCAGAGCAGCTGCAGAAGCAGAGACGATTCACGCATTAAATCATCTTAAGATAACAGGAGAGATTAAATCAACAAATGAAAATTTAGAAACAGCCATTTCAGGTGAAACTTTCGAATTTAGCAAGATGTATCCTGAATACATTAAAACTGCAAAGGAAGAAGGAAATAAACGAGCAACATGGAGCTTTGAAGTAGCAAATAAGGTCGAAGAGGTACATGCTAATTTATACATGAAGGCACTTCAAGCGGTAAATAGTAACGATGACTTACCTGAAACAGATTATTATGTATGCACTGTTTGCGGAAACACTGTTGAAAATGAGGCACCGGATAGATGCCCAATTTGTAACGCGCCCAAAAGACAATTCTTTAAAATATCCTAATTCTTTTTCAAACATTTTTTCATTCTTTCTTTTCATAACTAGTTAGTTAAGAAAACATTCTCAATCCCACGCTTTCTTGTCAAATTCTTTCAGTGAAATTGTAACATTATGAATAGTAGTGTCGCTGGAATAGCAATGGAGATGAGGAGATCAAGTTCCTTTCCCCGTGTTTTAAGGAAAGGAATGAAGAAAGGCACCTGTTTTTTGTAGGTTTCAAAAGCTTTCCCAAATTTTTTCGACAAATCTATCTCCTCAATATGAGCTAATAGTATGTAAGTAAAAAGTTCAATGAACCATACGATAACAGTTTGTGTTGGACTTAGGAACCCAATTCCAAATGTGTTGTTTAGAATCCATATACTCCAGCCTGTTGCACCGAGAGTAACAAGTATCATTGCAAGATATTGGGGGTGTCTAACCAAACGGTATGGTCCAGTTGTCACTAATCCTTCTCGCTTATTAGAATACAAATAGGTTATTGAATATGCAAGCAAGATAACTCCAATGACCACAAATACTTTCTCGGGGATGAGGAAGGGTAGATCAAATAAAAACAGTATGAAGTCAGAGAAGGCTTTTGGTAGATTAACCGGGATATTCGATAAGATTACGATCAGGTAACCTGCGAAAGGGAGCGTCATCAACCCAGTCCAGACAGGTACAGACTGAGCTAAAAGGACAAGATAGCCTGCTATCTTCATAAAAAGAGATTTTCCTTTTTCTGTTAAAGAGTCAGTGTCTCTATTACTAATTGATAACAACCTAAAATCTTCACCAATTTTGTATTATCTATTGATTCTGTAATTTTAAATGATTGATTAAGGGCTGCCATTTCTGTATCAGCTAGCTAGCTAAGTCCACTTTCTTCAAGATGTTGAAAAAAATTGGTGTTCTAAGTTTATGGAATATTATCATTGTAAAAAAGACAGGTGGAACCCTAATTTCTTTTACAATTGTTTTCAGGTTGTTATTCTTTGAAATGGAGTGCAACCGAATTTATGCAAAAGCGATTACCTGTAGGCTTTGGGCCATCGTCAAACACGTGTCCCAAATGTCCACCACATTGGCTACATAAAACTTCGGTTCTTTTAATTCCTAAACTACTGTCCTCTTCCAATTCAATTCTGTCGTCTGTAATTGGAGCCCAGAAACTCGGCCAACCTGTTCCAGAATTAAATTTTGTGTCTGATGAGAACAATTCATTTCCGCAGCCAGCACAGACATATATCCCCTTCTTTTTATTACGAAGGTGTTTTCCTGTAAAGGGATGTTCGGTTCCTTTCTCCCTTAACACACGAAACTCCTTTGATGTGAGAATCGTCCTCCATTCGTCTTTTGAATTCTTTAACTTCGTTTTCATATTCAATCAAACTACTTATTCATTGATTTTCGCAATTTGGAGATTTTTGGTGCGATAACAAGTTTACAATAAAGGTCTCTAGAATTTCGTTTGAAGTATTTTTTGTGGTAATCTTCTGCTTCATAAAAAGCTTTGAATGGCATTATCTGTGTCACGATTTTTGCATCGAATACTTTAGCATTATTCAGTTCTTCAATCAAATTTTCTGCGATTGTTTTTTGTTCGTCATTACGGTAGAATATGACAGATCTATACTGAGTCCCGTAATCTGCACCTTGGCGATTCAACGTAGTCGGGTCGTGCGTGGCAAAAAACACGTCTAGGATTTCTCGGAATGATATGAAACTTGGATTGAAAGTAACTTGAATAACTTCAGCGTGTCCTGTTGTTCCTGTTGAAACAACTTCATAAGTTGGGTTTGGTATTTTACCCCCTGAGTATCCTGGCTCAGCTTTCGCAACACCCTTTATTTCACTGAAAACCGCTTCTGTGCACCAAAAGCAGCCTCCTCCAAGTGTGGCTATTTCTAAATTTCTTATATTTCGACTAAAAAGCTGCGTCTTCATCCTTAGAAAAAGATTTGAAACCGTTGTTTTTTAACGTTGCTGATTAAATATTCGCTATTTTTTAAGTAGAGCCTTGGAGTGGGGTTTAGGTTTTCTTATTAGCTTACCTGGAAAAATTGTTAGTGCTGACAATGCGCCAACGATACAGATTCCTAACTCAAAACCCGTAAGATATGTTGTATGGAAGACGGGTTGTAAGAATGGTATGTAAACGATTGATAAGAGAAAGACTGTTGAAGCAATAACTGTGACAAAGAGCATTTTATTGGCGATAATGTTCTTGAGTGGTAACTCGAAGACAGAATGTGTTTCAGATCTACAGTTCCAAATCAAGAGGAATTCAAAGAGACACGTAGATGTTAGAGCTATAGTTCTCGCTTTGACAACATCTCCTGTTGTCAGGAAAACCCACAAATAAGGGATGAGATCTGAAAGGCAGTCCACGACTGCTACGTAGAGGATGAAATATTTAATTCTGCTAAGGAATCCCTCATTTGTGTCTCTGGGAGGGCGTCTCATAACATCTGGATCCGCTGGATCAACACTCAAAGAAATAGCCGGTAATCCATCTGTCACTAGGTTAATCCACAAAATGTGTATTGGAAGATAAAGAAGAGGAAGACCTGCGAGGGATACAATTGCAATCTCAACAAACTCGTCGAAATTGGATGTTATCATTAGTCGAATATATTTACTAATATTATCGAGGATTTGTCGACCTTCCTTAATCGCAGCTACAAGTGTGGCAAAGTTGTCGTCCTGAAGAATCATGTCAGATGCTTCTTTGGTTACATCTGTTCCGGTAATTCCCATTGCTACTCCGATATCTGCTGTTTTCATGGCTGGTGCGTCATTGACTCCGTCTCCAGTCATAGCTACTATATGCCCTTTCTTTTTAAGCTCTTTTACTATCCTCAGTTTATGTTCAGGTAAAACTCGAGCATAGACAGAAACCTGTTCGACAATATCTGCAAACTCTGTATCCTCTAGCTTATCTATCTCTGAACCCGTAAGGACAAGACCGTCTTTGAGCATATTCAATTCTTTTGCAATAGCTGTTGCGGTGAGTTTATGGTCGCCTGTTATCATTATCGTCCGAATGCCAGCTTCCTCACAGAGCCTATTTGCCTCTTTAGCTTCAGGTCTAGGAGGGTCTATCAGTCCTGCTAAGCCTACAAAGACCATATTGCTCTCGATTTCATCCTCCTCCAAATCTTTCCAATAATCAGGCAATCGTCTATATGCCATAGCTAAAACTCGATAAGCGTTCATTGCCATATCATTGTTGACCTTGAGAACATCCTCTCTTATATCATCGGTTAAGGGTGTCTCTATACCATTCCAAAGAATCTTGTTACACCTTTCAATAATAACCTCGAAAGCACCCTTCATGTAGACACGTGAATCTCCAGATGGCGTATTGTTAATTGATGTCATGCATTTTCTCTCTGAGCAAAAAGGAATCTCACTTAAGCGAGGATAGTTTATATTCAGTTCTTCCATTTGGAGACCCGCTTTAAGGGCAGCGATGATCAGAGCACCTTCAGTTGGATCACCAACAATTTCCCAATCAGTTTCATCTATACGCGCGTTATTGCACAGCGCTCCAATCCTCATTAAAAGGAGAAGTTCAGCATCAGGTTTTGGATAATGAACTCTATCGCCCCTTGAATCCTCAAATGTACCATTTGGCTTATAGCCTGCTCCAGTGACTTCGACAGCTTTACCATTATAGAATAGTTTACGTACCGTCATCTCTCCTTTCGTGAGCGTACCTGTCTTATCTGAACAAATAATTGTAGCGGAGCCCAAGGTTTCAACAGATGCAAGTTTCTTGACTATGGCTTTTTGACGTGCCATTCTACCTATTCCCAAAGCTAATGTTATGGTAATTACCGCGGGCAACCCTTCAGGAATAGCTGAAACACCCATACTAACTGATGTCAAAAAAATGGTTATAGTATCAGCTTGGTGTACAACAAACATGAGTCCAAAGATCAAAACACATAATGAGACGGCTATCAATCCGAGTTGTCTGCCCAATTTTTCAACTCTTTTCCTGAGTGGCGGTGTCTCCAGCTCAATCGTCTGAACCATCTTTGCTATGTTACCAAAAGCTGTAGACATACCGGTTGCGACAACAACAGCCTCGCCCCGACCATAAGCAACACTAGTCCCCATATATACCATATTAGTTCTATCTGTTAACTGGGCTTCTTCATTACATGACTCGTTCCTCTTTTCAACAGCAACCGACTCGCCTGTTAAAGCAGCTTCGTCAACCTTTAAGTCTGCTGTCATCAATAATCTACCATCAGCTGGAACTCGAGCACCTTCCTCAAGGATGACTACGTCGCCAGGTACGAGTTCTCTTGAAGGAATATTCTGGACTCTTCTTTCACGCTTGACAAACGTTGTTGGTGTAACCATTTTCTTTAGAGCTTCAACAGCCCTCTCTGCTCGATATTCCTGTACGAAACCCAAAATCGCGTTGGCGATAACTATAGTTAATATCATGTACATGTCTATATACTCATTTAAAATCAGACCTGATATCCCTGCAGCAATTATTAGAATGATGATGAGGATGCTCTTGAATTGGTTTAAAAAAATTGTAATTGGAGTCAGTCTTTCCTCGCTTCTAAGCTCGTTTGGACCATATTCCATTAAACGGTTTTTAGCTTCCTCTTTAGACAAACCTCTTCTATGGCTATTGAATGAAGTAAGTACTTCCTCTATTGATTTAGAATGCCACTGGATCTGTTCTTTTTGGTCATTTTCCACTCTTTAGTAACCCCATCACAGATATTATGCATAATTAATAGTGTATTTTTCTGGTACTTATTCGGAATAGAGAATTTTACAAGTTGTGCATACGATTACTCTTATTCAAGATAAATGTGTTGGGTGTTAATTGGCATTATGCCTTATCCAAGTATATAGTATGGACTTTTTTCTATTCTGTGCAATTCTAACATAACTGGAATGGCTAGCTACAAACAGTATTTTTTTATTTTAAAAGAGAGTATTTTCTGAGTATTATGGTTAAAAAAGGTAAAAAATTAAAGTTAGCAGTTTTTGACATGGCTGGTACAACAGTGGATGATAGAATAAGTGGAGTACCCTTAGTGCTGAAGAGTTATGATGATGCTTTTAGAAAATATGGCGTAATCTTAACCATGGATGTTTTAAATGAACAAAGGGGAAGAGACAAGAGAACAGTTATTGAGGAATTTGGAGGAGAAAAAGCTCCAAAAATATACGATTTTTTCGTAAACAGTTTACTGTCTAACACCCAGTATGTAGCGGAAATGAGTGGATCAGGAGAAGTGTTTCAATTTTTGAAAGATTCAGGAGTCAAAGTCGCGGTTAGTACAGGCTTTCCTCATATCGTAGCTGAGTCTATTGTGAAACATCTTAGGTGGGAGGCGAAAGGACTTATTGATTATTGGACGTGCTCTGAATTAGTTGGTGTGAGTAGACCAAATCCTGCAATGATATTTGAAGCGATGAAACAGTTCGAAATCAATGATCCTCTTCGCGTCGTAAAGATCGATGACACTACTAAGGGGATTGAAGAAGGCTTGAGTGCAGGAGTTATTACTATTGGTGTTCTTACTGGAACTCAAAGCAGAAAACGTCTTCAAGCAGCTAATCCAACTGATATTATTAAAAGTGTAAATGATTTACCAGCTTATTTAAGAGCGAAAGATTATCTGTAAAAGGTATCTATCTAGCTAGCAACATCAAATTTGAAATTGCAATCTTTAAAGGACCAGAAATATAAGCTTACTTACTAGTAAATAACTCAATTCATATTAATTTATTATTTCAGCTTATAACCTAAAATAAGTGATATAAACAATACAATTGACGCGTATCAGAATTGAAAGAGGAACAAACTGATTTACCATTAAGAGGTTTCGCCATTATATTTGGAAGTCAAACGGTATCTCTTATAGGTAGTAAACTAGTTCAATTTTCACTTATATGGTGGTTGACGAGCATTACTCGTTCAGCCACTGTGTTAGCTATAGCTTCAACTATGGTGCTACTTCCTCAAGTTTTCATAGGCCCCTTATCCGGGGTATATATTGACCGTTGGAATCGAAGAATTGTCATGATAGTTGCTGATGCTATTGTTGCTTTGATTACGCTTGTTATAGCTTTGCTCTACATATCTAATTTAATTCATATTTGGCACATATATTTGGGGATTTTTTTCCGATCTATCCTGGGAACATTTCAATTGACTGCTATGCAAGCATCAACATCCCTCATGATTTCAGACAGGAATCTTTCACGAGTAGCAGGATTAAATCAAAGCTTAAACGCGGTAGCAAATATCGTTGCCCCGCCTTTAGGAGCTTTATTATTAACATTAATGCCAATTCAGAATGTTCTGGCTGTTGACATAATGACAGCTCCTTTAGCCATAATTCCCTTACTTTTAGTCACGATTCCTAAGCTCACACATTCAAAAAAGGAAATGGATCAATCTGTTCTATTTAGAATGAAAGAAGGAATGCGATTTTTGTGGAATTGGGAGGGATTAAGATGGATATTAGTGATTGCTATAATGATTAATTTTCTTACTATTCCTACTTTCTCTTTGCTACCCATTCATGTAAAAGAGTTTTTCAATAAAGGGGTTATCGAACTCGCATGGCTTGAAACTACATATGGGATTGGGATCATTATTGGAGGCTTTGTATTAGGTATAAGGGGCGGATTTAAAAGACGTGTTCCTATGGCTCTCCTTGCTCTTGCATCAACAGGTATTGGGCTTATTGTCTTTGGTTTTACTCCCGCTGATCTATTGATAATGGCTATTGCATCATTATTTCTTACAGTTTTTATGTATACTATAGCTAATGGAATCATTTTCGCTATTCTACAATCAATTGTGCCATCTAAGATGCAAGGAAGAGTTTTTACCCTTCTTATTAGCATAAGCACAAGTGTTGCTCCCCTCGGACTTATAATTTCTGGACCTATTGCTGATACATTTGGTGTGGGTTTTTGGTATGTGGTTGGAGGTTTGTTAATTCTTTTATCTTCAATTGTATCATTTTTTATCCCTACAATAAGGCATATAGAAGAAAACGCTAACATAGAAATTTCAACGGTTATACCTAGCTAATAACAATAGAATTATTTTTACTAACTGCCCTTTTTTTTCATTTTTGGCTTTCACAACAGAAAAATTAAATCCTTTTTTCACTACCTCAGCTTTGATCCCAAACGTTGAATGTCGAGACCGCAATCGATAATTAACGTAAAAATTAAATACGCAATATATTGTAAACATCAGCATTTCTTATACAATTCTATAGTTAACTAGGAGAAGAAAAAATGAGGATTCAAAATATTGAGGAACTGATATCACATGGAAATATTGAAGGCAGGAAGGATATGGTACAGATCCTTGAAACCGGTCTTCAAGCTTCAGATCCGTACTACAATACTAAAAAGTTGATACGAGTTGACAATGGAAAGCTGATAGTTGGTAGGAAAGAATTCGAACCAGAAGGAACACCAAAATCTGGTAATGAGGTATACGACTTTTCAGACATAGATAGAATCTATGTCTTCGGAGCAGGAAAAGGTATTCAGAGGGTAGCAAAGGGCATTGAAGATGTATTAGGGGAAAAAATTACGGGAGGACATGTGATCGATAAAAAGGGAAATCCAATCATTCTTGAACGGATCGGTGTAACATTAGGTAGCCACCCTGCTCCAGATGACGATAATCCGAAGGGATGTCAGAAAATTATTGATATGACTAAAGGTCTAACCGAGAGAGATCTCGTTTTTACAGGTGTAGCTAACGGAGTATCTTCCTGTTTAACAATGCCTGTTCCAGGTATAACCATTGAAGAAATCAGGGAAATGACTTATCTAATGCAAATAGAACGCGGTGCACCAACAGGGGATCTTAATCCAATCAGGAACCACTTAGACATGTTGAAAGGCGGGAGAATATCCCGATACATATATCCTGCGAAGATGATCCACATAATAGCAATACCTCCAGGTAACTACGACCAACTTTTGAACCGGAATCTGTGGCTCCACACACTTGCAGACTTTACGACCTTCGAACTTGCTGTGACCAATTTAAAGAAGTGGGATGCTTGGGATGCGGTTCCCGCCTCTATAAGAAAGCATCTTGAAGAAGCTGATCCAAAACATGAGACTGTTAAAAGGGAAGAATTTGAAAAAATGACTTTCCGAATATTTGGAGTCATGCCTAGAGAAACTGGAATGGTACCAACAGCAATGAGAAAAGCAGAGGAATTGGGTTATAACCCAATTTATCTAGCTGAGAGATTACATCGCATTGAATCAGCATCTGCTGCTTTGTACTTCGCTAATATAGCCCGTTCAATACAACTTAAGGGACAACCATTCAAGCCACCATGTGCTCTTTTTACGACAGGCGAGTTTGTTGTTACTGTTGGTAAGGCAACCGGTATTGGAGGTAGAAACCAAGAATTCGCTCTCACTGCTTCTCAGATAATATCGGGGAATAAAAATATCGTCATCGCTTCAGTAGATACAGATGGGACCGATGGACCAGGAACACAATTTCATAAAAGCGTTGAAGGTATCCCTTGCTTTGATGGTGGAATTGTTGATGGTTATACTATGAAAGAAGCTGAAGAAGCAGGAGTTAATATAACAGAGGAGCTAAAGAACCACAATTCAACTTTTGCTCTTTGGAAGCTAAATTCGGGTGTTCTGGCAACACCTAACATCAGCTTAAATGATCTCACTGTAGCATTAGTAATGGATCGTAAATAATAATGCACCTTTATTGCAGGACGTTATTTTTCTATAAAGTTTTTTTCTACTCTAATACATCGCATTCTATAACAAAGTATCTTTGATTGCATAGTTAGATAAAACAAAAAAGGTTCATGCATTTTTTTTCTGACAAAATTGACTCCCCTTATTTCAAGATGAATAAATATGAAAGAATTATATTTAATGAGACATGGAATAACCTGGGAAAATAAGGCTCACATATTTATTGGTCAAAATGATCCTCCCTTAATCGATGAAGCCATAGCAGAAATAAATGCGATTAGACCACATATCTTAAAGCCTGACTTAATTTATTCTAGTGATTTAAAACGTGCATCAGATACAGCTAAATTATTATTTCCCAATAAGAAAATCACATTCCTTTCGCAGTTGAGAGAGCGACATTGGGGAAGCCTTCAAGGTAAACCGAGAAGTATATTAGAAGAAATGAGTGAGCATCAACATACTAGAAACGAAACAATTTATAGAAATGCTGGTGCAGAATCCCTCCAATCAATGACTTCTAGGATAAAATACGTTTTGAGTATAATTAAAAATAGCAATGTGAACCGTATTTTAATTGTGAGTCATGGAACATTTTTGAGTTACTTCGTAAACATTTTACTTTCAGAGAAATTCATTCGATGTCCATTAAATAATTTGTACTATCATAAAATTCTATTTGATAATCAAGGAAGTATAAAAGAAATCACATTTAATCAAAAGTGGTTAAAGAAAGAAAAATGATTAGGTAAAAGTAAAAAAAATGGTATTTTAATTGGATATGTATACAATACGTAAATCTTGTATGTTCGTCCCTCTTGCACCTGTATGGATCGCGTCTCCTAGCTTTCTCATCACATAGTTCGAGTTGTGATTTTCAAGTTCTGCTGCCAAGTTAATACCTTGCTCTTCTATCCGGTCAAATGTCCACCCGTCAACTATGCCGCCAGCATCTTGTGATGGTCCGTCAGTGCCGTCAGAGTCCACAGACGCTATGACGACATTTTTCAAGAGGTCTTTATTTTTCTTACCTCTTGGATCTTCTCTAATGTATGGGGCTGAAGCGAGCGCGAATTCTTGATTTCTACCGCCTATACCTGTCGCCTTGCCAACTTGGACTGTTATCTCACCGGCTAGAAGATATGCGAAAGGCGGTTTGAACATTTTCGGTCTTTTATCGTATCTGATTTCCAAGATAGCTCTGCTCATGAATTCACTTAAATGCTTAGCTTCACCACTCATTGTACTGCAAAGTACAGCGATGTTGATACCAAGTTCGTCTCCTTTTTCGATCGCAGCTTTTATCATATATTCACTTTCCATTACGTTGACCATATTCCATTTACTAGTTATCTCTCTCAACTCGTCCTCAGGAACAGGGCCAAGTTCCGGGTCAGCATTTTCCAGGAAATCTCTTACAGATTCTGGGCATCTGTCCCATATTCCCTCATTTTTCAAAACACCAGTAGCGACCTCGTAAGAATGACCTCCCGTATGTATCCTTCCGACTCTACCCGGTGGCCATTTCTCATTTGTGAGAAGCCTAATCACAGTCGCATCTTTGAGTTCTCTTTCTAATCTACCAGCTTTGTTTCCTGACACTACGTTCCTCCAAGCATTTAACACCCATATGGGAACACCTCTTTCGAAATAGAGCATATCCTGAACTGTTAACAAGTCATCTAATGTGATACCAATAGGTTCCATATTAGCATCGAGTGGATAAAGCATCGATGTGGCTGAAACACCACCAGATAAAACATAAAATACTAAGTCACCTTTTCCAATCCTTCGAGCAATTTTCATAGCTCTTTTCGCTCCTTCAATGCTATTTTCATCTGCTCTCGGATGGCTCGCTGGTGTTCCCTTGATTATTTTAAGGTATTCCTTCTCCCCTTTCTTGAAATTTACCTGTCCATCTGTAAT
>Ga0209635_10000432_pt1 | contig 28411 bp, 26 predicted proteins | sample DeeMarSWOR230_32_FD_187463 | JGI IMG/M metagenome (GOLD analysis project Ga0209635, IMG submission 187463) | Marine sediment microbial communities from White Oak River estuary, North Carolina - WOR-2-30_32 (SPAdes) (version 2) | ecosystem: Environmental > Aquatic > Marine > Intertidal zone >...
AAGACATAGATTTGAAAAAAGCTTATGAATATTCTTCTTTTCATTATGTTGTAAGATTATTGTTAGGATACGAAAGATATAGTTTAATCATACCTTATTTGGATTTAATAACTAAAATTTCTAATAAACCATTTAAAGATTTCAAAGTTTTAGATTATGGCTGCGGGGTTTCAGATGCCTCCTTATTATTTGCTTTTTTAGGAGCAGAGGTTTGGAAACTGGAAAATGTTTGGCGAATAAAAAAAGAATTTTTCCCAGAGATTTACATTGAAATCATATGGGATAATAAAGAATTGGATATTAATTTCTCAGGTGAAAATCTTTCTAAAAATATAGATAGTTATCATATAGAATTTGTTGGTATATTTTTCCTAAATCATATACTTCGATTTATTACTCTAAATAACATAGATCAAAATCTACCTGATATATGTTATATAATGTTCTCACGTTATTATACTAAATTGAAAAATTGGGATCACCAACTTTATTGACAAAATTAATCTAAAGAAAAAGTATATTTTTAATTTCAATAGCTATTTAAAAATTTCATCCTCAATTTTATAGAACTTTTGGCAATTGAGAAATTCAAAATAAAAAAAAAATTAGTTTTTATCAATTTTTCGTCTTATTGATAAGATACAAATTAGAGTTCCCATAATTGTTATTAATATGAAAGAATTACCAAATGGAATTCCGTTCTCACCATCAGTGCCATCACCATCAGTACCATCACCATCAGTGCCATCACCATCAGTACCATCACCATCAGACACATCGGCTTCTATAACCATCTCATGAAATAATAAACTTCCAAGCTCAATAGTGAATTTTGTTAGAGTTCCGTTGTTGTTATATGTATACTTATAATTTGAACCCCCTACACTATGTACTAATGTTAAAGTTGTGTTTAATATACTCATACTTGCAAAAAATCCATTATAAGTGGAATTAATGTACTTACCAATCAGTGTAAGATTTAATGGTGTAGGAATGACAAAAACCCAACCCCAAACAGTGTTAGGCCCAACTTGATATTCTATAACATCAAGAGTTTCGTTAAAAGTCAAAAATAATCCGTCAATCGGAGTAGACCATGTATTATCAGTATTATTAAAGTAATCCAATTTCACATCTACATTTAGATATCCCCCAGCTCCATAAATATTTTTAACAGTTAAATTATATTTATCTCCTGTTGTAGGACAAGGTACCCCTGGTGTATGTTTAGTCACAATCCATCTGTATTTATCATTAATATTTACTGATACGGTTGAATCTTTTATAGTAACTGCTTTAGTTATACTAGATAATATCATGAAAGTTAGAAAGATAACAATAACGCTAGTAAAGGTTTTTCTATTTCTCATCTTTAACACTGATATTTGGATTTTATTTATTTTATCAGTTATTCAGATTTGTATATAAATCTATATTTTATATATAAAAAGTAGATAAAAAAAATGTTTGTTTAATTAGCTGTCCAAAGAATAGATCTTCCCTTTTTATCCGCTCGCTTAATTTTATTAGAGTTTTCAAGATCTGACATAATTTTCCAAATCTGAGAGTTACTCAATTTAAAATATCTTCTTAATTCTGGAGTTGTCATCTTAGTACCATTTAATAAATTTGGGATTATTCTTTGAATTTCCTCAATAGTATTTTCATCAGAGTCCTTATTATTCTCATCCTCTTCTACGTTTGTTTCCATTTCAGTAATTATTCTTGTTGCGACTTTATTTAATTGTTTTATATTATTATCAATCAGATTTTGGGGTTTCATAAAAAGGCAACATAATTCTAAATCTTTAGGAAATGCAACAATATAGAATTTGTCATATAAAATTGCCCTGGGTTTCTTAACTGATTCATTTCCACCACGAAAAGCTAAATAAAAATTCATTGCAAAATCATCTAAATTCACTCCTTTGTTTTCCTGCGAAAATTCTTTTTTCCATTTGAGAAAGGGACCATCAATCATATCAAAACCTATTAAAGCGGCTCCAAACATTTCATTTTCAGTAAAATTCATTCTTTTCTTCTCCTCCTAATAGCTATTTTATTTAATTCATTTTTAATAATATTTATCATTTTCAATCGTTCTGAAGGATTTATAGCAGTTAACCCGTAAGTTTTAATGTGTAGTATATCTTCAACTCTTTTATAGTCCATTCGCCCTTCACTTTTTACCAAATCTTGTTTATTTGCTATTGCAATAATAGGACATTCTTTTCCTACAAAATGGCAAGCATAATTAATAAGCTCTCTTGAATTTAATACATTTTTTGGAGTTGAGTCAGTGACAACAAAAATAATATCAGACCCCAAAAGATAATCTCTAGAATAAGTTTTCAGATAACTCTGTTGACCTCCTAAATCCCATAATCTCAGAAGGTAGTCATCAAGCTTAATAGTTTTTAAATCTAAACCATGAGTTGGAAAGTATAATCTATCTATTTCATTTTGAGCTAGAAGTTTAGCTAAAGTTGTCTTTCCTGTTGCGGGATATCCTATTAAACTCACTTTCGCCAATTTATCTATTTCAGAACTCAACATTTCTATTTAAAAAATTCGATGATTCTTTAAGAAAGAATGACTTGAAAAAAAATATGAATCTAAATAATACGTTGATATTATGGATATATTACAAAAGAATAATTTTGTTTTAATAAAAAAAGGAGTTATTTACTTTTTAAAAGGAACTTTTTCATCCATTTTGGTAAAATAAAACCTCCATACCAACAAATAGCGCTCAATATTAAAATTAATCTAACAATAATTACCGTTGGTTCACTAAAAGGAATAGATGAGTCTAATAATGCCCCTACTGAAAAGGCAATATAAGCAACTATTAATAATTTACCCTTGAGTTTTACTTCTGGATCTTTAGATTTTAAAGAAAGATTAGCAAATAAAAAACCTGAAATTACAACAATTGCTAGAAATATTATTAAAAATACCATTATAAAAGACTTATAATTTACATCTACGGGACCATTTAATTCTCCTATTAAACTTTCATCCAGAAATAGGAACGTAAAAAACAAAATCTCAAAGATAGCTCCAATTACTGTGAAAATCGAAAGAATTAATTTGCGCTTTTCGGTATATAAGAATTCTGTAAATGCTAACAACCAAAGAACTATTGCTAGAGGTACAAAAATATTTCCTATAAGAAAATATATACTTGATGAGATTCCAACGCCATTAACCAATGCAACCAAAAATGAAATGCTCGAAGGCCACCAGGGTTCAGATATAAATATCCAAGTAGCTCCTACTAAAAAGTAAATCTTTTCTTTATATCTAAAGAATCTCGAGAGTATAATTAACCCAATTAGTAATGAGATTACTACAAAAATAAGAGAAAATATTCCATTTACCATATCCAAAGGATTTAATGACATTTTCCAATTTTAAATTCATTTTATTGTTATAAATAAAAATTAAGAGGTTGGATTATATAAATATAGAAACTTTTTGAGATATATCTAAACTCAAAAATCTAAATATTATATAAAAATATTAATAATATCAATGAAAAGAATGTAGGACCAATCAAACTTATTGTTAATAAACTTTGAGATACTCTTAAACATTCCTTCAGAGTATCAATAATCGTATTAAAGTATTGTTGATCCCCCCAAATTTTCACATCTTGATAAGAATCCTTGTATAAAAACTCAACTGGTTCTAAATCTGTTTCTGCTTCTTCAATTAATCTATTTAATTTTTTGAGAATGAAATCAATTTTTATTTTATCACCTATAGGTGAATACCCTCTATTAGAAAATTGTCGTGCTACGGTATGTGAATCAGATGTAGTGATCTCGCCTTTTTCAATGCCTTGGTTTTGCAGCATATTTAAGATAAATGATCTAATTTCTAAAAAAGCATTATTTCCATCGAAGTGTATTAAAACAGTTTTTTGATTATTTGATGCATTTTTGAATAAATGTACAACTATTCCTCCAAAACCTATTCCATCTTTCTCAGAATACTCTGTAATTGGATCCTTAGCTACACCATATAACAGATTAGTTTTTTCAGTGATCTCTGGCTTATTTTTTACAATGAATTTCTTAGCAACATCGATTAAGTCATTTGATTCTATAGAATCTAATTCAATTAATATTTCATCTCCAATAATTGAGTTATGTGAATCAATTGTAATCACCTCATTAAATCCTTGTTTCTTTGCAAAATTGCGAATTTTGTCACCAACTTCAACTTGAATATCATCAGATGGGAGAGGATGCCTCGTTAAAAAAAGGAGGGGTGTTTGATCAATGACCATTCCAATAAGTTTAGCTGAATTCGAGATTTTCCTAGAAAAATCAACAACTTCTGATATCCATATTGATGAACTACTCTCAGCAACAACCGTCACATCTTCTTTAATTTTATTAAGTACTTTGTCTACTTCAAGTTGAGTTGTTAAGTTTTGAGCATGTGTGTTTGTTGTGTGATATACAGTAGTACCATGTATATCTGGAAATGCTTTATATATATGTTCTGGTAAATCAGACGATCCACATGTCTTAAAAGGTCCAAAATGAATGTTTGGAATTATAAATAAACCTTTTAATTTTTTTTTTTCTTTACTTCGGATTATTAAATACTGAATCTTTACATCAGATTTTATACCAACTCTGTTAAAATAGCTTTCTATTAAGTCATCATTTCCATCAGTCAACATAGAAAGAACAAATGCTCTAATGAAGGGATATCCTCCCATTCCAGTAGCTTCCTGAAAAATATTACTTACTCGAAATAATCCCCTCCTATATGGGATTGCGAATAATAGAGCACAAACAACAAAAAAAATCATAGCTTTAATAAAAAAATAAATATCAAAAAATTGGAACGTGTAAAGGCTATAAAGAATTATCGCAGCAATAGGTTGAACCAACGATAGAATTAAATATCCCGGACGTCCTACGGTGGTAAACGAAAAATAGATAACAAAAGCAACAATATATGAGAGAATAGTTCCCAATATAAGAAATACTTCTTGTAATTTAATATCATTCAAAAGTATTGCAACTATCTGACCAAAAATAAATGTGATTTGTATTATTGCACTAAAAAACGCATTCATTTGAATTGACCATCCCGTTGGCGGAGATTTCAAAATAGGGGCTTTTCTTGAATAAAGCAAAATAGAAAATAAACTACCAAAACCAGAGCTCATTAAAAAGAGAAGAACAAAACGGAAGAAATGAAAAAAATCAAAATATCTCCTTATTAAAAAATAATTTAGTAGCAGTGATAGAAAACCGAGAATAATTGGAGTGCCAAAAAATATAGAATAGGCTAATTTTTTTGATGAAAAGAACTCCATATACGAAATTATTCCTGGAATTTGACGAGATGTTTTTTTTCTTATGATCATGTATGATTGAATTGAATTATTTAAAAATGGTTATCCTTATTTGAAAATATAACTTCTATAGTATTGAATAAATTCACATAATTATATCTTTATGTAAAAAATTATAATAAATTATAAAAATAAAACATTTTTTTATTAGGAATATGAAAGATAATTCACAAAAATTGATAATTTTCGCAAATAAAAGCTTCGGCGATGTTCTTCGTGACGGTTTTAAATTATTTTCTCAAACTTATAAAACCTTAATTTTACCTTTAGCCCTCTTTCAAATTTTATTAATTATTTTAAATGTGTTATTATTAACTGACCTGAATTTATATATTGATTCTCTAGGAATAACAACTGAGGGAATAATGGATAGATTTATCGAAACAACAACTCTTGATCCAGAAGAAATCCGAACATTAATGATCTTTTTTGGTTTAAGTATTGTTTCCATCTTTTTACAAAATGTAATTGGTGCTATAATTATTGCTATAGCAATGTGCTCAGTTAGTTCCTACGTTTATAAGACATATTTGAATGAGGATGTTAGTTTTTTAGAATCTTTTAAATCAGCATTTAACAAAAAGATCTTTTTAGTTATTTTAATACTTGGAATTTGCTTACCAATTAGTTTTTTAGTATATATTCCTGCATTGTTTATTTTTGCTTTCTTTATTTTTTCAGTATTCACATTTAATATGGAACAAGATAAAAAACCCTTATCAGAAGCTCGTGCAATAGCGAAGGGTAATTTTTGGAAAATAATTGGTGTTTTTATTATCAATGTAATTATTATTTCAATAATTAGTTCCACATTTAATTTTATTGTTGATTTTTTTCTAATCAATGAATCAACAATTCCAATTATCAATAGTTGGTATGATCCTACAACAAGGAATTTTGGAATGTTAATATTGTATAATATTCTTTACAGTGTTATTGATATAATTTTTGCCCCATTATTTATATGTTTATTAACGGCATTATTTTCATCTTTAAAGGCTAAAAAAGAATTAAAATATCAATATCCACCAGAATCTTATCCTACAAGAGATATGTATCAAGAATCATATAGAATTCTTAGACAAGAACCTTATCGTGAAATTGAAACTGAGAGACTCCCAGCAATTCCAGAAATGAGAGGTGAAACTGGATTGTATTGTCCATTCTGTGGAACACTTATTCAAACGCCGAAGAGATTTTGTCCTAAATGTGGAGAGAATCTCGAAAATATTTTAGGAATATAAAAAATAGAACAAATAATAAAAATGCATATTACTATTGAAAAAAAATTTGATTTGGAAAAGGAGAGTATTAAAAACCCTGTTTTATTAATAGGATGGCCTGGAATCGCATTAGTCGCGAAATTAGCAATTACTTCAATACAAGAATCATTACAAGCTCAAAAATTACTTGAAATTCAATATTTTGATTTTCCTGCAAAAGCAATTGTTGAAAAAGGATCTTTAGAAATTCCTAATGCCACCGTGTTTTATAAAGCAACTGATAAAGAGGAAGGAAATGACTTTTTTATATTGACAGGTTCTTATCAACCTCAAACCCCCGAAGGAGTCTTTGAATTTTCTAAAATTTTTTGTGAAGAGCTACATAAGATAACTGGAGGAATACATATGTATGTAAGTACTGGAGCTATGATTTCTGATATAGTTCACGACACACCTTTCGTATATGTTTGTGGAACTGACCAAGATCTAGTTCAAACATTTTTAAAATTAGAAAATACTAAATTATATGAGGGTGGTTATATCTCTGGGGCAAATGGTATTTTACCCGCATGGGCAGGTGCAAAAGGTTACGCTCCAGGAGTTTGTTTATTAGCAGAAACACTTCCATTACCAATGATGACATTAGATCCTCGTAGTTCCAAAGCTTTAGTTACAATTTTAATGGAATATTTTTCTATAGAAATGGATTTCAGTAAGCTTAATGAAAAAATTAAAGAAATGGAAAGTATTTTTGAATCATTTAAGAAACAAGCAGATCAGTTTATGAAACCATCCCGGGAAGAAAGAGGTCCAGATTCTTATTTCCGTTAAATTTTATAATAAAATTGTTTTAAAAGCTAATTTAATTCTGATTTTTTAATTAAACAAATTTTTAATAGAATAGAGACTTAATAAAATTATTTAACATAAAACTAAAATTACGCTTTTAGTTATTAGTTCATCCAAGAAAAGTAAATTTTTGAGTGATTTATACTAAATTTTCTTTATTGATTCATAGTGCAAGATATAGATATTCTTGAAAGTAATAGGAAAATCAAAGATAAAATTTCTAACACATTAAATGGAATTAATGAACAATCTCGTAATTATATAAAAGACATTGTCACTCTCATTAATAAAGAAATTGGCGTTAATAAAATTTTATCAATATTACTTTTTGGTAGTCAAAGAGCTAATAGCAATGAAAAAATTTCAACTCTATCTGATTGTGATTTATTAGTAATCTTTAAAGATAGAGTTTCGAATCATCATATAAAGGAAATTGAAAAATATTTTATCTCGTTAGAAATTAAGCATAATTTTAGAGAATTAAGCGACCATTTATCTAAAAGAATTTTAGGTGTAATTAACCAAACTACCGGTATATTTGTAAGTCATTTTCTAACTAAAAAAAAATATTGGAGCAATATTATCTTTCATAAAATATTCCGCGTAAATAAAGTATTTTCCTCTGTTTTCGCTCCCCGTAAAATTGTACTAGGTAATATTATAACTAACAGTTCAGTTCTCTATGGAGCTGATTTAAGAGAGGAAATTAGATCTAAAATTCAAATTACAATGCAAGAAATGTTTAGAAGTACTGTAATGAATCTGATGATTTCCCTGTTCTCTATTGCGATATCATTCCTTAAAAATTTAAATCCCATTAAATATCAATTAGAAGCAATAAAATGGTCATTAAAAGCATCAAATTTTTATTGTTTCCGGGATTCAGAAAATCTAAATAATATTGCTAAACGATTTATTTCATTTGAAAGAAAAAAATCACAACCTAAAGCTTCCAGATTTTTTTCTAATTTCCTTCAGTTGAGAAATTCGCCAAGTAATAATATGGCTTTTATGATTCGATCTCCAATACGAATAATAAAATTTCATATTCAAGCTATATCATACAAAAAATTAATAAAAAGACATGAAAGATTTAGAATTAAATATAGACCTAGGGAACCCATTATCCCTGATCGTACTTTTCCTTTAAGATTCTAATCATATCCTTGTAATTTGAAAAATAAGAATTAGACTTTTTAAAATTCTAAAAATAAAAATATAAATATTTGTTAATTTATTTAGAATTGTAAATTAAAGAAATTTATTTTATTAGAGCTTTATAAATTAGTAAGAATTTATTAAAGAGGAGTAATATATGGCAGAAGAAATTGATATACGAGAATTATTTTTTGATATATTGGATATCGTTAAATTTGAATTAAAGTTTTACCGGTACAAGGAGTCACCAATGTTCGAGCGTATTGTAAAAACTCGCGTGTTTCAGCAAAAGCTCCAAAAATTAAAAGATTTTATCAATACTTATTTTGATATTATGTATAAAGATGAAGAAAGTCCAATTAACCAAGCTGCGCTTCATACACAATTATCTAACATTGCGAGGTTAACAAATTATTATGATGATCTATCAGATTTTTACACAGATCATACAAAAATAATGATCACTAAAGAAAAACTGCAAGGTTTAATTGATTATTCGCATGTCGAGATACTTTTTTTGGTATTTACCAATATATTGGATTGGGAACATTATAAAGCCAGTTTACTCTTTCCTACCGATAAAGCTAAAGAAAAAATATTAAAAGAGTTCCTTGCTAAACTCGCTAGCTCTGAAATTAAAGATGTAGAAGATATTATTGATTTAGAGCAAACTATTGATAACTTTGTACAAAGTATTGAAGTTTGATTTACAAGTATGACCATCATACTTATTTTTTAAAATATAAAAGGAATATTTATATTAAGGTTGGCTTGTTCTATCGTAGGATAATACTTTTTTCATGAATTAATATCAGTTTTATAGGAATATTACGTGACAATAAAAGTAAAATTATATGGAGATTTAAGAAAAAAAGTATCACGATTAAACAATGAAACTGGGCTTCCAATTACTTTAGATATTGAAACCAACGGGATAACTACAGTATTTGATATTATAGAAAAATTCAGTATACCACAGGAAGAAATCAGTCATATATTTATAAATAATAAATACTCTGGTCCTCAAAAAGAAATTAAAAATGGAGATCGAATAGGAATATTTCCTAAAAGAATGGGATTAATCTTTGTTGAGATTAAAGATTCTCTATAGAAATTTCGCGGACTATAAAATACCTTTTTTCCTATGAGAAAATCGACAATAAATAGAATTAAATAGGTAATTCATTATGTATCTGCTTAATTAATGCTGAAATTATAAGAACATAGCTGAATTAAGGGATTTTATTTTCAAAATGGCGGATTGCATCGATAAAATATTGGAGATTTGTGAAAATAGCGAAGTAAAGAGATATCAAGCTTTAATTAAATTAATGCAGGAACTCGATAAAGAGATATCAAATGCGATACGAGTCAGAAATTGTTTAATTTTATTAGTAAATTTATGTTTTAATCCTGATTCCCCGGATTATGCTTATAATAAAGGTAAGTCACCAAAACTCCTTTCTAAACAAGAAAAAATAGAAATGCAAGAATTGTTAAGATGTGAATTCAACAATTAATTCTACACTAAAAAACTTTAAAATCGGTTTCTTTCCACATCTCATATTGATTGAAAATATCCTCAATTTTTTCTAAAGTTTCTATCAGTACCTTTTTGGTTTTTTTATCATGTTGAAATGTTTCGACAATTACATCATAAATTTCAACGTTGTATTCTTGTGTAAGATCAGAAATTTTTCTTAAATCTTCTAAATGAATATCTTCTTCCTTTAAATGGTTGAACGCGTTTTCTACTTCTTCTTTTAATTTAATAGTAGCATTTAATGATTTAGAGCATTTATCAAATAGTTCTTGTTCCTTATCACGTACAATGGATTCTTCTTCTGATAAATCAGGTTTTTCTTTAACAATTTCTAGTCTTTCATTTAATAGGTATTTTACACGCTCGTAGATTTTAATTGCTTCATCAATTTTATTCAAGCTTTTTATTAAATGGTTAGTAATATTAAGTCTAGCTTCAATAATTTTTAGATAAGCATCTTCATAATAAGTCTGAATCTCACCAAATGTACTTTTTTCATATTCGCTGATTGTATAGTATATTTTTCTTAATTCATTTCTTAATTGATTTATTTCCCGTGCTGTTAAGTCTTCATTATTAAGTTGTTTATATATCTTATTTGTCTCCTGCTTGACTAATAGAATTCTTAGATACATTATATGGGCTTTTTTTTCTATGTTTGTAATACTCCGAGATTCTCCCTCACGCTCACAGAATTTGAAGATCATTAACGCATCGTCCATTAATCGATTGAATTTATTTTGATCAGTTTGAATATAATATTTCGAGTCTTGAACTTTTTGAATACCTCTATCCATTTGAATTTCTAATTCAAATATATAATCAATCAGACTAACTTGTTTTCTTTCTGATAAAATTCTTGATTTATAAGTCATGTCTTTTTCTACATTTCTGCTTGCCAAAATCCAAAAAATAGCTGCAGGGAGCCAAAAAAATATACTAAAAAAGATCATATTAAAAATACTTCCAAGTAAAAAAATAAGAGAATATGATAATAGTAATGTAATGCCTTTACTTATTTGTTCTGATAATTTAAAAAAAGAAGCAGCAGTTCCTTTATGTTCTGGCATATTAACATCAATCATTACAGCACTTCGATTAGCAACAGGGCCCGCACCCAACATTGAAGCCATTAGCGCAAAAAGAAAGAATGTAATATATGAAGGATAAGCTACAAATATTTGACCAATTGTACGTATTATATAAGAAAAAAGCTCTCCCGTTGGAATTGGGCTTGGATAAATAATACCCAGAACAGTTGGATTAATTGGTCTTAATGAAAGAAGCAATATAATAGCAAATGGTATTGAAAAAATCAAACATATAGTAGCTAATCTGGCTCTATTTTTTTTGTTTCGTTGGAATAATATATCTCCTAAGCGAGCAAAAATGGCATTTCCAAGAAGATATCCTACTCCAATCATTCCCGCAAAAATTGTTGCAGTTTGTAACCTTATTTCTGTAGGAATTTGATTAAAGTATTGAAGTGTTAGCATTGAGGTCATAAAGTATACTAAAACTGTACCCGGTATAATTACAAAAAAACCCTGAACAATCAAGTAAAGATTTGTTTTCTTTTTTATTATAAAACCTAAATCTTCCTTAGAGATTCGATAACTATATTCTAGATCTAATTCTATTAAATCTAAAAGTTCATCTTCACCTGCTCCACGCCGAGGAATTTTAACAAAAAATAGAATAAAAATTACTATAATACTTATTCCAGCTAAGAGAAGAAACGGAAACCTCCATGTGAATATAGGTCCAAGAAAAGATGACATTCCCTGACCTGCTCCGTTGGATATTGAACTTAAAATTGCTAATGTACCAAACCAACCGGATCTTTCTTCAGCAGGGATTGCATCTGAAATAACTGAATACCCTATTGGTAATACACATCCTAATCCCGCTCCACTTGAAATTCTTGAAATTAATAACATCAAGTATGTAGAGGAAAATGCTGTTAAAAACATACCTAGTGTCCATGAAAAGGCTCCAATAATAAGTACTTTTCCTCTATCCACGCGATCTGCCCAATAGCCCCATAATAAAGCAAAAAAAGCGCTAATCAATACAAAAAATGCATCTGGAATTGCAATTAAAGCTTGAGGTATATTAAACTCTTGTTGTATCGCTGCATAACTAGGAATGAGCATATTAGCACATGCTGTTGAAACAAAAAGTAATAGCATAACTAAGATGATTGGCGCAAGATCTTTGAATTTCACCGTAGTAAATTGAAAAAGTCCAATAAGAAACTACCATTCGTATGTGATTATAATAAATAGCACTTGAGTCTTAAAAAAACTTACAATGATTTATTCTAATGAAATGTAATAACTTAGTGTCGCATCAACATGAATTTGTACAGTATCAAGCAATTTAACTTTTGTATTATCTTGGCTCAAAATTAACGGTAGCTCAGTACATCCTAAAATAACTCCATCTACTTCATAATTTTCTATAATTTGAAGTAAAATCTCTTTTGATTCTCGTTTAAACAAACCAATAACTAATTCATTAAAGATTATTTTATCTATAATATTTTGCTCTTCATTAGAAGGTGTTATCACTTCAATACCCAATTCCTTACAATAATTTTGATAAAAAGTATTTTGCATTGTAAATTTTATTCCAAGAAGCAATAACTTCTTCATATTTTCTTGTTTTGCTTTTTCAGCTGTAGCCTTCACAATGCTTATGATTGGAACTTTCGATAAATTCTCTAAATCACTATACACAGCATGAGGTGAATTTGCTGCCATTATTATAAAGGTTGCACCACCACTTTCTAATGATTTAATACCACTCATTAAATATTGTATATATTTAGCTTTATTTCCGCTCAGTTCATAATCGATAAGCTTCTGAAAATTCAGACTAAAAATTAATACCTCAGGATAATTATAATCATTAAATTTCTGATAATATTTTTGGAGAATTAAATCATAATATTTAATTGTGGATTCATAAGACATCCCTCCCAAAATCCCTATTCTATTCATTTACTGAGATATCACTTCCATTTTCTTCTATTTAAAAATTATTGTATACTTTTTTATCTATCAAAACTAATAATAAATTCGATCTGTAATTACTTTTCCTCTCCTTGAAAACTTTAATCCTTCCATTTCTAAAAGCTTACGCTTCATACTGATACCACCTTGATACCCTCCAAGTTCACCATTTGATTTTATTGCTCTATGACAGGGAATAATAATCGGGAATGGGTTTCTCGCTAAAGAGTTTCCTATTACTCGTGCTCCATTTTTTATACCTACATAACTCGCTATTCGCTTATAGGTGCTTACCCAACCTCTAGGAATCTGATGCTCTGCCAGGAGTACATCTTTTTGAATTTCAGAACATAAATTAAAGTCTAACAAATCTAATTTGAACTCTACATTTTCTCCTTTTAAAAAACCTCTGATATTCTCACCAAGTGATATTATTGATGAAGAAGAACCTTTTTTAATTAGTTTAAATGACTTTAATGTCTTTTTCTCTGACTTCTGTTCAGAATCGCTAAGATATATACGTTGAATCTTTAAATCCGGTTCTTTATCTTTCCATACAATAGTAAAAGTATCAAATGGAGAAGTAAACGTAAGATACTCCATGTTTTATTACCATAATCATTAAAATTCAAAAATTTTTTAATATATTTATTTATGAAATAAATATAAGATAAAAAAGGAATAAATACCTCGTTTAAATACTTATTTTCTTACGAGTTTTACCAAATCGCATAAATAATTCTATATTAAATAAATCTAAAAAAAAAGAAAAATAATTACTCAAATTTGCCAGTATACTCAGGAAAAGTTTCAGGTGGCCATGCTTTAGGAGTATTACCGGTCTTTATGTATCGGTGATCACAACCAAGAGCCCCATTTGCGAGGGATTTAGTACGTGTTAGACCAAATCCGAGAACGTTCCCTTGAGCAAAATCGATAAGACATGCAAATGGAGCATATTTCTCTGCCCCAAATCTTTTATATGTTTTATGAATCGCACATTCAGATACATTCAAACCGTAATCGAAATCCTCATTAATACCATCCACGAATTCCATAACCCAATTATCAGGGTATTTCCTCTTCAATGTATCATTACAATGAGTTCTAGCAGAATTAAGAAAAACATCATCAAAGTAAAGATCTAATAAATTTATTCCTTTATTTTCTGCTCGTTCCATAGCATTTTTTGTTTCTATCTCCGTAAATTTTATAGCAAATTCCCCAATTTCTCGATAGGTATAACCTTCCTTTTCAAGGATAAAAAGCATAGCTAATAATGATACTTTATCTGTTAATATTGAGATAAGAAGGTTCTTTTTTCCTCCGACATCGGGCATTTTAATTAAAAGATCTTCATACTTATTTCGCATCTGATTGATTAGATCGTCTGCTTTCGAGTCATCAAATCTCTCCATTAAGAGATCTTTAGCAATTTTTAAAGAATACCCAAATCTTTTCATTAATTTTGGTTTATTCTTTAAATAATAATCTACCATTCAATATCACTTTTAATGAGATTAAGTTTATTAATCGATTAATTCAAGAGAAAGAAAATTAATTTTTAAATTTAGTTTTAAAAGTTGAACATTTTACCTAGCTATTTTAGACTAAAATATTACGAATACAATGATCCTGTTTAAATTTTCTATTATTATCTTTATAAATTCGTGAAATCATCGCACCACATGGTTATTTACATTTATTATTTTCAATTTTGAAATCAGAGAAAAAATTGAGTTGTATTATAAAAAATAGAAATGAATGTAAGCAAAACAAATTTATTTTTGTTTTACCTATTAAAATTTAATGAAACCATATTTGAATTAAATTAGATAGTCAAATAATGACAGAGTTCAGGGTTAACGAATACATCACATTGAAATTGGAAGTTGGAAAAACTAATATATATGTTAAAGGATAATTATTTGAACAATGCAAATTTTTATTATTACATATTCCAGTCGAAAAGATTGGCATTTTTGATGAAATTGAATCAATTGACGAAGTTGCTGATATTTTGGGTTGGAAAGAGTATATAGAATATTTTTAAGAATATCTGGTTATCATATGTTAATATAATTAAAAAAAATTCAATATTACAATAAACTTGATAGAAAATTATAATTTTTTAATCAAAATATTATAATAAACCTAGTGAAATATAACAATGATTATATATTCAATGAGATATAAAATTTCAAGAGTTTGGTTTTAGATATCAATACCTAAACATGAGCTAAAATCAAAGATATTACCAAAAATTAATTTTCACATCACATTTAAATATGACAAAATAAATTCTAAATTTAAGACATTTGTATTTCTCTTCTTCTAGTCTCCAACTCTCTATCAAACAGTTCCCTTGCTGTTTTTGTGTAGAACTCATTTCTTTTTCTAAATTCATAATGCTCTTGAGGAGTTGTATTATATGATTCAATGTCGCTATAGAACTGTTCTTTGAAGGCATCAGACATCGCATCTGCATCAATTAATAACTGTTTCTCTACCTCCTTTGGGTTTTGAAATTTATGTGCTACCACAATATCAATCACTTTTTCTATTTGGCTTCTGTTATAACCCACTTCCGTTAAGATTTTATTTATAATCGAAGGTGCATGTTTCAGATGTAAACGTGATGCCTCAAGTTTGTCTGCTTCGTTATTACTCTTTTGTAATTCTACCGGAACTTTGGCCCAACCAACATCATGTAAAATCGCGGTCGGAATTAGAATGTCTTCATCACCTTTTTCTTTTTCCAACAGTAATTCCATTGCGTTAATGACTCCCTGAGTGTGGAGTACAGCATCCTTCTTTATCTCTTGCCTTAGGTAAGGTAGGGCTAACTGTCGCATTCTCTCGAAAATTTCTTTCATACTGTCTTTCTAACCTTCATTCCATTTAATATTGGGGGGGATCCTGAGCAAGGGGTCTTTGGCCTCCCTCTGTACATGCCAAGAGTTTCTTTTGGTTAAGCTTTTATTTTTGAAAGAAAGGGTTAGTGCCGAGGGAGAATCTTGTAAAATTTTTTTTCGCTCGGTTCTTTCAGTTCTCTCCATTCAGCTTTTGCTTTCTACCTGGCAAGTTGGGTAACGCTGTCAATGTAATCGAGTAGCCAAGGGCCATTTTTTCAATATTTTTTTTCCTAATTCACATAAGTTTAACTTAACCTTAAAATTTTTTACTATCTTATTTTTTAGAAAGAACTATTGTTATAAAATATTATATGTAACTATCCAAAAATATGTTAAAAACTCAATTTTAAGATTTTTAACTCTTTTCCCAAGAATTTCCTCAAATGTTTGCCTTGTTGGAAAATTCTTTAATATTTTGTATTCCCGTCCATCTTGTAACTTTCTTATTTGATATGTGTTCCCATCATTATCAATTCGACATATTGGAATACTGCTTCCCGCTATATAATAACTGTCTATAAAGATAACAAGAGCCCCGTGTTGAAGCCGAGAATGAAATACATTGATAAAATCGTTCAATTTAGAAATTAATATATGAGACCACCACGAAAACGCAAATCCAGCTGTAAAATTACCTCGAATTTTGTTCAAAGAATAGGAATCATCTTGGATAAAAGTTACTTTTTTCAATTTAATTAGCTTATTTTTTGCAATTTTAAGAACTTCATTATTTATATCAGTAGCAGTAATAGATTTAGCAACGGAGCTAATAATTTTAGTCCAATAACCTGTTCCACATGCTATTTCAAGCACATGGTGTTCATTGAGTAAATTCTTGAGTAGAATGGGAATTGTTTTTAAGTCAGTTTGTCGTTCAGGTCTTTCATAGGTTAATTCATATTCATTTGCTCGATCGGCATAGTATTGTTGAATATCCTTCTCAATATCTCTAAACATTAAATTCCTCCAAAAAAATATGATAAAAAATCATTTACCGTTAATAATACAAAATTTGTTAACTATTTAAATGCTTTTTAAAGATTTAAAATTTTTAAGTTATAGTGGAAGGATTAGATAAAATTGATAAAAGGATTAGAAATAACTCTTTGATAATAATAATCATAGCTGTTTTATTATTGAGCCTTTGTAATGTAAGCTTTTTATACTCACCATAAAATACATCTCCATTATTTAATGAGCTATTAGATGTGGATGGATTTAAATAATAAATAATTTATTTGCTTTAATTAAAAGATTATTTAAAGCGACTATTATTAAAAATACTTGAAAGAAAAATATTTTATTGCAATAATCTAGAGGGCGTTAGAAGAAATGAGTAAAGAATTACGATTTGGTATAATGACCATCCAACGGTTGTCATGGGAGAAAGAAGTTCAACGTTGGAAAAATATTGAAGCTTTAAGATTTGATAGTATTTGGTTAGCTGATCACTTTTTAGACCCTTATAACCCAACTGGTAATTGGTATGAAGCATGGACATTACTTGCAGCATTAGCAACTATGACTGAAAGAATTAGAATTGGAACATTAGTGACATCTATACCATTGCGTCATCCAGCAATCTTAGCTCGACAAGCTTTAACTGTAGATCATATCTCAAATGGAAGACTTGAATTGGGACTCGGTTCAGGAGTATCAGTTGAAACAGATCCTGTTTATGAAATGATTGGAATTAAGGATTGGACACCAGATGAACGTGTAGAACACTTCAAAGAACAAGTAGAAATTATTGATAAATGCTTGCAAAATAGAGAAATAAGCTATGAAGGAAATTATTATTCAATTAAAAATGCCTATATGTATCCATCACCGATCCAAAAACCACGACCCCCTATAACAATAGCAGCAATGGGTAAAAGAATGTTGAAAATCGCAGCTCAATTTGCTGATAGATGGAACTCATTAGGAGGAGATTGGAATACTCCTGCAGAAAAGATGCTTAAAAAAACCCATGAAAGAAATGAAACTCTGAATCAATACTGCAATGAAATAGGACGCAATCCTCAAGCAATAAATCGTTCTTTCCTGTTCTTTGGTGAATGTTTCAACTCAATTTTTGAATCAGAAGAAAATTTTCAAGATATTGTCGGAAAGTTTAAAGATATTGGAATTAATGAATTCATCTTTTACTACCCCCGTGAACCAAATCAATTATCAAAATTTGAGCAAATAGCCAAGGAGTTAATTCCAAAATTCAAGACGCGTAGATGGATTTAAAAATGTAACAATTCAATAAAAAATGTCAAACAAAAAAGAGAAATCTTTCTTCGAAGGATAATTTATTTTAAATACACAAATTTCACTCAAGAGATGTTAAATTAAGAGTAAATGATTATTCTCGATACCTTCGATTTATTTAGAAAAAAATGATCCATTCTAAAAAATCTTAAGAAAATAAAATAATACATAAAAAATTAAAAATCATGGATTTTAACCATATTAAAATAAAAAGAGATAATAGTAAGATAAAATATGGGAATGATTCTTTCTCTTAATATTAAATCATTCTTTTCTACAAACACATTCGGATGTATTATAAATAAAGGTATCAAACTATGAAGATTGGGAGATTATTTATGTGTTTTTAATAAATAAATAGAAAATGGTGTAATTAGTCAAAATTTTAAAAATATTGTGAACGATTCCCCTTTAAAGACATAATAGAAAAGAATTGATAATTAGGTTCGTTAAATTACAATTTAAATATCGAATCATATATTTGATATGAATATTTAAAGAATAATCATCGTTTCACGATCTTTAGTTAAATTATTTAAGAATTGAGGACTCTTACTGTTTATATTTATTAAGGCATACTAAGAATAATTATGGAAGAAAAAGCAGATAGGAGTTCTTTTAAGAGTTATCTTTTCTTTTGGTCAGGGCAATTATTTTCCATTTTAGGCTCAAATATAGTATTTTTTGTATTAATTTGGTGGATAACAGATACTACACAAAGTGCGGTAGCTCTTTCTATTGGATCGGTTTCTTATTTTGTACCTTTTGTTGTAGTATCGCTAATAGGGGGTGTTGTGGCAGATAAATATGATAAGAAAAAAGTAATCTTCATAGTAGATTCACTCCAAGCTTTTTCAACTTTTATTATGTTTTTGTTTTTTTCTTTCAACTTCATGGAGTATTGGATGCTGTACTTCTTTTTTGCTTTCCGCGCCGTTTGTCAAGCATTTCATGATCCTACACAGAGTGCGATAATTCCTACAATGGTTCCTAAAGATAAATTAAGTAGAATAAATGGTATAAATTTCCTCTTATCAGGATTCATTCATATTATTGGTCCAATGATTGGGGCAACCTTATTAATATTCCTCACGATTGAACAAGCTCTCTGGATTGATATTATTACATTTTTTATAGCTGTAATCCCATTATTATTAGTTAAAATTCCTTCGATGCGAAAAGAGGAAGAAAAACATAAACAATTATCTTTTTGGAAAGAATTTAACTCAGGATTTAAGATTTTGCTCACCATTCCTGGACTTTTGGCATTAATCACTCAGGCAATGATCTGTAATTTTTTAATGCAGCCAATTGGATCATTATTACCATACTATATTAGAGTTCTTCATAACGGGACCGTTGTCGATTTTGCTATGATTTCTGTGTACTTCAATATTGGAATGCTTATAGGAGGTATTATTACGTCGATAAAAAAGAAATGGAAATATAAAATCCCTATAATTACAATAGCAATCGTCATTCATGGAATTGTATATGCTTTATTTGCATTTGTCCCTATTGGCGTTTTTTTCCTTATGATGTTATATTCAGCAATTAGAGGTTTTACGATGCCGATCATAAATGCACTATACTTTACTATTCTGCAAACATGCGTTCCACATGAAAAATTAGGAAGAATTACATCCATCGATAATACTTTATCTTTTGTAAGCATTCCAATTGGAACCTCACTTGCGGGACCACTGGCAGAAATTTATGGGATAAGACCATTATTCTTTGTAAGCGCTAGCTTATACATTACAACTACGATAATGATTTATATTTTTACAAATCTTCGACAACTTGATTTTGAGGAAAAATCCAACGAGAGTTAAAAGTCGTTAATTCACTGATTCGTAAAAATAAAATATGAACTTTATAGAACCTTGAGAGAAATATATAATTTTAAAAATTATGAAGTTGTAAGTTAATCTATTCATATAATATTTTTCTTAGAACGATACCAATTCCATGTCTTTAATTCAAAATCAAGGATATGACCCAAATTAACTAACATCAGACAAAAAAAAATAGGGATAATAATGGAAAAAGAAGCAGATAAGAGTTCATTCAAGAGTTATCTATTTTTTTGGTCAGGACAGTTGTTTTCTATTTTAGGCTCCAATGTCGTATCTTTTGTATTAATTTGGTGGCTAGTAGATGAGACTGAAAGTGCGGTGGCTCTTTCAATTGCTTCTGTATCTTACTTTTTACCATATGTTTTAGTTTCCCTAATAGCTGGAGTCGTAGCAGATAGATATAGTAGAAAAAAAGTGATTTTCATAGCAGATTCACTTCAAGCATTTTCAACGTTTATCATAATTTTATTTTTTGCTTATGGTATTATGGAATATTGGCATCTTTACTTTTTTTTTTCATTCCGTAGCATTTGTCAAGCATTTCATCAACCAACTCAGAATGCAATTATTCCTACTATGGTTCCTAAAGAAAAATTAAGCAGGATAAACGGTATAAATTCTCTATTAACAGGTGCTATTCGAATTATTGGTCCAGTGATAGGTGCAACATTATTGATATTTCTCACCATTGAGCAAGCACTCTGGATTGATATAATTACATATTCAATTGCAATTGTCCCTTTACTATTAATTAAGATCCCATCTCTGCATAAACAAACTCAAGATCAAAAACGAGAATCAGCAATGAAGGATTTTAAGTCTGGGTTTAAAATGTTAACCACAATCCCTGGACTTCTGGCATTACTTTTAGAATGCACGATTATTAATTTCTTACTTCAACCATTTAGTACATTATTTCCATACTATGTTAGAGTCTTTCATAATGGTTCTATTGTTGATTTTGCCTTAATTTCAATGGCGTCTAATGTGGGAATATTTACAGGGGGTATCCTTATGGCGATTAAGAAAAATTGGAAATATAAAGTCCCAACCATGATTTCTACTACAATTATTTTTGGTATTGCATATACATTATTAGCATTTGTCCCAACAGGTTTTATTTTCCTAATCATGTTATACTCAGCAACAATTGGCTTCAATATGGTAATTGGTAATGCCCTCTTTTTTACAATCATGCAATTAAGGGTTCCCTCTGACAAATTAGGAAGAGTATCTTCAATAGATAGTTTTCTCTCTTGTATCATCATCCCATTAGGAAGTATTCTAGCAGGCCCCCTCACGTTAATTATTGGAATTGGCCCATTATTCTTTATATCTGGTAGCTTAATAACATTAGTAGAAATAGTTATTTATTTCTTTACTAAAATTAGATTACTTGATTCTGACAAAGAATTAAATGATAATCAAGAAAATTTTACTAATTAATTTTTATAATTAAAAATGCGTTCTACTCGACGATCTATGGCTTTTTAAAGGTATCAAAATGCATTAATCTTACAATCTTATCAGATATTTATAAAAAAAAATCTATTAAACCCTCGAGTGCTAAACTTTTCTAATATTTTAATAAAAAAAAGACTTTAAAGATCTTTGGTAACGCGCTTTTTTTGAAAAATATCTAAAGCAGTAGGCATGAATAATCTATTGAGTTTCTTGTAAATCCTTACATTTGATTTATTTGGTTCAAATTCTTTTTCAAATCTAACCATTTTTTCAATCGCATCATTTAAGCTTTTATATTTTTTCAAACCATAATAACCTAAAATAGCAGCCCCTAAAGCTGAAGAATCTTTAATTTTTGGAATAAGAATTTTTTTATCCATAATGTCGGACAAAATTTGGGCCCACAGACTACTATTCATTCCACCACCATCTGCCTTTATTTCTGTGGGTTTCATACGTCCTACAGCTTCTATAAGTCCTAAATACATTTGAGCACTTAAAGCTGCTGATTCCATAATTGAACGGATCATATGAGCTCTGGTATGATTCCATCCCAAACCATGGAAAGTTCCCTTTCTAAACATTTGTAAAGGTATAAACAATAAACCTTCACTTCCTGGACTAATACCTTCTGCTTCTTTACTTAAAATGTCATAAACATTAATCTTTTTCTCCTCACTTTCTTTAATTTGTAATTGAGAAAAATTGTCTTTAAACCATTTCATCGCAACTCCCGTTCCAGGCATAGCACCTTCTAATATCCATTTTCCTTTAACAACATGGGGGAGTGGGAAGATAGGAATATCTCCAGGAGGAAGATTTGCTGGTTCATTACCCGTAACATAATTAACAACGGTATATGTTCCCATTGTTACTTTTGCTTGACCTGGATTAATTACTCCCATTCCTAAAGCAGAACATTGTTGATCCCCTCCCCCTAATACTACAGGGATATTACTTTTTAATCCAAGTTCTTTTGCGGCTTCACTAGATAATTCACCTATAACTTCTCCTGGAGTGTGAAGATCTGGCCATAAATCAACAGGTAGATCGTATTTGTTAGAAAGATTTAGATCCCAATCTAATGTGTTCATGTTCATTATTCCATAAATCCCACTTGTAGGTTCCGTAATACATAAATCTTTTCCACATAAATTCATGTAAATATAAGTATCTGCAAAAATTATTTTTAAAGCCTTATTAAATATATCAGGTCTTTCTTTTTTCAACCATAGTATTTTAGGAATCGATAACCTCAATCCCTCTTCTGCTTGGAAATCCATACCTCTCTCATCCATTGCTAACATTGCTGGATGCAATACTTCTCCATTCTTATCAATTATTGTTGCATTTCCTCTAACGATCCCTCCAGTTATCCCAATAATATCTTCTATTTTTACTTTTTTAGCAGCTTGTTTACATGTAGTTTTGGTCGCATTCCACCACATGAGAGGATCTTGCTCTGAGATTCCCAGTGGTTGTTTAACGACGGGGTATTCTTCATAAGCACTTGCAACTTCTTGCCCATTGATGTCTAAAATAATAGTTCTTGACCCTGTTGTTCCAACATCAAATACACACAATAAATCACTCATCTTGACCTCTTGAATAACCTATAACTAAATTTGGATTTAAAATTAGTAATTCTTAAATTAAAACGCTTTAATTAATAATTAAGTTTTTCTAATATTTTAATTATCTTTTAAGAAACATTTCCCTATCATCTCAAAATCATAAAATTTAATTATTTGGGTGTGTTTTTTTAAATATAATAATGGGCCTATGGATTAGTGGAAGATCGTTCGCTTGGCATGCGAAAGGCCGCGGGTTCAATTCCCGCTAGGTCCATGAATCTCTCATTGTTTTGGTAAATCCTTTAAAATCTGATTAACAAAGAGTCAAAACCTTTACACGTATAATTTAATATTGAGGGGAAAAAGGAAAAAGATAAGAAAGCGAGTAATTTTTCCAAATGTCTTTTGTTGATCTGCTCTTCTATCAAACTTCATTTTTCAAACTACATCCATCAAACTCTATTCTTCAAACGTTCTCCATCAAGCTTTCACCGTAAAGAAAAAAAAGAAAAGATTTAAAGGTAATTTCTTTTCCTTGGCAAGCTGAAGTGGTAATTATCCAACATTTCGTTGCGATTTAGATATTTGTGATTTCAGTCATAATAGGTTTATATACTAAGAAGTTTGTTTATTAAATAATCCTATTAATTACAAATTTTTAGTGAAAAAAGAGGAAGGATGAACATGTTATCATCATTATTGGTTTCCGATATGTATATCCTATTTAATGCGAAAAATTCTGTAAAAATATCGGAATATGGATTAGTTGGGGCTGCATTAATGGATTTAGTAATTAAAAGGAAAACGGAAATTATTGGATCTAGAATAAATTTAATTAATACCTCTTCAACGGGAGACTCTTATCTTGATGAGGCTTTATCGATAATCTCAGAATTCAAAACGAATAAAAAAATTGGATTCTATTTTAAAAAAATATTAAAAAGAGGTAAAGAGTTATTTCCGCTTTTCTCGGGACATTTAGAATCTTCAAACCTCATGAATTTGTCTATTATCAAAAAAAGATTTTATTATGATTTTACAGTATCAAATTTCAATAATGAAATAAGAGAAGAGCTTATGAATAAGCTAAAAGAGGTTCTTTTACAAAATATCAATGTACCTGATAAAACTTTCATGTATTTTCTTAGCATATTAAGAGCGACTAAGCGCTATAAAGAAATTTTAGGCAAAGAATATAAAAAACAAGTCAAATCCAGGATGAAAGAGTTAATTATTAAAGAACCAATAGGAAAATGCGTTCATTCAGCAGTTTTTGCTCCTGATGCTGATGGTGCTTATTAATAAAAAATTTGATATATATTGGAAATTCTTTCAGGAATAATCAAGAAATTGTTCCCCCATAAATATAAAAGCAGGAATAATTATCTAATTCTTTTTTTTTTAATTTCCATAATATTCTCATTAAATCTTCATATAACAATAAAGATAATTAACTATTAGTATATTATTTTGGGATGATAAGTATGAAAAAAATTGATAGAATTCTATATTTAATGCTTAAACCCGTAGCAATAATAGGGACGATAGTAGATGGAAAGCCAAACTTCTTTACAATCGCAGATATTATTGCAACAGGCCGCAGAATACCCAGATTTGGAATAAGTAGTTAGTAAAAGTCATTTCGGGGATAATTTTTCTCTCAACTTAAGCAGATGTTGATATTGCCATTCTCGTTCTTTGGTTACAGAAGAATAAGCATCAGAGGAGTTGGAGACTCTATGTATAGCCTGTAAGCCGTAAATAGCAGCTCCAATAGAATGAGTTTTAACATGAGCTGTTGCAACAGCCTGACCTGCGGTACGAGCGGCAGAGCGAGCAGCATTATCCTCACCTACTTCACGAGCAGCAGCATGTGCATCAAGTGAAGCTTTACGTATATCTGCCATTTTAAATGATCCTGTATCTATCCATTTTTGGAGTGTTCCGATAGCATTTCTGGGACGTTGGTCTTCAGGATAATTTTCCTCAAAATAAGGCAGAACACGCTCAGTGCAATTAATCGCCCAGATAGCTAAGGTCTTTTTATCGGTTTTATTTACAATTTCTATAATTCTCTTGTCTTTTCTGTAATGCGCAAGTGAAAATTTGGATTTTTCTTTTTCAATTTTCATATATTAAAATGAATCATTTGAATAGTTATTAAATTTTTGACTATTAGAGTAAAGATATAGTTCATTTTAGATTTTTTTTTAATTTTTTCGGTCTAATAGTTATTTTTGGAATTACTTTCTTCTTGTTGAATATCGATTCTATAATGAACATTTAAAAATTAGGATTGAATAAATAACTGTATAGAATTCAATATTAGTTAGGTTTTGATACATGTTAAAACATGATCCAATTATAATAGATACCCATGATTTATGTAAGAATTATGATGGAGTAGTAGCACTTAAAAATCTTAACTTAAAAGTAAGGAAAAATTCAATTTATGGGTTTTTAGGACCAAATGGTGCCGGTAAAACTACCACAATAAAACTATTATTAGGTTTAATTAAACCAACAAGCGGAAGTGGAACTGTGTTAAATTATGATGTAACGAGAGAAAATCTGCAAATACGCGCACATACAGGTTATTTACCTCAAGAACCACGTTTTTATGAATACATGACAGCTAGAGAAGTGCTTAGATTTACTGCTCGTTTCTTCTTTTATGGACCAAAAGTTGAAATTGAAAAAAGAGTCTCTGAAATGTTAGATCTTGTAGGGATTGAAAAAAAAGCAGATCGCCCTATAAAGGGTTTTTCTGGAGGTGAAAGACAACGTTTAGGGATTGCTCAAGCAATGATAAATTATCCTGAATTGCTTATATTAGATGAGCCAACAGCTTCTCTAGATCCCTTAGGACGCCATATGATCCTTGAATTAATGGAAAAATTACGAGAATTTTCGACTATTTTTTATTCGACTCATATTTTAGATGATGTTCAGCGAGTAAGTGATACTGTAGGTATTTTAAACCGTGGAACTTTGGTTGCTAAAGGGAATATTGAAAAATTATTAGCAGGAAGCGAGGGCACAATTTATTTAATTACACTAAAAGGTGATACTGAAAATGCTTATAAAAATGTTTCCAATCAATCTTGGGTATCTAATATTGATGTTCAGAAAAAAGATGATAAAATTAAATGGCAAATCAAAGTCACAGATGAGGATTTAGCAGAAGAAAAACTCTTACGTTTAATTCTTGAGAATGAAAAAGTTAAAGTAACTGATTATAGATTAAAGCAATATGAATTAGAAGAAATATTTCTACAAGTATTGGAGGAAGATGAAAATGTCATCAAATGAAGCACTTGAACAAGTAATTGAAAAGAATTGGCAGAGAAGTTTTTTAAACTTGCTGAGCGTAGAATTAGGAGGATGGTGGAAAAGTAAAACTTGGATTTGGATGACTCTGTTATGGGTCGGAGTAATTAATGGAATATCGGCGTTAACTTTTATTGGAGCGGAAGATATTGATCCTGAGGCATTACTTTTTTTTTACGGATTTACTAATGGATTGTTCCCTCCGATTGCTGTTATTATAGTATTACAAGAATCCATAGTGGGAGAAAAAAAATCAGGTACTGCTTCATGGGTCCTGTCTAAACCAGTATCGCGTAATGTATTTATTTTTGCTAAGTGGGTCGGAAGTTCTTTTAATATCTTTATTACAATGGCGTTAATCCCTGGGATTGTCTCATTTTTTGAAATTACATTAATTACAGGGCAAAATTTCTCTTTTCTTTCATTTATCGTAGCGAGTTTCTTACTTGGATTGAACTTAATATTTTATATTTCTTTTACGTTAATGCTAGGAACATTTCAAAATAGTGCCGGAGCGGTAGCAGCAATACCAATGGTTTTTAATTTTACCCAACAATTTCTAATTAGTATCCCATTCGTAGAATATCTACTCCCTACAACAATATTCCTTGCATTAGAGGGAAATCCAATATTTGCATCGATAATTTTAGGGGAAGATATTTTTTCAATTTTACCAATAATAATTACTGGAGCACTGATAATATTATTCCTGGTTATTGCCTTTTGGCGCTTTGAAAAAGAAGAGTTTTAATATTCTTTTTAAAAGAAATATTTTTTTTTATTTAATTTACCTTTTAGGTATTTTGTAATCATTCTTTTTATCAATTTTTTAAAAGCCTCTTCAATATTTTCAGCAGTTTTAGCTGAAGTTTCTATATAAATGCTTTTTTATTTTACATAAATCTCTTTGTTTTCAATCAATTCACACTCTTATTCTGGGTTAAGAACTTTTACAAAATTTAAAAAATCTTGTAATTGTTTCCAAGATTTTAAGAATTTTCAACAGTTTTATTACCTAATACTCTTAAGGTAAAAAGAAAGAAGAAAATCTAAGTATTGATTTGATTAAGGTAAAGTCAAAAAATGCCTGTTGAACCTAAAATTGCTGCCACTGTAGTACTATTACGTGAATGTGTACCACATTCGGAATCTGATGATGATTGTGAATTTGAAATATTTATGGTTAAACGGCATGATAATGCACGGTTTATGGGTGGACATCATGTCTTTCCTGGGGGTAGGTTAGAAGCACAGGATATGACTCCAGAATCAAGAGCAAGGGTAATTGGACCTGATAAAGAAATTCTAAATACTATTACAGGTGTATGTAGCGAACCCTCTGATCTTTGGATAATCGCAATTCGTGAATTATTTGAAGAAACAGGGATTCTTATTGCTACAAATGATAAGGATCATCTCATTGAACTAAATAACGATAATGGCGCAAAATTTAAAGATTATCAAGTAAAGCTTCAAATGGACCATTTAACCATGACAGATATTTTGACAAAGGAAAGTCTTTATTATGCTGCGAATCATTTGAAGTATTTTGGAAGATTGATTACCCCCAAAATATCTCCTATTCGTTTTGATACTCAATTTTTCCTATGTAAATTTCCTCAGAATCAAAGTATTAACTTATTTGGGGAGGAACTAACAGAAGGATTCTGGGGCTCTCCAAGAGAATTTTTGAAGTTATTTCGAAAAAGGAAGATTAAAATCATTTTTCCTCAATACTCAACGCTTAAACGACTAAAAAAATTTAAGACTATTCAAGAAGCTTTCTCTAATTCGAAAAATGGGTTTAAAGTTGTTCAGGTGGAAGATTTTCGATTTT
>Ga0209635_10000433_pt1 | contig 28399 bp, 23 predicted proteins | sample DeeMarSWOR230_32_FD_187463 | JGI IMG/M metagenome (GOLD analysis project Ga0209635, IMG submission 187463) | Marine sediment microbial communities from White Oak River estuary, North Carolina - WOR-2-30_32 (SPAdes) (version 2) | ecosystem: Environmental > Aquatic > Marine > Intertidal zone >...
GACCTCTAACTTTAATCATCTGGAAATAGCAGGGATTCCGATTTTACAATTGAAAGCCTTTACCTTGTCAGGTTGGCAGGGATTCCTGAAGCGAGGTTTTGATATTACGGTAGCTTTATTTTCTCTTGTGATGCTTTCGCCTTTTTTAATTTTTATTGCTATACTTATCAAAATTACTTCAAAAGGACCAGTTTTTTATACACAGAAGCGAGTAACTCTGGACAATAAAGATTTTACGATGTACAAGTTTCGTTCCATGTATGTAACAGCTGAGTCTAAAGAGGGATTAATAGATGTAGTACGCGATGATCCTCGGGTAACCCCGATAGGAAGGATCATCCGAAGGGGCAGCCTGGATGAATTACCACAGTTGATAAATGTGGTAAGGGGTGAGATGAGTCTGGTTGGTCCTCGCCCGGAAAGAAGATACTTTGTTGAGGAAAATATCAAGGAAATACCTAGATATTCGGAAAGGCACCGAGTAAGAACAGGAATTACCGGTTGGGCACAGGTAAATGGACTTCGTCAACAGAATACCTCACTGGAAGAAAGAATCCGGTATGATTTATATTATATTGAAAACTGGAGCCTCTGGTTTGATCTGAAAATTATCATCATGACGATACTTGAAGTATTACGTAGTGAAGAGGCTTATTAGAAGATGATTGAAAACAATCTTCTGAAATATTATTTGATCAAACATTTTGTCTTTTTATCCGTATAGCAACTTATTCTGTTATCATTTTTTACAATGACAGATAAATGAGAGGAGAAGTTTTTCGTCATAGTTTATATTTGGATAATATTGTTCAATTTAGTAAATTTTGCATCAGGATACTGTAAAACGAGGAGTAAAAGATTTGAAAGAATTTGAATTTCGAGATAAAGATATACAACTTATTAGTAAAATATTGGGTGTTGAGCCTATCCAAAGAGTTGATCATTACCGTTTTGTATTAGAAAATACCAAAGATAAAAGAAGACTTGCTCTAGAAATATATCCCAACGTTCCGATTGGAGAAGTAAAAGGTAATCTTATATCCATATATACCCACAATACCCATATCCAGTTGCATTTTTGTACGGGATATGTACCCAGCGAATCTCTGGGGGAGGTGATTTTTTTTGGCGAAAATAGAGGTAGGGTCTCAGGTGTTATTGTGGAAAAAGAAGCAGGTTGTTCGGTATATAGCAATGTTGATGCGTCGATTCTTTCTGGAGACTTTACTCAACTAGCACCAGAAGTTATGATGTCTGGGATTGCACTCTCTGTAGCAGAACATCTCCTTCCCTCTCATGACGAGTAGTTTCCATGAATATCCATAAATTCACTATTGGTAATTTTGCGGTAAATAATTACCTCGTTCATGCTGTAAATTCTTCAAAAGCAATTCTTTTTGATGCAGGAGAGGATACCGAGGTCATATTAAAAAAAATTGATCAACTTAAGCTTGATTTAAAATATCTGGTGAACACTCACGGTCACAGTGATCACATTGCAGGGAACAATAAAATACTACAAAATACCGATGCGCAGTTGTTGATTCATCAAGATGAGGTTGAATATTTGAGTGATCCCACCTTAAATCTTTCAGGATTCTTGGGTATTAATCTCTATTCTCCACCTCCGGATATGTTGCTAAAGGATGGTGATATAATTACCCTAGACAGTCTAAGTTTCTGGGTTGTGCATACACCAGGACATACACCTGGGCATATCTCGCTTGTAGCCGATGAACATGCCTTTGTCGGTGATGTCATTTTTCAAGGCTCTATTGGTCGCACGGATTTCCCGAAAGCATCCGGCCAGCAACTCATCGAATCTATTCGCAATAAAATTTACCAGCTTCCAGATAATACAATACTCTATCCGGGGCACGGACCAAATACCTCGGTTGGGGAAGAAAAAAGAAGTAATCCATTTGTAAATCCGTGAATATGAAATGGCGAAAACTATTGGAACGTTTCATCCGTTATCTCGCGCTAGAAAAGGGACTCTCTGATAATACCCTCTTTGCGTATGAAACGGATCTTAAAAGATATATAGAATATTTGGAAGAAAAGGGAATCAGCCAAGTAGAACAGATTACTCCTCTTTTTCTCCAGCATTATATCGGTATGTTATATGATATTGGATTAGCCAGCAACAGTATGGCCAGAAATTTTTCTGCAATTCGCGGTTTTCATCAACATCTGTTAGCAAATAACTATTCCAGTAGTGATCCTTCTGAATTACTGGAAACTCCACGATTAAAAAGAAAATTACCGTATGTCCTTTCCGTTGAAGAAGTAAATTCCATTATGAATCAACCAGATACAAATGAGACACTGGGAATTCGCGATAGAGCCATGCTCGAAGTAATCTATGGTTGTGGATTAAGAATATCTGAATTGTTAAAATTAAAACTAAATCATTTATATCTGGAAGATGAACTCATCAGGATTATCGGAAAAGGTTCAAAGGAAAGATTTACACCTATTGGCGAAGAGGCAATTCATTGGCTTACAGTTTATCTGGGAAGAGTACGACCACAACTTGCTTCAGCCAAGACCACCCATAATGTGGTTTTTCTCAATCGGAATGGTGTTCCAATGACCAGAATGGGTTTCTGGAAAATCTTAAGAAAATATGTATTAAAGGCTAATTTAAGTTCTAATATCCATCCCCATACCTTTCGCCATTGTTTTGCCACCCATCTTCTAGATAACGGTGCGGATCTTCGTGCAGTACAGGAGTTATTAGGACATGTGGATATTTCAACCACACAAATATACACCCATGTATCCCGCCAGCAATTAGTAAAAATATTTAAAAAATATCATCCTCGTAGTTAATTATCCGATCATATAGATGTTTCACGTTTTATCTTAAAATAGAACAAGCGAATATTTTATTTATAGTTCAGATGTTTTTTCCTTTTTATATTTTATCGTTTGTCTATATATTTTATACAAATATGTTAAATTTTAAAGATAGGGGTGCGCCATGTTTATGAGGCTGGCTAAACACCGGAAATTTGAATACACCCCCAGAATATACAATCCTAAAAAAGACGATCAGAATAGACCTAAAATAGATTTTCACAGTCTGAGACATAGAAAACAGAACAAATCTTTTATTTGGTTATTGGCATTACTTTTTTTAGTAGTGTATCTCATTATTACCCTCTCTAAAATAGCGAATAATTTCTAGGAGACAGGCATGTTTCAAATCAGTGAAGTACTGAAAAAGGTACCTTTTTTTCGATCCCTCGGAAAGGATGGTATTGATTTTATTGTTGAGCGATTAAAATTTAAACCTTTTGATGCAGAAGAAGTAATATGTAAGATTGGCGATCCGGGTGATAAAATGTATATTGTTATCAGTGGAAAGGTTAAGGTGGTGGTTCAATCAGAAAATTCTGATGAAGAGACTGTTATTGCGTATCTTACAGGTGGTGATTACTTTGGTGAAATGGCACTTCTTACTGGTGCACCTCGGTCAGCCTCGGTTATCACAACTGAACCCTCAGAGATGTTCATTTTAAACAAAACAGATTTTGATCTCATTGTGGAACGTTTTCCCTCAATTACATTGAGCATGGGAAAAATAATGAGTCAACGTTTAAGTGATACGCTGCGCCAAGCAGCCAGATCAGGATCAGAACAGGTTGCTGGAGCGGTGAGAGGTTCACTGCAGGAAAGAAAATTGATTGATATATTAAAATTCTGCGAATCAAACTCCTTAAATGGGAAAGTGATTGTTAAAAGTGAAGATGAAGTAGGTTTTATCTATTACAATAAAGGTATCCTTCAAAAAGTTGAATTGGGAGATTTGAAAGATGATGAGGCGTTGGATATTCTCATAGGCTGGAATGAGGGTGAGTTTGCGGTAGAACCAGATCCACTTCGTTTAGATCAGGAAGTAGAATCCAAAAAAAGTCCTATAGTCGAACCCATTCAGTTGGTCATTATCAATGCCAGTATGGTGGTCCAAAAAATGCTTCAGCAAACATTCGAAAAAATTGGGTACTCTGTCTATGCTGTTGAAAACAAACAGAAAGGGCTTAATCTCATCCGGAAACTACAACCAGATGTAGTTGTAGCGGATGTCAAACTTCCCGATTGTGATGGTATCGAACTGGTTAAATCAATTCGAGAATTTTCACCAATACCGGTTGTTTTATTAACAGAGGAAAGGAACCAGGAGACCTATAGAGAGCAGCTCAACGATATTGCTGATATTGTATATACAAAATCACAGGAATTAAGTGAAATCATGCATGCAGTTCAAAAAATAGGCGGGAAATAGTAATTGGAATCCCAAGCTAAAAATCCTTCCGAACCGGCCATAGGCAGAATTTTAGAAAAAGCTTTCGACTGTTTTTTTAATTATGTCGCGGATTTGGTAGGTGCAAAGAAAGCTATGGAGTATGCTGAAAAAAGTCACCAAGATATCGAAAAGTATTTCAGTAGTTTATCATATCTGAAATTGGAACATGGCAGTGCCATTAAGTTTATGAATGCTGATGTTTCAGATAAAGAAGTATTAGGTTTTAGTATATGGATGCGACAATTTTTAAAGGAATTGAAGGATTCCATGGTTGGACTGGGGAATGTAGAACCTGAGAAAATTACAGGTGATCTAACACAACCATTAAGAAAAATTGGCTTTTTCGAATATTTTGAACAAGCCGAAGAATTGCGATATTAACTTAATTATTGAAAAAGTCACTGTTTACCATTAACGAACCCTTCCTAGAGAATAATTTCATAGAGAATTTGATATAATTCATCTTCCTCTTATATTTAATCAATTGTAAGAAGAGTTTTCATATATGCACAAATGAAAATATTTGAAATGGAATATGGGCAAAATCAAAGTTTTACCTCTTCAAATCGCAAATAAAATTGCCGCAGGTGAGGTAGTTGATCGGCCTGCTGCGGTTGTTAAGGAATTGGTTGAGAATTCTATTGATGCGCAGGCAACCAAGGTAACCATCGTTATTGAGCAAGCCGGAAAGACCCTCATTCAGGTAATCGATAATGGAGAAGGTATTTCTTTGGAGGATATTCCACTAGCATTTGAACGGCATGCTACTAGTAAAATCGAAAAAAGTGAAGATCTCGATCGCATTCTAACGCTGGGATTCCGGGGAGAAGCTCTACCGAGTATTGCATCAGTTTCGCGTGTTGAATTGAAAACCTGTTTGAAAAGTGGCAATATTGGTTCTATTGTCACATTAGAGAGTGGTAAAATTGTTAAACAGGAGAATGCCGCCCTGAAGCAAGGTACTGCTATATCTGTTAAAAATTTATTCTATAACACACCTGCCCGACGCAATTTTTTAAGAGCAGATGTCACAGAATTTCAACATATAAATAAAACATTAAAAAGATTTTTCTTGGGCTATCCAGAAATAGCATTCACTGTCTTTCACAATCAAAAGGAGATATATAATCTAGCGGCTGATAATCTGGAAAACCGCCTTACTCAGGTATTGGGTAATGAGGTATATGAAGCGATGGTGTACGTTCACGAGGAATTAAGTCAAATAGAGTTGGAGGGATACTTAACCAAACCTGATCTGGCTCGTGGTAATAATGAAAATCAGTTTATTTTTCTCAATAAAAGGGCCATTCAAAATCGTAACTTGAACCATGCCATAATCCAGGGCTATGGAAATTTGATAGAGCGTTCCCGCTACCCCCAGTTTGTGATGTATTTACAAGTACCACCAGGCCTGGTGGATATTAATGTCCACCCAACTAAAATGGAGGTCAGGTTTGCCAACGAGAAATCCATCTACCATATGTTTCTTTCCGCCGTTCGGAAGAGTATTCAATCAGAGGATATTATTCCAGCATTTGCTCTTTCTGATAGGAAAGAGAATAGAGAAGAAATTGCAAAACAAATGAAAAGTCTCATTTTTTCTAGATCATTAAAAAAACAGATTATTCCTGGTCAGGAGACAAAATCTGAGAAGCAAATGTTTTTGAGTTATACACTTCCCCTTAAAGAAATGGAAGAAGATGACCAACAGCAATATTCAGCAAAGTATGAAGATGACCTCGCCCAACAACCAAGATTATGGCAAATTCACCGTCGTTATATATGTTCTCAAATTAAAAGTGGGTTGGTAATTATCGATCAGCATATAGCTCACGAACGTATTCTGTTTGAAAAGTTTCTGGATTATCTGAAACAGGATAAAACAATTCCCTCACAAAAACTGTTATTTCCTCAAACTCTCGAACTTTCATTAGAAGATTTTCTCATTTTTAATGAAATAAAAGACTGGTTAAAAAGGATTGGATTTTCAATTATAGAGCTAAGTGGTAGAACCATTTTAATAGAAGCGATTCCGGCTGACGTGAAAATTGGTTATGAAGGGAAAATTTTATTAGAAATTATCGATTATTACCGGGCAAATGAAGATAGAGAATATCAGCAACATGAAAAAATAGCAGCTGCTTTCGCCTGTAAGAATGCAATAAAAGCAGGTGAGAAATTAAATCAACTGGAAATGACCACTTTAGTGGATCAACTTTTTGCCACCAAAGAGCCATATTTTTGCCCGCATGGCCGGCCAATAATAGTGACTCTCAATCTGGAAGAAATTGATAAGAAATTTAAGCGTCTTTAGAGAATGAATCCGCCATATAAGCAGGCTATTGCTGTTATATTAGGACCCACCAGCGTTGGGAAAACGGATTTAAGCATTTTAATTTCAAAGGAAATACCAGTTGAGATTATATCAGCCGATTCTAGGCAGATATATAAACTACTTGATATTGGAACAGCAAAACCATCCCCCCAAATTTTGACTGAAATACCTCATCATTTTATCAATTATTTAGATCTTGATCAATATTATAGCGCAGGACAGTTTGGAAAAGAGGCGAGATTAACGATCATGCAAATTTTTGCAAGAGGAAGAATTCCATTAGTTGTCGGAGGCTCTGGTCTATACATCAAAGCCCTTCTAAAAGGTTTTTTTGAGGGAAATGTAGTTAATCTTGAAATCAGGCAATCACTTCAAAAAAGACTTGAAGAAGAAGGTTCGAAAGCACTTTACAAGGAACTCCTGGTGTTAGACAGAGAAAGTGCCAGTAAAATTCACCCAAATAACAGTAAAAGAGTGCTCAGAGCGCTAGAAGTATGTTTAGTCACCGGAAAAAAGTTTTCTAGTCTTCAAAAGAATAAACCCGCACCTATACCATACCGAATCTTAAAATTCGGAATAAATAAGAGTCGTAACAAGCTTTATCAGGATATCAATTCCAGGGTGGACTTGATGTTCCAGAATGGGCTGGTTTCGGAAGTCACAAGAATTATAGAACTTGGATATGATATAAATTTGAATAGTATAAATACTGTGGGTTATAAGGAAGTTATTCGGTTACTAAAAGGAGAAATTGACCAAAATACGTGTATTGAACAGGTCAAACAAAATAGTAGAAGATATGCTAAACGACAATTGACCTGGTTTAGAGCAGAAAAAGATATTCAATGGTATATTTTAGAAAATTCAGAAGATTTAAAAATGGTAGCTTCAGATATTGTGAATGCTATATCAAATTTTAAGATATTAAAGTAATATCATTAGAAAATAATTTTGTTTTTCTTTACATTATTTTATTGTTAATTCTGAATATCATAAAGATGAGAACATAAAAGCAATTTATGGTGAATACAGTCAGATTTATTATAAATCCAATTTCTGGTATTAATCGGAATCCCAGGAAAATAGTCAAATGGATTCATGAAGTATTTCAATCCTCTCAGATTGAATATGAAATTGTTTATACCAGAAAAGCAGGAGATGGTATCTCCCTCGCCAAAGAAGCTATTGAGAGGAAATTCAGCTTGGTAACGGTAGTTGGTGGAGATGGCACAATAAATGAAGTCGGGCAAGGTTTGTGCCATAGTGATGTTGCATTGGGGGTAATCCCTGCCGGCTCTGGGAATGGATTTGCCCGAAATTTCAAAATTCCCTTAGATCAGTTAGAAGCTGTTAAAATGTTATTATCTCCAAAAATTATCTCTATCGATGCAGGACGCATAAATGACCATCTTTTCTTCAATGTAGCTGGATTTGGATTAGATTCTTTTATCAGCCAGAATTTTGAAGAATTTGGAGTAAGGGGTCCACTTCCCTATTTTTTGATGGGGACCAAAGCATTTCTTATGTTCCGGGCAGAACCGGTAAAGTTAACGATTGATGAAAAACAAATAGAATTAACACCGTTAGTGGTCAGTGTCGCGAATGCACCAGAATATGGTAATGGTGCTATTATTGCACCCACTGCCAGACCTGATGATGGATTGCTTGATCTTTCAATCCTTGAATATCTTCCCATGTGGAAAGTAGTACCAAATGTTTATCGGCTATTCAATGGCACTATTGATAAGATGAAAAATTTCAGGTCGTTTAAAATCAAACATCTTAAAATAGAAAGAACCTCCGATGGGATTATTCAGACAGATGGTAATCCTCATATGGAGAAGTCAATTCTAGAGGTGGAGATCCTTCCCAGAGCATTGCGGGTTGTTGTAGGTAATGATTTTCCTGAATCTGCTTGAAACAGGAGAAAAGATGCGAGTCTAATAATTCCGATATGATCTAAGAAGCAATCACTTTTTCAGCATTGGGGCCAATAAATTGGAAAGTCCTTCTGCTAATAACCCTTGCCATAATGATTGATAGTCTTTTACAAAATTATTTGTATTTTTATTAGCGAAATCCGTATTGTGTTTTAACATCCATAAGGGTATGTTGTTTTTATTACATTCATCTGCAATAAAATAACCTTCCATATCAACTAACTGGTAGCCGGTCTTCTGAAAGAGATGATCCCGGGTCATGCTGTCTAAAACTGGATTTGCGACGGTTAATAACGTACTTTTTGGTAAATTTTTTAATTGAAAAGGAGAATATTTCATATAATTTTTTTTTAAACTGATTTCTTTATCTGGATTGATGGCTGTTACCTCTATCAATAAATTTTGATTTAATGAAGTGGTGGAATTTAATGTACCACAAATACCAAAATTTATAACAAGCTTTGGTTTTATTTTATTCAGGTATTGAGCAAAGATATTTGTTCCTATCAGAAAACCTACTCCTGAGATTATCAAGTAAACTTTTTTGTTTTCTAATTGAATCAGATATTTATCATGACAATATTTCGACTCTTCTTTTTTAAAGAGGGATAATAGTGATTTTGCTTCTGCTTTGGTAGCTGAAACGAAAAGGAGTGGTAAATATTTGTCTCTGAAAATAGTGCTCATATTAGATTAGAATGAGGGGCATTATGAACTTTACTTTATTACTGAAGATTTGAAAGGAAATATATGAAAATTCGCATCTATCGCAAGGATAAATTGATTTCATTACCTGAGAGGAAGACGCCACGCTCTGTGGGGCTGGATATTTATGCAGCTGAAACCACCAGAATCTGGCCAGGAAAGGTAACGGTGGTTCCCACGGGTCTGATCATTGAATCACCAGCAGGATATTATTTTAAGGTTTTCATCAGAAGTGGTTATGCTATCAGAAATGGTATTAGTCTGGTAAATGATGTGGGTATAATTGATGAGGATTATTGTGGACCCGAGGATGAGGTTAAAATCGCGGTCATTCGCCATTATAATCCAGACGATCAAAATAGGGATAAACCTGTTATCATAGAGAAAGGGACGCGTTTTGCTCAACTCATTTTTGAAAAAAATGCAGTTCCTGATATTGAATGGGATGAACAAGCAGATATAGATTTTGCGGGTAAATCGAGAGGTGGTTTAGGTTCCACTGGTATTCACTAACACAACTCTTCAGGATTCTTGCTTTACAAAGTTCCTGTCACACCGATACGGTTTTGACTTCCTAGATCACCATAATTAGTATAGGCATAATCCAGCCGAAATTGTTTCCAGTAGATTCCTAATCCCAGGGAAAAACCACTTAATATTGTCCTACCCAGTGGTTTCACATCCTGATTGATTTCATTTTGATATCCGAGTCGGAATTTTATAATTTCACTGATATCGAATTCGCCTCCTATTGCAAATCTGGCCAGCCGATCTCCTAAATTATTTTCACTGGTGGTAAGGTCTTGAAGACTAACCGAAAGTAATAATGGCAAATGTTCCAGGCGTTTGGCTACGCCGATTTGTAAAATTAAAGGCAATTTATCTTTATAATCTGTATAACTATCAAGCGTAATGCCTAAATTTTGTAAAGAAACACCCAATATTAAGTCATTGATACCTGGTACAATATATATTAAACCTACATCCAGTCCTAAAGCTGAAGAATTATAGTTATCCAGAGAAGAATATAAGTATTTCAGACCGATCCCATAATCAAACCCAGATCCTAATTCATTGCTATAGTATATACTCAGTGCAAATTCTGATGCATTGAATGACCGTCCAGTAATTTCACCAAACTCATCTGTCTCATCAAAGTTTCCATAATTAAAATATAACAGTGCAGTTGAGAAGTTACCCCAGTTTTTCACAGGTTGAGCATATGATAAATAGCCAGCTTGGAAATCAATCAGATGATCAATATAATTAACACTCCAAATGCGATTGTTATTACCAGATAGAGCGGCTGGATTATATAGAATAGCATGTATATCGTCTTTGACTGCCATGAGGTTTCCACCCATTGCAGCACCCCTGGCACTGTATTGGTTCCTGATAAATTCAAAACTAGTAGTTCCTACAGATTGAGAGTGAGCCAACAGATAAAAACTCATGATAATGGATAGGATTAAAAAGAAGGGATTTCTCATTAAATTCCTTTGCATTGAAAATATAAATTTAAATTCATTTTGATTCGTTTTGTTCCTTAAATATATCTATCGATAGTTCTAAGTAATTTCCTAAACAATTTATTTATATTGGAACTATACGACTGATTTTTTCTTTTTGAGAATTGAAATCACCTCTTCCTATTCTTGAGCTCACTGTGTACTGGAATCGGTCCTTATAATAATTAGATGGTACTTTCATAATCAGTTTTGTAACGTTTCAATCCATTAAAAATTCCCTGAGCAATTTTGTATTGGTATGCTGAGGTTTTTAAGATTTTAACATCATATGAATTTGTAAGGTATCCAGTTTCAATGAGAATATTTGGCATTGTTGCACCAACCATAACCCAGAAGGGACCTTGTTTTACTCCCCGGTTATTCATTTTCAAACTGTTCATTTCTTTATTTAATTCTTGTTGTACCAATGATGCCAGGTATTCGCTCTGCCTGGAGAAAGCGTTTTGCGCCATGGTTGCCAAGATTTGATTAATTCCTTTATATTCTTTTCTTGATTCAGCATCTTCAAAATCAATTACAGAATTTTCTTTGAGTACAACCTCACTTGCTTTTTCACCTTTTTCAGGTCCCAGAATATATGTCTCAAAACCGCTTGCCCGTTTATTTTTGAAACCATTTGCATGGATACTTATAAATACTTTCCCATTATTTTCGTTAGCTATTTCTGTTCGTTTTCTTAAAGGAACAAATTTATCTGAGTTTCTGGTATAGATAATTTTCACCTCTGGTATTTCATCTTTTATTATTTTTCCTAGTTTTTGAGCGATGGGTAGGACAATGTCTTTTTCATAGATTTTTCCGATACCGATAACACCCGGATCCTTTCCCCCATGACCAGGGTCTATAATAACCACATCTATGAGCCATTTTCTTCTTTCTTCTTCAAGTTGTCTTTTAACTTCATCGGGAGGATCAAGTTTATCTTTTTCTTCTTGCAATTCAGTGATCTCTTTGCTCTCGATTTCTTCTCTGGTTCGAAGCACCACCGAAACTTCGTTTTTATCTGATTCATTTATTATTTCTATGGACAGAGGATCGGTGCGGAGTTGAAAGGCCAGACTCGCTAATTCCGAGAATTGAAAAGTCTTCAATTTCTTAACAATTCCAGCCGGTGGTACATTTTTCAATTTATCTGGATCAATTTTTCCGGCATAAAAATCGACGTGTAACCACCCATAGCGGATGTCAGCGGTGATTTCGTTATCTTTAAATGATTTGAGGGTATTTATGCGAATAACAGTCCCATTTTCCCGCGAGGCAATCGATATTCCTGTAATATTGTTTCCTTTTGGAGTAACTTGTACGCTTTTCTCGGAGGATTCATAATCTATTTTTATCGATGTTCGGCGGCTTAACAGGGGGAAAAAATATTTTGCTGGCAGGTATATTTCATTGTTATGCCATAAGGCCATTGCCGGCATTTGATATGTTTTTTCATCAATTATGATAAAGGCGTTATTTGCCGTTAATATTATTCGATTTTCTGGAAAATATAGTACAATCTTTCTTTTTTCATCATTGAAATAGGTATGCATTCCAAGATTTTTTGCTAGCTGAAATGCTGATATATAATCAAGTTTGTTGTATGACCAGACAGGAAGCTTTACGGGTGGTTTATTTTCTATCCTGATTGTTAAAAAATTTCCTTCGCCCTGTTCAGTTGAATTATAGAATATGTTTGTTATTACGGCTGAAACTGATCTTTTTGCTTCTACTAAAACAAACCAGATAGACGCAAATTCCTTAAAAAATAACCTTCTTCTCATCTTGTATAATAAATGTACTTTTAAATGAACAAAATAATACTTTCCCTGATAGATATCAATATTTATGATAATACTGTTGAAACAAAGAAAATTATAATTTCATTGATAGTTTTACTCGTTCATGCTCAAGATCAATTCCCACAACTTTCACCGATACTGTATCAGCAACCGATATAACTTTGTACGGATTTTTTACAAATTTTTCCCCCATTTCACTCACATGTACCAGGCCATCTCTCTTAAGACCAATATCTACAAATGCCCCAAAATCCACCACATTTCGAACGACTCCTCTTAGAATCATCCCCTCTCGCAAATCTTCGATTTTAAGTACATCGCTTCTGAGTATTGGTTTAGGCATCTCATCTCGGGGATCCAGGCCTGGTTTTTCTAAATTTTTTAATATATCTTCCAAGGTGGGTTCCCCTACAACTAGCTCTTCTGCAAGATCATTTAGATGTAAATTCTCCTTTTGAAGCAAAGAACGAAGGTGTCGCCATTGTGGATATTTATCATATATTTTAAATCTACTCAAGAGTTTAATCGTTACCTGATAAGATTCAGGATGGATCGATGTATTGTCGAGTGGATTATCACCATCCAGAATTCGGAGAAAACCTGCAGCTTGCTGATAGGCATTTTTCCCTATACCCGGAACATTCTGTAACTCTTTTCTATTCTTGAATTTGCCATATTCATCTCGATATTTGATAATATTTCCTGCAGAACGAGAATTAAGTCCGGATATATACTTTAGAATACTGCTGGAAGCGGTATTGAGATTGACACCTACTAAATTCACTGTGCTTTCTATAACTTCATTTAATTTTTCGCTAAGGATATTTTGATTAACATCGTGTTGATAAAGTCCCACCCCGATACTTTTCGGATCGATTTTCACTAGTTCAGCCAGTGGGTCTAATAGCCGTCGCGCGATGGAAATATTTCCACGCATACTTGCTTCCAATTCAGGAAATTCTTTTTTAGCAATTTGAGAGGCGGAGTATACTGAGGCTCCCGCCTCATTAACGATAATATACTGGAAATCTCTGCCACCTTCGGTCTTTACATCGCTAATAAGTTCTGCAACTAACAATTCTGTTTCGCGCGAAGCAGTACCATTTCCAATAGCGATAATATCTACTCTATGTTTTTCAATTAAACGACGTAAAATAGTTTTTGCTTCAAAAATATGCTGTTGTGGGGGATGGGGGTATATGGTTGATCCCTCGAGATATTTACCGGTGACATCAATAACCGCTACTTTACAACCAGTACGATATCCCGGATCAATTCCCATGATGATTCTATCTTTAACAGGTGGCTGGAGAAGTAAGTTTTTAAGGTTTGCACCAAATACTTTTATGGCATGTTGTTCGGCCATGTCTGTCAATTCATTACGAATTTCCCGTTCGATACTGGGACTGATAAGTCTCTTATAGGCATCTGATATTGCCTGCATCATTTGGGACTGGAAGATTGATTTAACATTTTTCAGATAATTTTGCTGAATACTATTGATCATGATTTTTTGATCAACCGAAATAGTGACCGAAAGAAATTTTTCTTTCTCACCACGATTAATAGCTAAAATGCGATGAGGAACCAAACGTTTGATGGATTCCTGGTAATCGTAATACAATTCGTATTCGGATTTTTTATCGGGCTGTTTGCTTTTACTCCATAGTTGCCCCATTTTGCGGGTTAATTCTCTTATTCTTTTTCTTACCTGGGCGTCCTCTGAGATGATTTCGGCAATTATATCTATTGCACCAGCCAGAGCTTCCTCCGGATTATTAACCTCTTTTTCCGGACTAACATATTTAGCAGCTACTTTCCATGGATCACCAACTTCTAGCTCCTGGGCTAAAATTATCATCGCCAGTGGTTCTAATCCCTTTTCTTTAGCGACAGTAGCTCTGGTTCTCTTCTTGGGCCGGTAAGGTAAATAAAGATCTTCCACTTCCTGGAGTTTCAATGATGATTGGATTTTTTGTTTAAGTTCCTTGGTAAGTTTTCCTTGCTCTTCAATAGATTTTAGGACAGTTTTCTTGCGTTCCTCCAGCAACCTGAGGTACTTGATTCGTTCCTTAATGCTACGTATCTGATCCTCATTCAATTCGCCGGTTGCTTCTTTACGATAACGGGAAATAAATGGGACAGTATTTCCTTCATCCAGTAGTTCAATTGTATTAGAAACCTGAAATAATTTTAAGTTCAGTTCATTTGTAATGATTTGATATAACTCTTTTTCAGTCATTTTATTCCTTGAATATCACATACTTTCCGTTAGGGTAAAATGAAATTATTCTTAATTTAATCCTGTGAAAAATAAAAAGAAAACAACCTTTTAGAAAGTCTGTTGAATCTTCAAATGCTCTTTTTTGATTTTAAAGGTATTGCCTTCATGATCTATAAGTTTAAGAATGATGGAGACCTCTGCTCCAGGTGGCCATTTTGGACCACCATTGGCCATTTTCTCCAGTGTTTTCCGGGGGGTTTTTAGTTTTTGCTCAGTAGAAGTATGCAATTCTTCCCTCCAGAGTTCATCCTGATAAATTACCCAAACTGAGTCCGCATCTAAACCAACCGGTAAATAACCTGCATTTTTCATGAAAATTCGGACAACAATTTTGAGATCAGTCTCTTTAAGCCCGGGTCCGGGCATAAAATCACGCCATAAGTAGATATCGAACCTAATAGCCTGCTCATCTATGTAAATACTATCGGGAATGGATAATACCTGCTCAATAGAATCGCTGGGAAGATATTTTCCCATACTCCCCGATAAGATGCACAAGAGAAGTATTAAAGTAAAAATACTCAATAAATAATTTTTCATGAACTTTTAAATTAATTGAGAATATTCCAGTTTAAATATTTGATAATGAATATAGATTGAAAACCAGAATTAACCATTCCATTAAACAAATTATCTGCAGGTTCTTTAAGTATTAATTTTTCACATCCTCTGCTTCTCTTCCTTCTGGTATAAGCTGTGGTTTTGGAAGAAGAGGAATATTGCTTTATAATGACATAAGCGAAACATTAAAATGAAGATAAATACATGTATATATTGTAATAAATAAATAGATTTAATTAACTCTAATATTTTCAAATTTAATAAATAGTTTTTTTAGAATTAAAAACAAATGCCATTAAATATCAATTTTTACTTGCTTACCCATCAGGTTTTTTGTCTAGACTTGGTTTTAATTTTATTTTTTATTAATCTTAAGGTATTATATTGTCCTACCTGTGGCAAGACAATAAGTAGGAAAGATTTTTATAATATGATTTGAATTTTAAATTTTTGTACGATAATTAGAAGAAGGAATTATCACAAAATAGATAAAATTTTATGAAACCTTATTTTACTATTCTTATTGTATTTTTAGTGATATGTCATCAGAAAACTGCTAAGGTTGATTTTCCCCTTCCTGAAGATCAACTCATACATTTTGTTCATCATATAATAGATCAAAAAAAGGTTTCAAAAATTGATTCGTTTTTTACCTTTCGCTATGAAAGTGGTTTATTTAATGGAAATGTTCTTATTGCAGAAGATGGTAGAATAATTTATGAAAATGCTTTTGGTTATGCTGATTATCAAGAGAAAGAAGGTTTGAATATTCATTCAGTATTCCAGCTTGCATCGGTTTCAAAGCCCCTCACAGCCTGCGCCATTTTAATGCTTTATGAGCAAGGTTTGTTAGCTTTAGACGATGATATTCGAAAATATTTACCTGATTTTCCCTATCAGGATATCACTATCCGTCTTCTTTTAACCCATCGTTCTGGTTTACCAGATTACATGTATTTTACAGATCACCTTTGGCCCAGCAGAAAAATACCCCTTACCAACCAAGACATCTATGACTTGATGGTTTTCTTTAAACCCCAGCGATATTTTTTTCCCAATAAAAGGTATAATTATAGCAATACCAATTATTGTTTACTGGCCCTTTTAATAGAGGAAATAACCGGAATGACCTTTGCAGAATTTATGCATACCAGAATTTTTGAACCACTTGAAATGAAGAATACCTTTATTCTAAATTATGATGATTTGATTTACAATGTAAATGACCAAATAGTAGTTGGTTATAATTGTCATGGAAAAAAAGCAGAAAATAGCTACCTGAATGGTGTGGTTGGCGATAAAGGAATTTATTCCACAGTACGAGATTTACTACTCTGGGACCAGGCACTCTATGAAGGGAAATTAGTGAGTTTGTTCACTTTGAATGAAGCATTTAAACCAGCCCATCCAGATCTAAGAGCCAATGATAACTACGGATTTGGTTGGCGTTTGAATGAAAATAATGGTAATAATATCGTTTTTCATTCCGGATGGTGGAAGGGATTCCGAACATATTTCATCAGAAAAATTAAGGAGAAAAAAACCGTTATTGTATTAACCAATACCGCTCAACATAATTTCATCAGTATCGGAAAACTCACCGATCTCTTATAATTATAAATATCTTATTTTCTTGCATAAACCATGCAAAGGAAGAAGATTAATACTTCTAATAAATTCTATACATCATATCCGAGAATTGGCGATAACCATTTTTCGGCTGTTCTCAGATCCATTCCTTTCCTTTTCGCGTAATCAGCTACTTGGTCTTTTTCTATTTTCCCTGTGCCAAAATATTTTGATAGCGGATGAGAGAAATAGTATCCTGAGACCGTAGCAGCCGGATACATGGCAAAATTTTCAGTTAGGCGCATTTCGGTACGAGGAGAAACATCGAGTAAATCAAACAGGTTAAGTTTTTCAGTATGATCCGGGCAGGCGGGATAACCAGGTGCTGGCCGAATGCCGATATATTTTTCTTCAATAAGTTCTTCATTACTGAAATCTTCCTGAGGTGCATAACCCCAGTATTGCTTACGAGTTAGTTCATGCATCAACTCTGCAAAAGCCTCCGCCATCCGATCAGCCAAAGCTTTTACCATAATGCTATGGTAATCGTCATGATCTTTTTCGAATTTCTCAACAAGATTTTCTAAACCAACACCAGCGGTGACAGCAAAGGCGCCAATATAATCATTTACTCCGGTTTCTTTCGGTGCAACGAAATCTGCCAGTGCAAAATTATTTTGCTTATTCGTTTTCTGCATCTGTTGTCTGATAGTATGAATTACGGTTAAAGGTCTTTTCCGAGATTCATCAGCATATACTTCAATATCTTCATAGACGATACTATTTGCTGGAAAGAAACCGATAACCGCCTGAGCTTTTAGTGAATTTTCTGCGATAATTTGATCAAGCAGCATTTGAGCATCATTGAATAATTTTTGGGCTTCTGTACCGGTTTCAGGATTTTTAAATAATTTTGGATACTTGCCGCGGATTTCCCATACCCAGAAAAATGGGGTCCAGTCGATACGTCGCCGGATTTCTGAAAGGGGATAGTCGTTGAACAAGCGGGTACCAATAAAAGAGGGTTTGGTGATAGTAAGTTTTAACCAATTGCATTGAAAACGATTCTGTCGTGCCTTTTCCAGGGGAATAAGATCTTTCTGAGAATATCTTTCTTGATGGGATTTGCGTAACTTTTGATACTCTCTCTTGATTTCCCCTACAAAGTTTTTTTTCTGTTGCTGGTTTAATAATTTGCTTACCACTGTTACACTACGAGAAGCATCCAGTACATGAATAGTTGGATTGGAATAAACCGGAGTGATTTTCACGGCGGTATGTTTTTTAGAGGTGGTAGCACCTCCGATCAAAAGCGGTGTTGTGAATTTATTCCGTTCCAATTCCTTTGCCACATGGACCATCTCCTCCAGAGAAGGTGTGATGAGCCCGCTTAAACCAATAATATCAACATTTTCTTTTTTAGCTGTTTCCAGAATTTTTTCGGCCGGAGTCATTACTCCCAGATCAATAATTTCATAATTATTGCATCCTAAAACAACTCCCACAATTTTTTTTCCAATATCATGAACATCACCTTTAACGGTTGCCAGCAGTATCTTTCCGGCTGATCGAATTTCGCCCATCTGTTTTTCTTTCTCCAGAAAAGGAATAAGGTATGAAACAGATTTTTTCATCACCCGAGCGCTTTTTACTACCTGTGGAAGAAACATTTTTCCTGAACCAAAAAGGTCTCCTACAAGATTCATTCCCTCCATTAAGGGACCTTCAATTACTTTCAGGGGCTGTTTGTATTTCTGTAGAGCTTCTTCGGTATCTTCCTCGATATACTCAGCAATTCCTTTTACTAAAGAGTATGACAGTCTCTCTTCCACGGATTGCTTTCTCCAGGCCAGATCTTCTTTCTTCTCTTTTCCTTTTTGTTCAACTGTTTGAGCATATTTTAACAGTCTTTCTGTGGCATCATCTCTTCTGTTCAATATTACGTCTTCAACCAGTTCAAGCAGTTCATTGGGGATATCTTCGTATACCGTAATTTGTCCGGCATTCACTATTCCCATATCCATTCCTGCTTTAATGGCATGATAAAGGAAAGCAGAATGCATGGCTTCCCTCACTACATTATTTCCCCGAAAGGCAAAGGAGAGATTGCTGACTCCCCCACTCACTGATACTCCTGGTAAGGTGGATTTAATCTGTCGTGTGGCTTCAATAAAATCAACCGCATAATTATTATGTTCTTCTATACCGGTAGCTACAGCAAATATATTAGGATCGAAAATGATGTCTTCTGGTGGAAAATTTTCTTGCTCTGTTAAAATCTTATAGGCACGGGTACATATTTTTATTCTCTTTTCAATAGTGTCGGCCTGACCCTTTTCGTCAAAGGCCATAACAATAACTGCTGACCCATATCGTTTCGCCAGTTTTGCATGCTTAATAAATGTCTCTTCACCTTCTTTCAGGCTAATGGAATTTATAATGCTTTTACCTTGGATGCATTTTAATCCTGCTTCGATAACGGACCATTTGGAAGAATCCAACATGAGTGGTACTTTGGCAATCTCAGGTTCCGCAGCGATGAGGGTAAGAAAAGTTACCATTGCTTTTTCTGAATCCAGTAAGGCTTCATCCATGTTAATGTCAAGGATTTGTGCGCCGTTTTCTACTTGATTTCTAGCCACCTGTAATGCCGATTCGTAATCATCCTCCTTAATGAGTTTTGCAAATCTGGCTGATCCGGAAACATTACATCGCTCACCGATATTAATAAAATTCGATTCGGGTCGGATAGTTAATGGTTCCAATCCACTAAACCTGGGTAATTTCTGAATTTTGAGAATTTTACGAGGCTTTACGTCCTTTAATACCGCAGTAATTCTCTCTATATGTGCTGGAGTTGTACCACAGCAACCACCGGCAATGTTAATATATCCATTGTCTGCAAATTCATGAAGGTACTGGGCAGTGAGATGGGGTGTTTCATCATATTCGCCGAATTCATTTGGTAAACCGGCATTTGGATAGACACTGGTATATATGGGTGCTAGCTTAGAAAGTTCTTCTACAAATGGACGCATTTGAAGGGCACCCAAAGCACAATTGAGACCAACACTGATTAAATTTGCATGAGATACTGATATCCAAAAGGCTTCCAAAGTCTGTCCTGATAGTGTTCTGCCGCTGGCATCGATGATTGTGCCGGAAACCATAATTGGTATGGATTTGCCAGATTTTTCATAATATTGATCAATAGCAAACAATACGGCTTTACAATTAAGTGTATCAAAAGAAGTTTCTACCATCAAAAAATCAGCCCCACCTTCCGCTAATCCTTCAATCTGAGGGGTATAGGCATTCACGATATCATCGAAAGATACATTTCTAAAACCAGGTCGGTTTACATCGGGAGAAATAGATGCAGTACGGTTACTGGGACCAAGTGCTCCAATGACAAAACGTGGTTTCGTGGGATTCTGATCGGTATGCTCTTGTGCAACTTTTTTGGCAATCTGGGCAGAGGCGAAGTTCATCTCATAAACAAAATTCTGCATCTCATAATCCAGTTGAGAAAAGGCATTGGCGTTGAATGTGTTTGTTTCAATTAAATCTGCACCGGCTGCCAAATAAGCATGGTGGATCTCTGCTATAATATGCGGTTGGGTAATTGACAGGAGATCATTATTACCTTTCAAATCTTTATGATGATTTGTAAATCTCTCACCTCTGAATTCCTTTTCGCCCAGTTTGTAAGACTGGATCATTGTACCCATGGCACCATCAAGAATGAGAATCCGCCTCTGCAGATGTTTGTGAATAGGATGATCTGGATAAAATCTATTTGGCATAGTATGATAATCCTGTTTTTATAAATTAAATAAATATTCTTCTTTACTCATATCCTCAATATAATAAATATAAAGAATTTAACCTCATGATATTGATCAGGTTTGTTAAATGTCACATAGAAAATTAAGGGATTTTAAAAGAAATACTCCATATCTATCTTTAAATTATTTAATTTATGCATTAAAGTTTTTTCAATATATATATTTTTATTGAACCAATGAAAAAAGTTGATCTTGCAATAGCTATAGACTGGGAATATGATTGGGATTTTGTTAAAATACTGGAGCAGATGGCAAACCAGCTATCCCTCAGTACTTACATTGTATGGTCTGGTAATTTTAAAGAGACCTGCAAAAGTCTTAAAAATGGCGAATTAACGTTTCAGTATATTTATGATAGAGCTTCTGATACCTCTCCGTATTTTGTTGGGATATATGATTGGGTCATCGAACACAGTGGTGGAACACTTGAAACCTGGGAAAATATTAAATGGGCTTCTGACAAAGCAACAATGCATCTGGAATTTATTGCAAATGGATTAAATACACCATATACCATTATTCTACCATCGTTCAATAAGGAAGAAAGTATCTATTTAACCTTGGATGATCTTGCTTTTCTGGGCCGGCCATTTATCATTAAACCAGCAAATACAACCGGTGGTGGTATAGGTGTTGTGGATGGTGCTGAAACATTGCATGATGTTCTGCAAACCAGGAAAGAATTCTACAACGATAAATATTTATTGCAAGAAAAAGTCATCCCTCTGGAAATGGATGGAAAACGTTTCTGGTTTCGTGGATTTTATGCATGTGGTTTGGTTCAATGTACCTGGTGGAATGACCTGACCCACATATATAAAGAATTAACACAAGATGAAATTCAGAAATATGATCTGAATTCACTCTTTGAAATTATTCAAAAAATATCTGAGATATCTAAAATCAATTTTTTTTCAACTGAAATTGCATTGACGGACAGCAGGAAGTTTGTTGTGGTTGATTATGTGAATGAGACCTGCGATATGCGCCTGCAATCGCAAGCAATTGATGGGATTCCAAATGCAATCGTTGAAAGAATAGCCATGCAAATTTGCCGTTTTATCAAAAAACAAATTTCTTCTTTACCAGACTAAAAATAGGTAATTTCTTAGTTTCTGTGTATAATGGAATTAGAGAAAAAGATTAAATTATGACAAAAATTGATTAATACGAATAAAATTGATTTCTACTGTAGAAGAAAATTTTTAAATTTTTCAGTTATAGAAGATGTTTTAAGTTACTTAACATGATTAAACCTGTAGCAACATTTCGCAATGGACAAAAAAAAGAGCTTTATTAAGGCTCATAAGCCTATCCTTATAGAAACTGCTCTCGAAACACTCCTAACCTCACATTGGCTTCCACATTTTGACCTCCCTGAAGAGATTTGCAGAAAAATATTTTCCGAGATTTTCTCTCAAATTCAAAAAGATCTAATATCGAGGGGGAGGTCAGATACCTATTATCTCTCCCAATTTTATTTGAATACCTTTAAAAACAAATTAAATCTAAAACGAAACTTCTATGCGCAGCTGGCATTTCTTAGTGTTGCCAGAATTGTTTTAAACCACTATTATATTAATGTATTTACAGATCATTCCAGAGATTTTCTGACAGTTTTTGAGAAGATTCAAAAGATATTTGATTCAACATTGATATCACTGGGACAGTGGTGGGGTGAAATTTATCAAGAAATGCGAGAAAAAGATTTACAGCTTATTGGTGAGTTAAATCTGGTAAAAAATGATTTGCAGAAACAACTTGATGTGATATATCAAATACTGAAAGAATCACCAATTGGTGTAGCAGATTGTGATAATAATTTAAATGTTTTGCATTGGAATCCAGCAGCAGTGCGACTTACTGGATATGCTCCTACTGATATTTTAAAAAAGAATATAATTCATATTTTTACTAATAATTCAAAAGACCGCTTATTAGCAAGGTTAGGACATAATCGGAGTAAGATAACAAACCTTCGTTTGTATATCGAACCGAAATTTGGCAATCCTTTTCCAATCTTTGTTTCGGTCAGTAAAATAAAATATTTTCAACCAAGTAATCTTCATTATGTTTTTAATTTTCTGTCATCAGGAGATCAGTATAGTACTGAAAAGAGTAAACAAAAATTGAATCAATTGACAACAATTACTCGCTTGACCAGCGCAATTATGCATGATATTCGTAATCCTTTAAATTCAATTGGATTAAATGCTGAAATCTTGGAGGATTTTATTTCAGAAGCAGGTTTAAATAATCAGGTGAAAATTCAGGAACTTTTAGATAAAATTCAGAGGGAAATTCATCAATTAAGCCAGAATCTTAGTCAATATCTTGCGTATGGTCATCTGACTGAATTACATCTTGAGCCCATCGATTTATCCAGTAAATTGAACACCTTTATAGGCGATATGAGATTCGAGGCTGCCCTGAAAAAAGTACAGATCATTTTTAAGCCTCGTATAATAAACATATGGGTATTGGGTGATTGGATTCAATTAAACAGAATGTTTATGAATATTATGCAAAATGCATTAGATGTTACTAAAGAGAATGGTAAAGTTACAGTGAAAGTATACCTGAGGAAAAACCGAATAATAATGCATTTCATAGATGATGGTCCAGGTATTCTTCCTGCTCAGAGAAAAAAAATATATGAACCCTTCTTTTCCACAAAGAAAACGGGAACGGGATTAGGTTTATTTGTGGTGAGAGAAATTATTTTAGCACATAAGGGACGGATCTCCCATCGACCAGCAAAAAATGGTGGAACAATATTTACATTGAGCTTACCTGTCCTAGAATCCGGGGAGGGAGTAAATGAAGAACGAGTTTAAAATATTAATAGTAGATGATGAGGTTGATACACTTAAAGCTTTGGAAATGGGATTGGAGAAGGAAGGTTATGAACTTGATACAACCACTTCATACCAGCAGGCTTTGAATATATTGAAGAAGGAAGAGATTGACATTGTGGTAACAGATTTAAAATTAAAAGATGGTAGCGGACTGGATATTTTGAATTTCATTAATTCAAATCAGATGAGAATTCCTGTGATCATTGTGACAGCATATGGATCGGTAGAATCTGCTATTGAAGCTATTCGAGGTGGTGCATATGATTATGTTGTCAAGCCCTTTCGCTTTGCTGATTTAAAAAGGCTTTTAAATCGTCTTGAAGAGATGATTACCTTAAAAAGAGAGAATGAACGCTTAAAAAAAATTTTAAAAGGAGAGCATGGTTTTCCACATTTAATTGGAGTTAATCCAGCTTTTCGTCAGCTTAGAGAAGTTTTAAAACAGATTGCTCCCTCACGAAGCACAGTTTTAATAACTGGAGAAACAGGTACTGGCAAAGAAATTGCAGCTGAATTTATTCATTATTATAGTAACAGATCCGATAAATCTCTGGTAAAAATTAATTGCGGTGCTATCCCGGAGACATTATTGGAAGCTGAATTATTTGGATACGAGCGAGGCGCTTTTACCGGAGCCGTAAAAATGAAGAAGGGGAAAATTGAAATGGCTGAGGGCGGTACACTCTTTCTTGATGAAGTTGGTAATTTAACATCCCCCATGCAAGTCAAACTTTTACGAGTTTTGCAGAGTGGAGAATTTGAAAGACTCGGCTCAACCAAGAATTTTAAAGCAGATGTGCGCTTTATAGCTGCAACAAATGATGATTTAGAGAAGCGAATTGATGAGGAAACTTTCAGGGAAGATTTATATTATCGTTTAAATGTTATTAACATTCAAATACCGCCACTTAGGGAACGCATTGAAGATATCCCTTTTTTGGTGCAACACTTTATAGAAAAATACAATCAACTCAATTTGAAAACTGTGGAAGGTATCGAACCAGCTGTACTTCAAGTAATGATGAACTATTCTTGGCGAGGGAACATACGCGAGTTGGAAAATATGATTGAAAGAGCAGTAGTACTCAGTCAGGAAAAAATATTAGATTTACACCATTTTCCGGTTTTAGAAGAAGGAAGTATCGAAAACTTCAAAAATCTTACCATTGAGATTGGAATGCCATTGGCTGAGGTAGAAAAAACTTATATAAAAAAAGCACTCACCTGGTATAATAATGACAAACCTAAAATAGCAAAAGCCTTATCAATTGGTCTGGCAACACTTTACAGGAAGATCAAAGAATATAATCTTGAATGAACTCTATCCTTTTCCTTAAAATGGAATTGTTTTAATTAATAATCTAATTATGGTAAATTTTCATTTTGAAATGCTCCAATAGAGTTCAATGTTGTTTTTTCTCAAAATGAGAAGTATTAAGGAACATATTACCTAATATTTTCATTGTGAGAAAATTTTAAATCTCTAAAAGATTTGCCTTCCAAGCAGTCGTTTCATAATACATTGTTATTATTAGATTTAAGCAAGTTCGAATGTTTTGGTATTGTTTTTGCAAGACATTGAAGGATAATTATTATTTTGACCTGGTGTATAAAATGATTGCAAGACAATGAAGCTATTGGTTGTATATAGTAGTAAGCAGGGTTTAGTAGAAGAATATAAAAGGCGCCTCGGTAAAAATTACAGTGAGGATGAAGTATCACCCGATTTTTTTGCGGAAGGTGATTCTCAGGAAACAATAAAGGCAATTATCGAAGCCTTTGTTAGTAAGGGTCATTATGTGCTGGGCATGGAATCGGATGAATTATTAAAATATCCCTTTGAAAATTTTCGACCCGATTTAGTATTCAATATTGCAGAAGGATTATTTGGTGATTTTAGAGAATCATTTATCCCAATGATTTGTGAGAAATATAATATCCCCTATACAGGATCGGATCCGCTTACTTTATCAATTTGTTTAAATAAAGCTCGGGCGAAAGAAATACTGAGTTATTACCTTGTTCCGAATCCCACATTTCAAATTTTTTATCCCCTGGAAGAGATTTATCTTAAGGATTTTGATTTTCCAGCAATTGTTAAACCAGTATCAGAGGGAAGTAGTAAAGGTATTTTTAATGATTCAGTTGTAAATAATGTTCAAATGGCGAAAAGAAAGATTAGAGAAAATATTCAGAAATATAAACAACCGGTAATTCTAGAGAAATTCTTAACTGGTGCCGAATATACCCTTGCAATCTGGGGCAATGGAGATGACATAGAGGTATTACCAATTGTTGCAATTAAATATAGTAGTTTACCCGAGGGTGCCCAGCCCATTTACTCTTATGAAGCGAAATGGATTTGGGATACTCCTGAGAAGCCTCTGGAAATTTTTCAATGTCCGGCAGATCTCCCGGTTTTATTAAAAGAAAGAATTGAGGATATTGCCAAAGACGCTTATCATGTTCTGCAAATAAGGGACTGGTGTCGGATTGATATAAGACTTGACGAGAGCGGAATTCCTAATATATTAGAATTGAATCCTCTACCTGGTGTATTACCAAATCCCGAAGAAAATTCCTGTTTTCCCAAGGCTGCTCGTACAGCCGGCTATAGTTATAGCGATATGTTAAATAAAGTTGTTAAAATTGCCGCAAAACGGTATGGCCTTGAAGTATGAAAAAGAAGATGCATATTTTAATTGCCTATAATGATGCAAATTCAGCAGTAACTCCTGATCGGTTGGATTTGGTTTCTGAAGTAGCGGTGCGAGAGGAAGCGGAAAATGTCCATCAGGCAATTTTAAATTTAGGTCATACACCTTCTTACTTTCCCATTCGAGATATTCTTGCTGACCTTGAAATCCTGAAAAAACAACCTCCCGATATGATTTTTAATCTCTGCGAGGGATATCAGGGAAGCTCAGTACATGAAATGCATTTGACAGGGATATGGGAATTGATTGATATACCGTATACCGGTAATACTCCCCTTACATTGGGATTGGCACAAAATAAAGTATTAACCAAAAAATTACTTGAATCAAGGAAAATTCCAACACCAAAATTTCAAGTTTTTACAGGACTACCAGACCGGATCTACCTGAATTACCCCCTTATTGTAAAACCAGTCAATGAAGATGCGAGTTTAGGTATTTCTCAAGAATCAGTAGTTCAGAGTTCAAAGGAATTATTCTTAAAAGTCGAGGAGATAAACAATAAATATCATCAGCCGGTACTTGTGGAAGAATATATTGATGGAAGAGAATTTAATATTAGTATTCTGGGAAATTCGCCACTCAAAATACTACCTGTGTCAGAAATCAGTTTTAGCGATCTGGTTGAAGGTGAATATCATATCACCAGCTATGAGGCAAAATGGCTACCAGATCACCCCATGTATCATAAAACTCCAGCCATTTGTCCAGCAAAAATTAACACTGATTTAAGAAATCGTTTAGAGGATATTGCTATCCAAGTTTTCAAGCTTCTCAGGGGAAGGGATTATGGTAGAGTAGATGTCAGAGTTGATTCTACAAATAAAATATATGTCTTAGAATTTAATCCAAATCCGGATATTTCAAAGAACGCGGGGTATGCTAATGCAGTTAAAGCTGCTGGATTAAAATATGAAGATTTCATTAATCATTTAATACATCAAGCAAGCGGCAGAGGTGCTTATGATTAGCATCCGTAAGATGTTACCGCAGGATAGATCAGCTATTTATGAAATTCTTCAACAAACCGATATGTTCACCATGCCTGAAATATCGGTTGCCATGGAATTAATAGATGCCTTTTTATTTAATAAGGAGCAAAAAGATTATTTTATTTTTGTGGTAACAACTGACCATAACGAAGTTGTTGGATACACCTGTTTTGGTCCAACACCTGCTACTGAAGGAACATTTGATATTTACTGGATTGCAATCGCCCCATACTTACAGAAAAAGGGGATAGGGAAAAAATTACTAAAATTTGTTGAAAAACAAATCATAGAAAAAAATGGTAGAATAGTTATTATTGAAACATCATCTCACCAAAAATATGCGTTAACCCAGCAATTTTATTTAAAAAACTGTTATAACTTAGAAGGCCGAATTAAGGATTTCTATCGTTTAGGAGATGATCGATTAATTTTTGTAAAAAGGTTACATCAACCTAATGAGAACAGAGAAAATGGAAAGATGGCAGAAAATCTTAAGAAATAGTATTAGTTCTGCAAAAGAATTGTCAAAGAAATTTGATATTCCTTTATCGGACATCCTGAATATTGAAAAAGAGTTTAATATAAAGATTACGCCGTATTATTTATCTTTGATTAAAGAAAAGGGTGATCCGTTTTACAAACAAGTTGTTCCTGATAAATTAGAACTAGAAAATCATGGTCTTTATGAAGATCCGTTATCCGAGGATAAAGATTCACCGGTCAGAAATATCGTTCATCGCTATCCTGACCGTTGTCTTTTTCTGGTATCTCATGTGTGTGCTTCATATTGTCGTTTCTGTACCAGAAAAAGAAAGGTTGGTAATCCGGATAAAATCAGCTTAAAATTTATTGATGAGGGAATTGATTATATCCAAGAACACCTTGAAATCAGAGATGTTATTCTTTCAGGAGGGGATCCTCTTTTACTAGGAGACCGACAGTTAGAGATATCTTACAAAAACTTA
>Ga0209635_10000439_pt1 | contig 28101 bp, 28 predicted proteins | sample DeeMarSWOR230_32_FD_187463 | JGI IMG/M metagenome (GOLD analysis project Ga0209635, IMG submission 187463) | Marine sediment microbial communities from White Oak River estuary, North Carolina - WOR-2-30_32 (SPAdes) (version 2) | ecosystem: Environmental > Aquatic > Marine > Intertidal zone >...
ATTGACGTATTTCATAATGCAGATGGTGAAAAAGCATCTATAATTTTCAACAAATTAAATGAAATGGGATTAAAGTATCATATCGGTGAACATGATTTTATCTATGATTGGAAGCGCCATATCCCAATTTCAGAGGAACTTGATTTTATTGATCGTATCCAAGAAAAACTTAAAGGAACAGGTGTTATTTTAAAATTCACTACAATAAGATAATATTACTTCAATAAAAAAACGTTATCAATGGCATGAATAACTCCATTAGTACATTCAACGTCAGTTTTTATCACATTAATATCGTTAATTCTAAAGCCCTTTGTTGTTGAGATTATTAATTCTTTTCCATTGATTGTTTTTATTTTTTTTAAATTAATTAAGGATGTTGACATAATTTTTTTTGCAATTATATGAGCTTTAAGAATAGTTAATAATCGATCTTTATCATTTAGCAAATTATCAATTTTCTCGGGTGAAAATTTAGAAAAGGCAACATCATTTGGTGCAAAGACTGTAAATTGACTTCCATTTGAAAGGTTTTGTGTTAAACCTGCTTTTTGAATAATTCTTATGAAAGTTTTGAAATTTCCTAATTCTATTATTGTTTTAATGATATTTTCCATACTAATCACTTTTATTTAAATATTAGATAAAATGGATTTATCAATTTGTTCCTTGTTTTTTTGTTTTTTTTCCAATTTTTTCCTTGTTAAAATACCTCAATACTTAAATATTGATTTGAGTAATTTTAAATGATTTTAAGAAAATCTTTGGAGGGATGAGCATATGACATCAAAAAAAAGAAAGAATAAAGTAAAAGAGAAGGATGAAAAGCAATATTTTGAAAGTTATGAAGAAGAAAGTATAGATTTATTTGGACCATAATCACTATAAAGGAAAAGGTAGAAAAAATGGATGAAAGAAAAATTTTAGAAAAATGGTTAAAACAAATTAAATCAGATGAACTAAATCCAGATGCAATAGGGTTAGGTAAGGATAAAAATAAAGCAATTGAAAAAATTAATAGCGAGCTTAACAAACTATCACATAATAAAACGATACTATCAATAAAAGAAAAATAATTTTAAACAATATTCTTATGGTCTATTGTGTAGATTTATAGATAAAAAAGAATATTGAAAAAATGATAGTATGTTAAGTTTCATTTTATTTATTATTGGATTCATATTTCTTGTTAAGGGTGCGGATTTTCTTGTAGATGGGGCTTCAGCAATAGCAAAAAAAATAAGGGTTTCTGATTTAATAATTGGATTGACCATTGTTGCTTTTGGGACTTCTGCTCCTGAACTTATTGTAAACATATTTGCAAGTATTCAAGGGAATCCTCAGATTGCCATTGGTAACGTTCTTGGAAGCAATATTATAAATATATTTGTCATCCTCGGCATTTCATCAATTATTTTTCCTTTAGTGATTACAAAGGACACAGTTTGGAAAGAAATACCATTTTGTTTATTTGTCACAATCCTCCTTGGTGTTTTAGTAAATGATAATTTAATCTTTCAAAATAATGGTACTAAACTTGGTAGATTAGATGGTTTGATTTTAATCTTATTTTTCATAATTTTTTTATATTATATTTTTAAGGTTGCGAAAAAGCAAAGAAATGAAAATAAAGAATCTTTTAAACTGGAAATAAAACAATATAATTATTTAAAATCATTTTTTTTTATAGTCATTGGACTTATTGCTTTGAATATTGGTGCTAAATGGGTTGTTGATGGTGCAGTTGAGATTGCATCTTTTATTGGAGTTAGTCAATCTTTAATTGCTTTAACTATTGTCGCCCTTGGTACATCACTTCCCGAATTGGCAACATCAGCTATAGCTGCATTTAAGAGAAATGCAGATATCGCCATCGGAAATATTGTAGGTTCAAATATCTTCAATATTTTACTAATTCTTGGTATAAGTTCAATGATTAGACCACTACAATTTACAATAGCAAGCAATGTGGATATCTTTATTGCAATACTCGCTCCTTTGCTTCTTTTTATTACTATGTTTACAGGTAGAAAGAAACATTATTTAGAATCTTGGGAAGGGATGCTTTTCTTAATAATTTATATAGGATATCTTGTTTTTGTGATTTACCGTGGATAAAAATTTTCCCAATTTATTAAACTTTTATACTTTAAAGATAAATACTAACGTTTATAAAATCATCTTTGTTGCAGTAATACAGGGGATTTCTTATGGTTGTAAATATTGAGAGATTATTCTCAAATAAAGCAAAGATGTTAAGAGCATCTGAGATTAGGGAACTACTAAAAATAACTCAGATTCCGGATATGATTTCATTTGGAGGCGGTCTTCCTAACCCTTCTGCTTTCCCTGTTGATATTATTCATCAATGTAGTGAAAAAATATTTAAAAATAATATAAGAAATGCTCTACAATATGGTACCACAGAAGGTTTGCCTTCCCTGAGAGGCGCTCTTGCTGAAAGAATGAAAAATAATAAAAAAATTAATTGTGAATTACACGATATTTTAATAACAACAGGAGCACAGCAGGCATTATTTTTATCAGCGCTTTGTTTTTTGGATCCGGGTGACACATACTTATCAAGTGTTCCAACTTATCTTGGGGCAATTCAAGCATTTAGTGCCTTTGAAGCAAACTGTGAATCAATTCCAATGACTGAAGTAGATATTGACATTGATTCACTTCGAAGAAACCTAAAAAGACTACATAAAACTGGTATCAACCCAAAATTTCTCTATACTGTTTCTAATTTTCAAAACCCCTCAGGGGAAACCGTTTCACTTAGTCATAGAAAAGAACTCTTGGATATTGCCTCAGAGTATGATTTTCTTATAATTGAAGATGATCCCTATGGTGAACTCATATTTGAAGGGAAATCAATTCTGCCAATAAAATCTTTTGATACAAAAGGAAGGGTAATTTATGTCAGTACTTTTTCAAAAATTTTAGCTCCTGGTTTTAGATTGGGATGGGTAATTGCATCTAAAGAGATACTTGATAAATTGGTTCTTGCCAAACAAGCTGCTGATCTGTGTACAAATGTCTTTAGCCAATATGTTGCATATGAATACATAAATGGTGGTTATATTGATAGACAAGTATTAGAGATATCAAAGATGTATAAAAGAAAACGTGATATAATGGTAAAGTCCTTAAAAAAATATTTTCCTAAGAATGTAAAATGGACTATTCCTAAAGGGGGAATGTTTATTTGGATAACCCTACCAAAAAGGGTTAACACAAGTTTACTGTTACAAAAAGCAATAGCAAAAAAAGTAGCATATGTAGCAGGTAGCGCTTTTTATCCAGATGGCGGGAACTATAATTCGATGCGTTTGAACTTTTCGTTTTCGGAAGATGAGACAATAAAAGAAGGAATTCGCCGTCTTGCAGAAGTTATTAATGATGAGCTCGCTACAACTTATAGGGAGGAACCAGTTCTTCAAGAAGGAGTTTAACTAAAAAATATTTATTTTATTATTAATCATTAATAAAAATTATAGGAATATCTTTAGGTATTATTTTTTTCTTTTTTGAATTATTATTTTTACACTGATTCTTATTTAACATTGTTTATCATATTTAATATTTAAATGAGGTATTATTTAAAACTTTTGAAGGAGCAAAAGGTAAAATTTGTGGTATTATCATAAAGATAATACGCTATCAAATAAGCCATATCTGATTTAACTCTCTAAAAGAATTTTATCGTAAAAACAAAGTTAAGAATAATAGTATACAGAAATATTTTCTAATAGCGAATCATCCCTTTCTCTGAAAAATAATTGGATATTTCTTGTTAGATCTTAACCTCTTCATAAACCATTTTCTTATGCGATAAAAATAGGGAGGGAGTCTAATAATTATTGAAATCTTCACCTCCACTACCACTTGGAGGACCTGGAGGGATTCTGCCTCCACCTTTTGATGCGATAACATCATCTATTCTTAAGATCATCGTTGCTGCCTCAGACGCAGTTTGGACCTCTTGAATATTTAACCGAAGTGGTTCTACAACATTATTTTTCAACATATCTTCAACTTTTCCACTATTTACATTAACTCCTGCGTATTTATTTCCTTTTTTGTGTGCTCTACGTATTTCTAACATCATATCAATTGGATCTAGACCTGCGTTCTCAGACAACGTCCTTGGAACTACTTCCATGGCTTTTGCAAACGCTTCAATCGCCATTTGTTCTCTACCACCAACACTAGGAGCATAGTCGCGAAGTGCCATTGCTATTTCTGTTGCTGTTGCACCACCACCAGCAGTCATCCTTCCATCTTCCAGGGCAACCTTTACTACGGAAAGTGCATCATGAAGCCCTCTTTCAAGTTCATCAACAACATGTTCAGTTCCTCCCCTAATAAGTATTGAAACTGCTTTCGGGTTTTTACATTTAGAGATGAAGGTCATTTTGTCTTCACCAATTTTTTTCTCTTCAACAGATCCAGCATAGCCAAGATCCTTTGATGTTAGATCATCAAGTTTTACAATAATTCTTGCACCAGTTGCTTTCGCAAGTTTGCCCATATCACTTTCGCTTGCGTTTTTTACAGCATAGATTCTGTCTTTTGCAAGGAAATGCTCTGCTAAATCATCAATACCTTTTTGACAAATAAGCACGTTCGCACCGTATTTTTTAACCTTGTCAACCATCTTTTTAAGCATGATTTCTTCCTCGTCAAGAAATGCTTGTAATTGTGTCGGATCATTAATCTGAATACGTGCATCTACCTCGGTTTTTTTCACTTCAAAAGCAGAGTTTACTAATGCGATCTTTGCATTTTTTACTTGTTTTGGCATGATTTCCTGGATTCGTTCTTTATCTAAAATAATACCTTTGATGATATCAGTATCTTCTATGCTTCCTCCTACCTTCTTCTGAATCTGGATGTTATCTAAATCCACATAGGTTTTCCCATCTATTGTTTCTGTTATACTAGTTACAGAATCAACGACGATACTAGCAAGGAGCTCTTTTGAACCTCCTGTTCCTTTACTAGCCATAGAAGTGATTGCAATATATTTAAGTGCGTTTTTATCCCCTGGTTTTATTGGTATTGCAATTTTGTTCAAAACATCTACTACTTTCTCAGCAGCCATCTTGTACCCACTTGAAATAACGGTCGAATGAACATTCTGTTCTAAAAGCTCGCCAGCATATTTTAACAACTCACCTGTTAGAATAACAGCAGTCGTAGTCCCATCTCCACATTCCTCATCTTGAGATTTTGCAACTTCTACAATCATCTTAGCAGCAGGGTGTTCCACATCAATCTCTTTCAGAATAGTTGCCCCGTCATTTGTTACAACAACATCACCTATAGAGTCAACAAGCATCTTATCCATACCTTTGGGTCCAAGTGTTGACTTTACAGCATCAGAGATAGCAAGTGCAGCCATGATATTGTTGAACTGTGCGCCTTTACCTTTTTCTCTTTTTGTCCCTTCTTTTAATATAATTATTGGTTGCTGTCCGGTTATCATATTTTTCTAACCTCCATTACTTTTAAAAGTTGAGAGATAAAAACGATTGTAGAGCAGAATATTTAGTATAAAACCTTTGGCCTTCATTTTTTCTCATTTCATAGTAAATATTATTTTTTTCTTAGATTTAAATTCTTAAGTTTTTTTATTATTATTCCTAATATTAGATATATTGTCTAAAGCTTATTTTTAATAATTACCATAAATTCATAAATATTCCTAGAAGAAAATTGTAAAAAATTTACTAAAATTACAATTAACCGCGGATTTTTCTTATAAAAAATGATTAAATATCTGTTTTTATCTTAAAAATTAAATTTTCTATGGGATTTCCAGGGGTGATATGAACTCTTGATCTGCTTCAAGAACAGTGACGATTTCTTCATCTTTCAATCCAATTGGAATAAGTTGAGTTCTAATAATTTCTTTTAATTCTTTATATGATGGAGCTACCATAAAAATTGCAAGTCTTTGTTCTCCAGATATCTGATATACGCGCAAAACATTTTTTACTTTTTTAATTTTCTCAGTTATAGAATCTAATTCAGATGTAGAAGTAGGCTTGCCAAATATCATTGCAAAGAAATTCAATCCAAGAGCTGTTTTATTAATCAAAGCAGTATATCCTTGGATGATACCTATTCTTTCCATTGCTTTTATACGATCTCGTATGGTTGTTTCCGATCGTTTAAGTTCGTTAGCAATCTCTTTATATGTCGTCCGCGCATCTTTTTGCAAAAGATAAAGAATTTTTTTATTAATAGAGTCAATCTTCATAATTTCAAAGAAGTAATAAAATTGTTTTAAAATAACTATTGGTATAATTGCCTCTTTTTTTTATAATGAGCCGCACAATAAAATTAATGATAAAATTCTTCTTATAATATTTCTATAATATTTTTAATGTTAACACCTAAGGCATTAAGTCCATGTAAGCCTTTTTTTGTAACTTTAAGTTGATTTTCTTGCTTTTTTGCAATCCATCCAAGTTCAATAAGTAAATCGGTAATTAACGAACCTAAAAGCGCTCCAGTATGCTTATGATAAATGCCATAATGTTGTTCAATACAAGCAGTTACTATTTTTTTTTCTGTTGAACGAAGTTTTTCTATATCGATTCCAAAAATCTCCAGTTCCTCCCAGCCTTTTTGAGTAATATTATAATCTATATCATTTTTATCTTTTTGTATCCATTTTTCTTTAACAAGAAAAGTAAAAAGAGCCTCACCTAATATTCCTCCAAGGTGATTATAACAAGGTGTAACGATTTTTCTTCCTTTCAATTCATTACTGTTCATTGTATACCGCCTTTTATTTATGATTATTCAAATTTCAAAATGATCTAAATGAAATAAAAAAATGAGAAATATGCTAATTAAGAAGTAAAGTGTTGGGATAAAAATAAAAATTTTTTTGCTCAATATTTCATCCTTCGTCTAGATACTAAATTTATCATAACATATCTTAATTGTTTAATGATCGTCATATTAAATAAGCATTAATTATAGTTCTTTTTTTGAATTTTTAAATACTATATTTTTATCAATTGTTATAAAAAAATTATCTTTATAATAGTTGGGAGCAATTTCCAAGGTAAAAATGATGTAAAAAACAAAAAAACACGCTAATTTCAATATTTATAGTAATGTTAAAACGCTCTAGTTTAAAATTTAAAAATTATATTACAAGTTGCTTAGAAATAACAAATAAAGAAACACAAATACCCTTTTCTATGTTTGATTAAGTCCTGCATAAATCTATGCTTTGATAACTTATGGTTTATGAAGCTATGTAATTAATTTACGGGTACTATAAAAGTCTCTAAACCCGTCAACATCTCTCATAATTAGATTAAATTCTTTTTTGATTTTTTTGAATTGTTATTTGACATAAAGCGATTTTTGTTATGTTTACATGGTAACTCAGACATATTTACCTGCAATCTACAAACAATTGTTCGCACTGGATAAATAATACATCTATCATTTTTTAGATACGGACATCGCATGTTATTTTTTTCAAATCGTTCAGTTAACCATACAACATATTAGATATTGTGTTTTTTTCATATAGTCTCTGATATGGATTTACTCAGGTTTAAACCAGATAATAAAATCACAACATTCATGACAATGCAAACATAGAAAACAATTGGTTATCTTCGAATAGATATGCTCTAGGCAATTAAAGATATCCCTTTCGCTTAACATTATATTCCAATTTCTCCAGCATTTCAAGTTAAATGATTTATTTCAAAAGATCATATTCTTCTTTATAAATAGTTTTAAAACTAATCATTAATGTAGAATAAATTTTTCTAAGTTAAAATGATACTGTGGCTTATAATCCATGGAAAATTGCTGCATTGTTCATAAATGTATCCGTTGTTGTGTGGGTACGAATATGATTCTTTCAAATGGCGACATTAATAGAATTACAAAGTTGGGATTTGGTAAAGATTTTTTTGTAATAAAAAGAAATGGTTGGTTACAGTTGAGAAATAAAAATGGTCGTTGTGTTTTCCATAACGGTACAGGTTGCACCATTTATTTATATAGACCCAAAGGATGTAAGTTGTATCCTATAACCTACGACAAAGATAAAAAATGTGCAATTTTTGATAAAGAATGTCCGTATAGAAACGAATTTAAAATATCCATAAGTAAAAAACGACAACTTCTAACTCTAATTAAAACGATAGAAAATGAGAAATATTCAATAAAAGAGGCAAAAGATCTATAAAGAATCAGATTTCTTATAGCGATTACTTTAATATCCTTCAAGCATATAGCAGTATATGCGTATTACTTCAGCAACAGCAATACCTATTGAATTAAAACTCAAAGAACCTTTTACTATAGCAAATGAAACAGTGGATACAGCTATTAATGTTTTTATCAAGCTTGAAACTGATTTAGAGATTATTGGATGGGGATGTGCCACACCAGATACAGTAACCTCAGAAACAAAGGATAGCGTTTTAACATCATTCAATTCCGTTCTAAAAGATATTTTGATAGGTAAGGACCCTACTTGTATTAATATGTTGAATGAAGTGATAGAAGAAAAATTAAAGGCAAATCCCTCGATAAAAGCCGGAGTAAACATGGCGCTATATGACATTCTTGGAAAAAATGCAAATATGCCTTTGTATAAACTCCTTGGGGGATATAGGGATAAAATTGAAACTTCTGTAACAATTGGTCTGAATCCTGTCGATGTTATGGTGGAAAAAGCAAAGGATTATGTTTCTCAAGGATTTAATTGCCTCAAGATGAAATGCGGGATGGACCCAGACCAAGATATTGAAGCGGTACTTGGCATAAGAAGTGTTGTAGGTCCTAATGTTAAAATACGTCTTGATGCAAACGAAGGATACACACTTGAAAAAGCCTTGCGCGTCATCGAGACACTTGAAAAACTTGGTGCAGACATAGAAATACTTGAACAACCAACACCTGCAAAATATCTGTATGCTTTAAAAGAAGTAACTGCCCAATGTCCAGTTCCTATAATGGCTGATGAAACAGCCCTAACTCTTAGAGACAGCCTGAGGCTTATAAAGATGGAAGTTGCAGACATGATCAACATAAAGCTAATGAAAATAGGTGGCATTTCTAATGCAATTAAAGTAAACTTTTTTGCTGAGATCGCTGAAATACCAGTAATGGTCGGATGTATGAATGAATCTATGGGTGCAATGGCAGCTGGAGTGCATTTTGCATGTGCCTTCAAAAATGTTTCCTATGCTGATTTAGATTCTGCATTAGATTTCGAAAACGATATCGCAAAAGGCGGGGCAATATATAAAGATGGTTACGTGATACCATCGGAGAAGCCTGGTCTTGGTATAGAGGTTGATCTTTAAGTGAATAAAAACATCAACGAACTTTTAAATGATATTCCTTTATACAGCCGATTCCTTACAGTTGGAGAGATAGATCATTTAGTAAATCTTATTATTAACATGCCTAATGTTAAGCATACTATAATTGGGCATACTATAAATAATGAACCTCTTACTATGCTTGATATAGGCAAAGGTGAAAAAACAGCACTCATTATTGGAGTACCTCACAGTGACGAACCTCTTGGCAGTTTAGTTGCAACCTTTTTTGCAAGATGGCTAGCAACACATCCTACAGCAAATAACTTTGGATGGCGATGGTTAATTATTCCAATTCTTGAACGTAGAGGCATGCATTTAAATGAAGGTTGGTTCACAATGCCAGATTCCTTTGCTCTAATGGCTAAATCAAGTTTCAGAGAACCCACAGAAGATCAATATGAATGGACGTTTCCAATACACTATGAAGATTATCAGTGGACAAAATCACGACCTGAAACCATAGCTGTAAAAGAAGTACTTGAACGAGAAAAACCAGAGCTTCTATGCAGCCTACATCATAGTGGTTTTACAAATGCTTACTATTACTTTAGCGAAGACATCCCTAATATTTATACAAAATTAATGAAATTCGCTGACAATCTCCGAATACCTCTATCTGATACAATGACTTCGCCTGATGTTCCTTTTGGAAAGATGTTTTCTCCTGGATTTTATCAAATGTATGGTTTAAAAGATTACATCGATTATTACAACAAAAAAGACCCGATGAGTTTAATGGCTATTAAACGAGGTGCGTGTAGTGATGAATGGTATCAAAACGAGATTGGTGGCTTCAGTTTCAACTGCGAAGTCCCTATGTATCTATCACCTATTTTTATGGACAAAACTCCATCTACTAAGTCCTTTAAAGAGGTAGTCGAAGAGAGATATCGTAGGAAGAAAGCAAGGCTGAAATATTCTACGAGATTGTTGAATAAACTCAAAGATTATTCAGAGACGGCTGATAAAACATTATATGATGCGTCACAAAAACACATTGTTAATGCACAAGCTTCTCTCGAACATGAAAAACGTATGCTGGGGCTAGTTGAAGAACGAATTGCGACAAAGGCCGAGGCTTTTGAAAACGAGGTTCTAGTAGATCTGTTTGATCTGTTCTTTCTAGGAGAGATTTGGCGAGTGGCAGAAAGTATCTGCGTGAAGGGCAGTGCTCCCAAGATATGTCAACTTATGGAAGAAGCTGATCTGGAAATAAAATCTTTAGCAAAAAATGTGGAGAGTAAAGGTAACTTTTACCGTGTCCCCATTCGGACATCAGCAAAAATGCAGTTAGGAAGTATACTAATCATCACAGAAGAAATGGAAAAAAAATCTCTCAATAATCAAATCAATAATCCAAAATAGGTTATTTTATTAAAAAAAAATTAGCAGTATATCACGGAAAATTATTTGACTACTATCTAGATGCCTTGTCATGATTGATTCAGGATATATACGCCAAATTTCTTATGGTGATCTAAACAAAATTTTTGAACTTGAGAAAAAATGCTTCGATATTCATCTGGCGTATTCACGAAACCAATTAAAGTATCTCATTTTAAATGCCAATAGTAATTGTCTTGTTGAAGTAATGGACAAAGTGTTGCGGGGTTTCATAATTGTCTTATATCGAAAAGGTGCAAAAATAGCAAGCATTGATACTTTAAGTGTTGACCCGAATTTTCAGAAAAAAGGTATAGGAACATGCCTATTAAAAGCTGCAGAAGATGATATGTACTCTCGCGACATAAAGAAAATAAAATTAGTAGTTTCAATGAATAATTTCGCGGCTTTAGCTCTTTATGAAAAAATTGGATTTAGAAAAACTTTGACTCTTGATAATTATTACAAATTTAAAAACAATGGAACAAGCGATGCCTTTCTAATGGTAAAAGAATTAACCTAAATTGTATAATTTATTTCATCTAAAGGAATCCATTTATCATCTTTCAACTCACAAAACCCGGTAGTGTATAATTTAATTATTTTTATTAATTTATCTCTGAATTGTTTGGGAATGAAAGCTGGATTGCAAGTTGAATTGTTTATATGAATCTTTTCTACATGATCTACAGGTTTTATTGCAGGAAAAACTTTATTTTTACCTAGGAGGAAAAATGATTGATCTTTTTCATCTTGATCAAGTCTAAGGTTAGATTTTTCCACTCTTTTTGGAAAAGATGAGATGTCTATCTCTCTAAAGTTCATTATTTTTGGATCAGCGTTATTTGCTAATAGGAAAAGTAATACACCCATACATTTTGAACAAGTTCCACATGGGATTATCTCCTTTTTTTCAATATGGCAAGAGTGACAAGATCGTTGATTTTTAGCCAATTTTGGGTAACGTTTAATAAGAATACGCTCGACGATTAAACCTGATATATTGCGAAGTGCTGACCATTGAACTAGTCTCGGGATTCTTTTTGAATACCAAGCATTCATAATATCATCATAATCTTGATGTTGATCATAGATGCCATAATAATGAGTTATACCACAATATTTAGGAGATATTCTTAGGTCATCAAATTCACTTCCAATTAGAAGATTTCCAATTTTTTTATCAATAAATATTGGGAGAAGAGCAAAAATATAATATGGAAAAATGCAAAGCCTTATTGGATAAGTATCACCTCGAATCTTTCTGTAATCGGGTCTGATGAACTTTAGATTGTCCAGCATAAAATTGTAAAATCGATCGACATTTGTCCAGATTCTTTGAGTATTTGGTTCGTTATCCTTGTGGTATTGATAACCAGGGAGTGCTGTTCTCCAATGCCCCCCACTCTCATTAATGTATAATGGATACACATCAGATCCAATTTCTTCAAGTAGTCCATAGGTAAGTAAACTTTCTTTACCACTACTTGAAAGAATACCACATCGGTTATTATCCATCTCTTGTGTTAATATATTATCAGACGTTATTTTAATAGGTTCTACTTGTGCTTTTGGATTCGCATCTTCAGGCGTAATCATATTTTCATTGGGAAAGAATTCAGGGAGTATGTAATTTGTTCGCCGTCGTATTATTTTATTTACAAAGATATCTCTACTGAAAATGAGGTTCATTTTGTTTATAAGATTTATGTCAGACTCAGTGGTGGGGAAATCCAAGTTAATCTTTTTACTGAATAATCCATAATTAAGAAGCGGCATACAGAATGCCATTCTGAGCAGGGGTAGATGAGTATTATTAAGTTTATTTTCGTATTTCAACTTTAAGGTAAAATTGCTCGTGCTTCCATCAACTTTAGTCAAAGTGATATCTGATTGTGCTTCTTTATCAAAAATAATGGGATTAGAAATAGATATCGACGAAAAACAAACCAGATTTGGCTGTTCGTTATTCATGCATGTCCACCAAAAAATCTACTATTTCATTTACCCCCTCAGATAAAGGTTCAACGATAGGTACATGAAATATTTTATCAAATTTTTTCTTTATCCTATCAATATCTTTTACATTCATATTCTCCCGATTGATACCTATGCCAATTAATGGTTTCTCAGTGAGTAATTCGGCTATTTTAATTACCCGACCAGGATCTGGCATTGGGTACTCAGGAAAACCATCGAGATGCGCTCGTTTTGGTGCATCAATTAAAATAAAACCATTAACTTTTCCGGCAGCGAGAATTTCAAATCCACCTGGGAAAAACGGATGTACAAGACTACCTTGACCTTCGATCATCATATACTCAGGTCTGTCATCTTGCCACGAATCTAATATTGCGCCTTCAATTCCTCCAGCAACAAAATCGTTGATCATCGCATCAATTACCACACCATGAGGCCATCCCTGAATCCAACCAGTTTGCCCTGTAAAAATCATATCAGATGTTATACCACGTTTTTTTAACTCCTCAGTTATTAACACAGCTAGGGTTCGTTTCCCAATCGCTGAATCGGTACCTAGAACAGCTATACGTGTTGAACCCACATTTTTAATCTTTCCAGTATAAACTCGTTTATGATCACGGAAAATTTTTCTCACATCGGTAATCCTACAGGAGTTTTCTTTCGCTAGTTTTATAAAATATGGATTATCTGATAAGAACTGATGTAACCCTGAAACAACATCAAGCCCATGTGAAAGCGCCCAGCCAACTGCTTTATCATATCCCATAGGTAGAATACCTCCTTCAGAGACCGCCCCAATAATAAAGGTGTTACTATTGGTTGATGAAAGTGCTTTATCAAGATTATTGAATAAAGGAATATCTTTTTTTATACCATCTAATATCTCTGAAGCATCACCCTCAGGCAAGGTAGAATCAACCACACAAGTAATTTTATATCTTTTACTATATCGAACCAGTCCATGAGCAGTTTTTCCATCTGCACAATTATAAAGTCGATCAGCAAATACAATAGCAGATTTTTTCAACATTATTATCCCAATTATTTATAAACATTATAAAAACTTATAATTTTTTAAAAATAACTTAACTTTTTCTCCCCGTTAAAACAGCAACATATCGATCATTCTGAAGTGATTCTCTCCTATGACGGTCTAATAAAGCAATAAGCCCTGCTGTAGAAGCCGGTAGTACACTTAATCCCTCTTTTTCTCGAATAAGTTTTGAGTGTGCTAACATATTTTTATCACTTGCATAAGAAGCCCATCCTTCAGAGTTTCTAATTGCATAAAGTGCATAGTCCCCATCAATAGAACGCCAATTGATTAAAGGCTCATTCACTACAGTTTCACGAATCTTCTCAGGTATCAGATCTTCACAATTTGGCAAATTCTTTAAATAGGCTTGAATAATCGGATTTTTTCCAAAAGATGACCCTGCTACAATTTTAGGTATCCTCGATGTTTTTCCTCGGCGGTAAAGACTTACAAATCCTTTGTAAATGCCAGCCAAAGTAGTGCCGTTTGAAACAGGTAAGGCAACAACCGCTGGAGCATCTCGAAGGTCATCATATATCTCGTAAGCTATCTCCCCATAAGTTTTAAATTGTAACGGAGTATTAGCTCCACCAGCATTAGCATCGTAATACTCTTTTTTATCGGCCATTTCTTGAGAAATTTTAACAGCATTTTCATAATCTCCAGGTACACGTATGATTTCTGCTCCGCAATCCATAATCTCTTTAACCCGACTAGTATGATATTTTTCGGGGATATAGATAACACAGCTTAATCCTGCTAATGAGGCAGCGAGTGAAATTGCCGCTCCATAATTACCACAAGTTGCTACCGTTATTGAATCATAACCTCTTCTAAGTGCATCCATAACTTGAGCGAAAGCAATACGATCTTTTTGTGTACCAGTAGGTGTGCTTCCTTCAAATTTCAGGTAAATTTGTCTTAAACCAAATTCGCGTTCAATATTGCGGGCTCGTGTTAAATTAGTGTCACCGATCTCAGAGTCGAAAATATCTTCAAATGCTTCCAAGCGTTCTTCTAATGATCTTGAACGATCTGCAGCAATGTTCCTTTGTGGTTCAAGTTCTGGTCCTATTAGAGGAGATTGAGAAGTAGCACCATCTAAAAGTGAAAATATGTTTGCCAATCCACGATCTTCCCCTGCGCCAGAATTTGAATTATGAATTTGATTTGATTTATTTTTTGAGGTAGAATTTGTCGAGGAAGATTGACTATTTGCTTTTTGACCTTCTGTAGACATATTCAATTGCCTAATTTAATCGTAAATGTAAAAAAACAAATATCGCATTTATATTAAATAATTTTGTATTAAATTTTTTATTAGAACAAAATTTCTGTAGCTCAATTTTATGTCAATCTTATGGATATTATTAAAGTTTAGCATGAAAAAATGAAATTTTAATTTTTATTTTTTTTTGTTAAAAAAATATGTTAATCCTTAAAATTTAAAAATTGATAATTAAATCCCAAAGTTGATATTAAATTATTAAAAAATATATAAAAAAACATGTTGACTATAAAAGATTTTATTTATTATCGTAGCACGATTTTAATTTTTTTGTTACCAAAATTTTTAAATAATAGTCGAATATTTCCGTGTCACGAATTTAAAAAAAATATTACACAGGAAAAATGTATTATGTGGTTAATAACAACTACAATTACAGCAATAGCTGTAACTGCAATATGGTATATAAAACCTAAAACCTATAAACTGGACATCCTTAGTTTAATGCTATGGGGAACATCAATAATGATCCTTGTAGACCATATACTTGGTTTTGAAGGTGGAGAATTTATCTTGCTTGAAACAGAAGGACTAATCACAAATGGAACTTTGCTTGGTATTATTATGCTAATTCCAATCTTTATAATTTGGGAGATTCTCTTGATAACTTCTAAACCAAAACAAAAAGTTGTAGGAGGAAAATAAAAATGGCATGTTTTATAACGCCAATGAGTTTTGCGATAGTAACAACAATATTTAGGAGAAAAATACCTGAAAATCTAAAAATAAGCTGGCTAAATATAATGATGTGGGGTGGCGTTATAGCCCTCGCAGTAGAACATATTGTACACGAAGAAATTGTATTTTTTCCACCATTCTTAACTACAATGCAGACTCCATCAGAAATCCCAGTTATGTTAAAAGAAATGGCTATAATTGGTGGAACTATGACAATAGCAATAGCAGGTATATGGTTGGCAATGGTTTTTATCTCAAAGAAAGTAAATCACACAATAATAAACCCAGTTAAAAATTAAATAATTAAAAATTCTATTTTTTCTTTATTTTTTAAGTTGATAATTTTATTAAAAAAATCATTAAATGTTACCAAATTAAAACAATAATACATAAAAGACATAAAAATATATATTCGAATAATCATTTTATTTTTTGAGTTTTTACATATGCCTATAAAAATTGGTAAAGATGAATTCTGTTCAAATTGCATGGAATGGCAGGAATACGATGAAAAAGGAAGATGCAAAAAATGTGGTAAAATAATAGCAAAACAAAAAACAAAGAATAAAAAAGAAAGTTATGCAGAATACGAAAGAGAAACAGTTAATTTTGAAGAATCAGATGAAGAATGAAAAAGGGACAAAAAAATTTAGGAAAATTTTTCTTAGAGTTATTTAGTTCCTATCACATTAAAAAAATAAAAAATTAAAAAGTTAAAAAAAATATTTTTAAACAAAAGTATATTAACCAAATTTAGATACAATGGTATATTGGTGAGATTTATGAGAAACATAATAGATAATTATGGCCGTAGTGCTGGAAAGATCTGGAAAACCCTATCAATTTATGGTCCTTTAGATGAACAAAACCTGATAAAAAAAAGCCGTATCACAAAAAAAGATTTTTATGTTGGAGTAGGTTGGCTTGCAAGAGAGAATAAAATTTGTAAAACAGGGACAAAATATCAGTTAGGAGAAACAAATTTAACTAATAATATTGGGACTAATGCTGGCAAAGTTTGGAGTACTTTAAATACAACACATGATATTGATGTGTCTACAATTGCAAAAATTTCACAAATAACCTCAAAAGATGCATATTCTGCCTTAGGATGGCTTGCCTGTGAAGATAAAATAAAACCAATAGTAAATAATAAAGAAGTAAAATTTGAATTAAAATAATTACATTCACATAAGAGACAGTAGAACTAAAATTATGTTCATTACATACAAATTTTTCCTCAATTTTTTTATCTTTTAACACAAATTTTCAATTCCTTTCTAAATCTCTGATCCATCATAATAAATTTTATAATTTTTATAAAAATAACTTCTAATGGACCTATATGACTATTTAAAAACTAATTATAACCACATAAAAATATAAAACTAATTAATTATATATTTTTAAAATAAATAGACATAGTAAATTATTTTTATTATAGTGGAAAAATTTATTAACATTGTTTGTTATATACAATTAACAAACAATAATTAATTGGGGAAATATTATATGAAGAAATTAAAAAATATTTTGAAGGCAGCTGTAGTCATAGGTATCGCTCTTGCATTCATTATGCCAGGAGCAGCAATTTTCACTGATAATCAAATAACAGAAAATAAGGAACAAGCTAAATTTCAATTAGGACAAAAATTAGGTTTAGGCCGCGGATGGGAAGAACAAGCATCAAATTTCTGGGAACCAAGCAGAGGAATCAACTATATGCACGCAGTGGATGAAAACATTGTTTGGGCTGTAGCATATGATGGCAGTGGTGCAAATCTACCAATACAAGAGTTCACCAAAACAGTAGATGGTGGAGAAAACTGGGAAGCAGATGAGGTAACAGAAGCACCTGACGATGGTGAAGCAGCTATGATTTTTGCTTTGGATGAAAACACTGCATGGATTCCATTCCATTCAGGTAATCCACAGGGTATATGGAAAACATCTGATGGTGGAGATACATGGGTGCATCAAGATACAGCACTATATAGTGGCGAAGGTGCATTTCCCAATATTGTTCACTTCTGGGACGAAAATAATGGTTGGTGTCAAGGTGATCCTGTTGACGGATACTTTGAAATGTACACTACCACCGATGGAGGAGATACATGGGTTAGAGTTCCTGAAGAAAATATCCCTGAATCTTTAGCAGGTGAATACGGTGTTGTTGGATATTATGATGTTGTAGGAGATACAGTTTGGTGGGGTACAGCAAATTCATATCCTTTAAGAGTATTCAAATCAATTGACAGGGGTCTTCATTGGACAGTTGCAGACACTCCATTTGAAGTTGGTGCATACGTGGATATTCGTTTCAAGGATCAAGACAACGGTTTAGCTATGGATAAAAACTTTTTGTTTCCCACTTTAGCTGAAACCTCAGATGGTGGTGAGACTTGGACAATGGTTGATTATACTGGTACATGCTTTGGCGCTGATTTTGACTATGTTCCAGGTACAGAAAACATGTATGTTAGTACTGGTGTGAATAATGCGGATCCTCTAGCGCGAGGTGCTTCTTATAGTGATGACGGTGGTCACACTTGGACGACGTGGTTTGAAGTGGGAGGTGTTCAACTGTTTGGAACAACTTGGGTAGAAGGAGAGATTGGTTGGGCTGGTAATTTCAACATAGATGAGGATACTGGTGGAATATACAAATACACTCCAGGGTCACCTGTGCCTGATTTAGTCTGCGAAGGCAATTTGATTTGGAAGGATGTAAAACGAGGAGATACATTAAAAGGTAATTTCACGGTTAAAAACGCTGGAAATCCTGGAACAGAACTTGATTGGAAGATAGTAGAGGAACCTACTTGGGCTACGTTTACTTTTAATCCTAGTTCTGGTGTGGATGTAACTCCTGAATCTGGAGGCGTAAAGGTTGAGGTAACTTGTGTAGCACCAAATGTGAAAAATAAAGAATTCAATGGACGTGTAAAGGTAGAAAACTCTGAGAACTCTGCTGACTTCTGCTATGTAGAAGTAAAAGTTATTACACCTAAGAACAAGCATGCGTTTGTTTTCCAATTTCTACAAAATATTCTTCAGCATTTTCCAATTTTGGAGAAGATATTGAACGGCATCTATAATATTTAGTAGGATTTTGGGTCTTTAGTAATTTAAAAAACCTCTTACCTCTTTTTTTAATTAATTTTTAAATTTGAATTTTATATTTTTAAGCAACACATATTACATATAATGAATAGATAAATTTAAATATTCATCATGTATATGAATAAATGTTGGATCGGAGGAAGGGTTCTCAAGATTTATGATTTCTTCATATTAATCCCCCCTATTCTTTTCCCTTCTTCCAAAATACTATACTATAATTATTGTCAGTGACTCATTATTCTAAATAACGTTTTTCTGATTTTTTTATAAGTTTCATTTCTTTTTCAATTATATATACATCTATTTTATTGTTTTTATACGATTTTATGAATGTTTTTGAGTCAATATTATATAAAATCGACTTACACATCATATGAAATTCTTTACAAGCAGAGTTTGATACTTCATCAATCACTTTTTTAGTTATTCTAGACGTAAAATGATAATCTTCTGAAATAAATATGTCTATGCCATTTTTTAAAGAGGTGACCAATATATTACAATCATTAATAATTTCATTAGGTTTTACACCATGATGTTTTTCCATTGATTTAATACATTTTTTTCCAAATCCATTTGATAAAAAACGATTTCGAAAATCAATAACAGTTGCATGAGTATTTTTCCATCTTTTTATAGCACGATTATATTCAAGTTGGGTTATACGACCCCAAATTCTTAATTGTTCTAATTCTGATACCACTGTTGATGTAATATAACATTGAACTTTTTCTTTTTTTAATATATTGATTACTTCGTCAACTATTTTATTATTCTTTAACAGAAAGGAAGTGTCAAAGGATATACTTCTTATGTCTATTTGATTCTTCATGTCTTTATTTGCCGCCCTTTGAATAATTTATTAATTAAATTTTTTACTTATTTATTTTTTTCAATATTAAATCAACATAAATACGATTATTATTTTTATTTATGGATAATTAATTTAAATTATCCAAAATACATTTTAGTATGAATTTACTGATATTACAACTAAGAATATGTTGAAAAAAGTGATTCGCATTTAAATATATTGGTTTTAGTAGATTTATGGTAGGTATTCTCATAAAAAAATTTGTGGAAACAAATATTTCTAAATATCAACATAAGTACTTTCTCAGTCCAAAAAATAAAGGCTGCTAAGAAATTTTTCTTATTTCAAAATATTTTTATTTTTTTAGTGAGCAGGGATAAATGGTCCTGGTTTACCTATCATTCCACGAAGGAAGTACAAGGCTGGTCTCCTTCAAACCTTATGGTGTCTATCTCTATTAGATAATAGTCACTAAAGGATGGTGGAACCGATATCGATAGAATTGATAAGAATCATCGATATCTAACCAAGGCCAAAAGCCTCCCCACTCAAAAATATTAATGTAAACTGATTTTATATATTTTATGGTAAAATATATACAAAAAATTGTATAAAGAAACATTTGAAAAAATGATTTAAAATAAATTTCTATTAAAAATTTTAAAATATTTTTTTATAAATATGCGTTTTGGTATAATATCATAGTTAAAACTTATAGCCCCAAATCGATATTTATTATTAAATTAAAAAAACTTAAAGTTAATGAATTGGAGTGAAACACCTCTATATGAATTTTATTAACATAACATATTCTCCTACTGGAGATTCACTCCAAACATTTAAATAGTTATTAAAGATTTTAGTATTGAGGAGAGGAAGGCATGCAGGCCGAAAGCACATGTCTAAAGGAAGATAATGATTGCAGGTTTGGTGAGGAATTTGTTGAGTCATTATCAAAGATATTTTTTGAGATTGAATAAGAATATTTACTATTACAATTTAAGATGCAGAAAAAAAAGGAAGGGATTATTAGTTTTTAAACAATAATCTTCATATTTTTTCCTCCCTATCCCTTCCTTTTAAAATATTTATTTTACAAATATACCAAATACAAATTTTTTTACGTCTTGATATTTTCTTCTATTCCAAAACTAAAATTTTATAGATAATGGAGGTTTAAAAAATTTTAAAAAGGGAAGAAAGGTGATTTATAATCCAAACATGTACCTGAATATCGGGAATGCATTTGGAAAACGGTTAAAAAGCCAATTAAGTATAGGAAAATTGAACGGTTTGTTTTTCGGCATAATAACGTCTAGTTTACCTTTTTCCCCAACTGCTCCATATTTATCTCTCGCCCAAGCTTCTATTACATAGCTACCTTTGTTGCTCCAATTATGAGAAAATTCAATTTCCGTACCTGATGTATAGGGGCCAAAATCTTGAATTTCATTACCATCTCCCCATGAAACCCAATAGTATATATTATCTCCATCGGGATCTGTAGATAAAAATTTAAATTTATATTCAACTCCTGGGTTTCCACTATTTGGACCGTGTATTGATGGTTTATCTGGTGGGTCGTTTCCAATAATAACTTTATGAAGTTCTGACCAGTCACCTTCACTCAATTCGTCTCTAGCTTTTGCTTTGATTTCATATATTCCTTTTCCTATCCAGGCATGACTTATCTTAACTTCTTCACCAGAAGGATAAGGTCCAATCCATTCTTCTATATTACCGTCGTCCCAGTCTATGTAAAGTTCTATATCATCTCCTTCATAATCATATGTTACAAATGTGTATTCTAAAATTTCATCTATCTCTCCAATATCTGGTCCAGTTATAATTGGCGCATCGGGAGGTTGCTCCCCTATTCTTATTGAATGATATGACGGTGGACCGTCGTCCCAAATATCCATAGATTTAGCTTTAATTTGATAATTTCCTCCATCAGTCCATTTATGAGTCAATATGACTTCTTCGCCAGAGTCATAAGGTCCGATCCAGCCAGTATTTGTTCCATCATCCCAGTCAACATAAAGCCAAATATCATCCTCTTCTGGATCATTTGTTATAAAAGAAAATTCATATTCTTCATTTGTAACTCCTTCAGTAGGACCAGATATATCTGGAGAAGCTTGTTGATTACCACCAGGATATTTTACAACTGTAAATTCATCAAGTTTTCCATCAAAAAAAACTGTTGCATTATTACTATTTCTACCCATTTTAACTCTATCAATCTGGGCATAAGCCCAATGACATATCCATTGAGTTACATCAGCTTCTAAATCACCATCCACATATATCTTTATTGTAGGATTAGCAGTGACACCGTTATAAAATATTTCAACAAAATGCCATTCCCCATCATTGAATGCATTATCTGTTATTACATTAACTCCACAATATTGAACAAACGCATGAACTTGAATACTTCCTGTGTAATTTAGCAAGATATCAATGTCTGGATACACACCATACATGTTACTAACACTATAAATAGTGCCCATTTCAGTAGATGTTGTATTGATACGAAATGAAAAGATTAAGTCGTCACTTTTATTAAATCCTAATGCAGTTGCGTAATCGTCAAGAAGTACATAATCGTTAAGTCCATCAAAATCTAACGCATAGCTAGAATAACCAGCGGTCCACGTCGCCCCATAAATTGTACCATCATAATTATGTCCAGAAGAATCATATGCAATGTACCCTTCGCCTTCATCAAATTTCCAATATCCTGTTAAATACTCATCATATAACGTATTTATTTCATTAGGAATATTTTCTATTGATTGATTAATGATTTTTTTATTACTTTCATTTATAGTTGATATATTTGATGGAATAGCTATAATAAAAAATAAAACAACAGTTAGAGAAACCAACTTTTTCATTACCATATCATTTTTCATATAAACTCCCTTAAATATATTATTAAATAGTATATTATAAATATTTCCTTTACATATGTTAATTCAGATTCTTTTGATAAAAAGCTGAACTAATAGCGAAATAAATTTAAAGGTTGCTTATTGATAATAATCAAATTTGATTGTCTAAATGAATTAATTATACTCAAATCGTAGGATATTTATTAAGTTCAATAGTCAACTATTTTCTTTTTAAAAATAGATTTATAATCTAATAACTTTCAAATTAAAACATTTTAGTAATCAAACTTAAGTAATGGCATGGAATATCTAAATTGGATGCATAAAACCAAAAATCAGCTTTATGAGATAATTAAGGATATTAAAACTAAAAAAGAATTTGAAGACGATATAAAAAAACTATCTAAAGAATTTGATAATTTATTAGATGAAGAGACAATTGCTTTGCTTATTGTTGATGAATTAGGTCGTAACAAAAAAGTAATTAGCAAAATAGCAGATATTAAACCTAATTCTGAATATACTGTTGTTGGACAAGTAAAAAACGTTTATGAATCTAGAAAATTTAAAAGAAAAAACGGTAAATCAGGAAAAGTTATAAATGTTGATATCAGTGATGATACGGGTGGCTGTCGACTAGTTTTATGGAACAATGACGTTGAGATGATACGTAATAAAAATATCGTAGAGGGATCTGTTGTAAAAATAATAAATGGTTATACTAGAGATGGATATTCCGGTGTAGAGATAAATCTTGGTCGATGGGGATTATTGGAAATAGAACCAATTGATCAAATAACCACTATCATAAATTCGCAATTAAATACAAATAAAATTTCTGGCAAATTAATTCATAAAAATCCTACTAAAGTTTTCTTTAAAGACAATGGTGATGTTGGTTTTGTAACTATAATCAAAATAAAGGAAGCAAATGAAGAAAAGCAAATTACTCTATGGGACAAAAAGGTAAAAGAAATTCAAAAATTTAAAATTGGAGATAAGTTGTCATTAGAAGATGTAACTATAAAGCAAAATAACGGTATAAGAGAAATTCATGCAAATTCTAATGCAAAAATTAAAAAATGCTAACATCCACCCTGAATATATTTTTTATTTTGTTCTAACGCATTTTGTGCTTTTTGAAGTTCTCTTCCTAAATACATATAATGCTCGGCTCTAAGATAAGAAACATGACGTGCAATTGTGTCACACAATGCATTAGCTTTAGTTCCTGAAAAAACTTTTTCTAAATTACCAGAAATAATTTTATTATCTCTATAAATGTTAGAATAATATTCTACTCTAATTTCATTACTGTTTAACTCAATTACAAAGAATCCTTTACTATCTAGAATAACATCTTTTTGTGGTGTTTTTTCAGCTCTAATGAGAGGTACTTCTTTATCAACCATTGATTTTTTCACCCGCTTTTACAAGATTTTTTAACTTTTGAAATGCGATATCTCTTGGCAAAAATCTTTGACCGCAATCTGGGGAAATCTGAATAATTTTTTTACCAAATATATCTATTGCTTTTTTTACATGATTTGTTATTTCTTCTACAGACTCGACTTTAATATCATCCGACCGGACGGAACCTAGACATAGATCTTGAGAAAAACTATATTCTTTAAAGGTGTCTAATAGCTGTGGTCTTGATTTGAATTCATGAGATAGTATATCTACGGGTATTTCTATTATTTCAGTTATAATATTTGTAATATCTCCACATACATGTAAAGTTGTTGGACTTAAAAGATTCTTTGTAACAGTTTCAATCAATTCTTTTGCGTATTCAGGCATTTTATTGGAAAAAAATGGTTCATCAATGCTGATTATATCAACATAATTTTGTAAAATTTTTGCTTCTTTATTAAGGGCATATGCAAAATCAAAGGCTATTTTTTTCTCATTATTATAATGCAAATCAATACAAGAATTGGCTAATGTATAGGGACCAGTTATTATCCCCTTAATTTCCTTATCCTTTGGAATTATATCTCTTACATATTTCTGATCATCTATTGTAATTGGACCATTATATTCGATAGTATCAACAACTTCAGTTCTTTGTCTTATTCTGCATCCTTTTAATTTTCTTGTAAAAATCTGAATCATTGGGTCTCTTGTTTGTCCATCTGAAATTATATCAATACCGATATTTATCATTTCATCTACAGCTTGTTTGATATATTTCTTCCAATGAATTTCTTGTTGATTAAAATAAGAATTCATTAAATCCATAGTGCTTATTTGAGCAGGATAAGAACCTATGACACAGGTTTTAATATTTTTTTTCATTTATTGTAGAAGTCTCCTTGGATGGTTTTCATCTGGCAGAATTCCAAAATAGTTCTCTGTATATTCAGATATTAGAATATCTTCCCATGCAATAATAGGAATTACTATATCTGCATTTTCTAAAGGACCAAAAATTGCATAATCTCCTCCAAAAAGAGGAATATTGATATTTGATGATGAATCGACAATTTTCTTGGATCCTTCAAAATGGTTTAACCACTTGGATTTTTCAACAACATTATGTATAGCACATCCTGTAGGTAAACCATATTCTTCTTTAATAACAGGGATAGCTGCAATAGCCGCCCCACTGTTTTCGCCTGGTGCAAGTGCAGCGGTGTCAATAAGTATTTTTTCTATTCCTAGCTTTTTTGAGATTTTAAGTAATCCATTGGAAATCAGATTGGCTCCATTTTCTAATACTTCGATTTTTCCATCTGGTGATTTATCCTTAGGATTGAAGGCAACAATAATCGCCATTTCTGGCGTATATCTTTTAATAGCCTCTTGTTCTTTTGATGTTATACCAACATGGATAGAATTGTAGATGGTTTGTGAAAGAAGATTTTTTTTAGAAAGATATCTAAGAGTTTTAATCTTAATAGAAGGTTCTATTATATCAATTGAAAAAGGGTAATTTTTTGGAAGTGATGTTTCAATAAAATCAACTATAACTTCTATATATTCTTCTTTTTTAATAAGGAAATCTGGAATGGTAGGAATACCTGTTTCTTTACTAATCTTCAATGTTTTTTTAAGGATTTTATTAGCGTGGTTAAAATTTGGAGTGCCCTTAAAAAATACACCACCAAAAAGCACAGTTGGATACTTACCTGGTTGACCCCCTATTTTTATTCCCGATATATCAAATATCTTTTGTTCTTGAGTAAAAGAAAACATCTACTTACCTCTTTTACCAACTTTGCCTAAATAATTTAATATAATCTTTGAGTGTAATGCCCTTTTGTCATCAACAGTTATATTTTTAACAGCTTTTATTCGAATCGCAATGTAAGGTTCTCCAAAACTTAAAGGTGATTTCTTTGTATATTCATAAACAGTTTTGTCAATTTTATTTTTTTCCTTAACGCCTATTAAATCAACAATTTCAATTTGGTTACGAAATCGTTGAATTGCTTTTTCTTTTAAATTCTCTATATAAGGTATAGCTCCTTTTGCTTCTATAATACGATGTTTATTGTCTATTCCATTTTTATGCAGAGAAACAAGTGATGATCCAGATCGATGTCCCCTTATATCGTCTCCACATACTACTAAATATCGAATGTATGGATTTGAAATTACATTTGCAACTATTTTTTCAATTCCAATATTCTCTGTTTTTAGTGGCCCATAGATTGCAACAACATCTGGTGGTGTATAATTTATTGTAAGCAAAACAACTGCAACACAACCGTTGGGGGAACAAACGGTGAATTCTCCACCCCATGGATAATTTTTTTTACCCATTTCAGTGTTTTCTCCGATTTTTTTAAGAAATGAAACAGTTAGATTAATTTTAATTTGTCGGAGTTAAACTATAATTTGATAAAACATGCAATTGGATTTGTTTAATCTCAAGTTAGTATTTTTTAAAAATCCTTAAATTTTTTTATCTAAAAAACTTAAATAGGAAACGGTAACAATTGTACAACAGGGTTTATATACAGTTTTAGAAAAAGATTTCTATATGAAATATATAGAAACAAATGAAGCAGTTACAGAAATAATGGGGTCAATGTTGTTACTTGGTATTGCTGTTTCGATTTTTTCGATAGTGTCTATTACTTTTCTTTCTAATGTTCCTTCAAACGATGTACCATTAGTGCGTATTAGTGGCGCTGTTGAAGGTAATTATGTTGCAATAACACATAGAGGAGGTAATCCTTTATCTTTAGAAACAGTGGTTGTTATTACCATCTCTGGAACACAGTTAAATTTTACTGCTGAAGATCTTTTAGATATAGAGTCTAAACAAGATGGATATTGGGAAGTGGGGGAGAGATTGTTGTATGATGGAAATGATTTAACCAATAAAAGAGTTGAAGCAACTGTTGTAGAGCCATTAAGCCAGAAAACTTTGTTAATGGGTATTCTTCAACGCTGATAAAGAAATTTTTTTGAAGGACGATAGCTATGTTTATTAATTTTCTTAAAAAAAGTTAAAAAAAAATAGATAGATATTTAATTATTCATATCCACCCATTAACAAGCTTGGATCACCAAGTAGTAGCCATTGTTCTATCATTTGACGATCTGAATCCCCTGGTTCTTTTTCATCCCCATCATTTATATCGAATGTAAGAACATAATCTGTTATTGCAGCACTATGTGCTTCTCCAACATGTTTTGCGTTTAATTGGCCATAATTGTAGAAAAATCGTGGGAAAAGCCAGCCGTCTAATCCATTTGTGTAGTTATAGCCCGGAAGTCCCATTCCTAATCCAGTATTACCCATTGTGGCAATTGCTCCGCCGTTAGGTTTACTAGTTAGCCACCAGCTAAAACATTTTGGAACCCATTCATATTTCCAGAAATCTCCATAAGGTTGTGTTGTACTGAAATACTCATTTAGACCTTCTTTTAAAATTCCTAAAATAATGTTAGTCATAGTGACATTAATTTGACTGTTATGACAACCACCGATAACAATTACAGGAAGTTTATCTTTGTTTTTTAAATTTGGATTGAATTTCAAAGGATGAAAAATATCATACATTTGAAGGATGTATGTTCTATTTAACTTGTTTACGTCACCTGGGGTATATGTTACTAAAAGATGGGGATTTGCATGACCTGCCATATGGATAAATCCTGCGCCGTTGTTAATCGCTTTTTCAACGTCACTTTGACCTGTAAGTGTTCCTGTAGATGTCCAGAGTTTTTCAGATTCAAAACCAGTCATATAACTTGCTGAAAGATTTGTGTCGATTTCTGCTTCATATGCATCAGGTTCTCCTTCGTCAGGATATGTATCTCCACCAATACAAAGTATGTGTTTAAACCATGATTCATTCGCTTTGTCTTCCTCGTATTTGATAATTTTATCAACCATAGTTTTAACTTGGTTGAGAGATCTACAGGCAAGTCTACCAACATAAACATCAGGTGCGCCATCAATTATATCTTTACTTGTCTTTGTAAATTCTGCAAAAATATCATTGCCGTTGGAATCCCAATCTTCAAAAGCGGTTCCATTGTCTTTATAA